>Ga0334882_1004414_pt1 | contig 11952 bp, 10 predicted proteins | sample GraSluR1_MG_5_FD_207226 | JGI IMG/M metagenome (GOLD analysis project Ga0334882, IMG submission 207226) | Sludge microbial communities from methane-producing bioreactor in Wageningen University, Netherlands - Granular Sludge_15_04-R1 | ecosystem: Engineered > Bioreactor > Anaerobic >... | reverse complement strand
TATTTGGGAGCTTAGTTCAGCTGGTTCAGAGCATCCCGACTCTACGTCGGGAGGGTCACTGGCTGAGAGGTTAAATTGAAATATTTGGGAGCTTAGCTCAGCTGGTTCAGAGCACCTGCCTTACAAGCAGGGGGTCACTGGTTCGAATCCAGTAGCTCCCACAAAGCCTTCGCCATTGCGAAGGCTTTTTTGCTATGGCATACACCTACATTCTATACTCTGAATCGGCCAACCGATACTACGTGGGTTCAACCGGCGTTGCGCTATCCCTTAGGATCAAAAAGCACAATACCAACCACAAAGGATTTACCGGGGGCTTTGCGGATTGGACCCTAAAATATCATGAGGCCTTCGACACCGAGGAGCAGGCCAGAAAACGAGAACGGGAGATCAAGGCGTGGAAGAGCCGAAAGCTCATCGAAAGGCTCATCAGCAAGGGCTAACCCTTGCGCAATACCTTGGTATCTAGGCGGGTTCAGAGCATCCCGACTGCAAGTCGGGAGGGTCACTGGCCTGTCTTCGACAGGTAAATTCGAACGTATAGCTTCACGAGCGGAGCGAGTAATTTAGAAGGTTAAACATTTAAATTTAACTATTTACGGTAATTATTATTGTAGTTCATAATTTACAAAAGCAGACCATTCAGATTGCATTGTGTCTAGTCAATACTGTCCTCCTATTCCTTTGAGAAAGAGAAACTCAGCAACATCAAGAATTGATAGTATTTTTAATATATATCGCTGAAAAAGTTGACTTTATGATTAAAGTGACTTACCTTTGGTTTGCTGATATTATTTATACAAGATTTTTATGACAATAATTTTCTTTGCTAATGCAAACTTTAGCCGATTTATTAGCAAATTCATAAAAAATAATAGAGGATAATGATTAGGAAGGTATTGCTTTGGATGGCCGTTTTTGCAGCATTCTATTTTCTTGTTTGCCTGTTTTTCTATCAATTTCAGGAACAATTTATTTTTAATCCAAAAAAGTTGGATGCCAACCACAAATTTGATTTCGGAGTGGAATACGATGAGGTATATCTTGATTCATACGATGGAACAAAAATTCATGGAGTATTATTCAAATCCGAATCTTCATTAGGATTGATTTTTTTTCTGCATGGTTCAGGTGGAAATGTATCATGGTATAAGGAGAGTATTCCTGTTTATACAGGTCTCAATTACGATATTTTCATATTGGATTACAGGGGATATGGTAAAAGCGATGGCAAAATAAAAAGGGAAGAGGACATATTTTTGGATGCAAAATCAGCTTATGAATATGTTAAAAAATTGTACAGCGAAGACCAGATTATTATTATCGGGTTCTCAATGGGAGGTCCTGTTGCAACAAGACTGGCCTCAGAGTATTCACCAAAGGCTTTAATATTGGAAGGGACTATTTTTGATATGATTGAAAAGGGTAAAAAGAAGTTTCCATTTCTGCCAGTTTCAATAATTGAAAGATATGGATTCCGAATTAAGAATTATATACCGAAGGTAGATGCACCGATTATCATATTTCATGGTGATCAGGACAAAGCTTCTGATGTAAATAATTCGCTTCGTTTAAGACCGATGCTTAAGGTAAATGACAGAATAATTATTTTTGAGGGAGAGGGTCATCACGATTTTGCAGGCAATGATCAATATATAGAAGAGCTTCGAAAAATAATAGATTAGCCGCAATTTGCAAACAAGGAGTGTAGCCATCTAAAACATTCTTCGGGTTTGGGGTCGGAGTTGTATCGTCAGTTTGAGGTCACTAGTTCCTAGATATTAAATGGAAATTTCCAATGAATATTATAACTTTGTTCATGGGTAAAATAAAAGAGAAAATATTAAATCAGACTAAAGAAGAATTTGCCGAGTTAAAAAGGTTATGTGAGGCAGAAAATTGAATATGAATAATAACAGCTGTAAGGTTTACAAAGAAGTGACTACTGATATAGTAGATTTAAAATATAAATTTAAAAAATTTTGCCCCTAAAAAAGGGGTAGGGGATCTGGAGCAGTTTTCGTTCAAGGGTTTCTCAAATCCCCAGCCATTAGAGGCAGGGTATAGTAAAAGAATAATAAATTGAAGAACATGAAAAAAATTTCATTGTTGGCTTTACTAATTTTTCCATCTATTTTTCTGTTTTCACAAAACGTAGATCAGAAAAATCAGGTTTTCTTGAAAAATAACAGCATTAACATTGAAGTTGGTGGGTATACAGTCGTGGGTGCTGTTTATTATGAGCGGGTGCTTTTAAACCAACCCAATTTTAAGGCTGTTGGACAGATTGGATATGGAATAGTTGGCTGGCCTGTGGGCATACATGGCCTAATATCTTTCAACAATCATCACATTGAATTTGGTGGATGTGTAACATTCCCTTCCAATAGCATAATTGATTCTGGAGCAAGCAATTCTTATATAACAGGAAGGCTTGGCTATAGATTCCAAAAGCCAGAAGGTAATTTTATTTTTAGAGCAGGATTGATGCCTGTCGTGATTGGTGCAGATAGAGATTACGGACCTGAATTAATCCTTTGGGTATGGCCCGGATTATCATTTGGCCGTGCTTTTTGACTTTATGTATTAAAATTCTGAATTGAAATTGCTTACAATCCACTTCTTAAGATACACACTGATCTTTCATGCCCTATATTACTGATTTTGAAAAAACCAGAATATTTTGGGAAAGTAAAATATCTTTCTTTGATGGTGTAGATGAAACCTCCTTATGCAATTAAATTAAGAATCACCATAATTTATTGTGTCTAACGAAAAGGAGAATTGGCTTCTCTGGCAATATAACCATAAAGAATTCTATCGATTACCTTTGGAATGATCCTTTGGAAGAGTATGGAAAGTTTTCCCTGGAGGGAAATGATGATATTCCTACGCATTTTGTGTATTCCCCGGGCAATAACCCTGGCGACCTTCTCCGGGCTTAGCATACTCTTTTCGTTTCGGGGAGAAACCTTTTGCGGACTTCCATCGGCAGTCAATGCTGCTACCCTCATGTTTGTAGCAGTGAAGCCGGGGGCTGCCACCATTACATGAAGGCCATGCTTCATATTCTCAATTCGCAGGGTTTCCAAAAAACCCTGCAGCGCAAATTTTGAAGCCGAATAGCCCGATCGTCCCGGTAATCCATGGAAACCAGCTATTGAGCTAACCCCCACCACCGAACCCTTGCTATCGAGAAGGTAAGGCAGCGCAAACTTAGTGCAGTAGATAGCTCCAAAAAAATTCACCTCCATCAGGGTGCGGATAACATCAATGTCAACATCCCTAAAAAGAGCCCTCATGGAGATACCAGCATTATTTACCAATATATCAATTTTTCCAAAGTTTGAGACCGTTTTGTCTATTAGATTTTTGCAGTCGCTTAAGCGGGTAACATCCGTTTTAACTGCTAGTGCACTAAAACCATTACTTATCAAATCACGCTCTAATTCATGCAGAGATTCTTCGTTACGAGCAGCAAGGACAACCGTTGCCCCCCGGTTGGCAAACTCGTAGGCACATGCTTTGCCAATGCCTGAAGAGGCCCCGGTTATTATGGCAACTTTACCTGCCATGGTTTGCTTTGGTTGTTTCATTGCTAATTTTCTTTTTTATTAAGCAAAGTTAAAATTTTGTCAATTTTTTTAAAATCAGAGCATGTTAAAAAGTGCTAATGAACTTTGGTGAACGTTTTTATTTTTCTTAAGGGAACTTGATTAAATTTGCACCTGCCATGCGATTTTATTAACTCACTATATATTAAATCATAATTATTTAGAGAGTGAGAAAACGGAGAAAAAACCCTCTGCTCCAAAGGGTAAGAATTGAGGATATTGCAGCCGAAGGCAAAGCCCTAGGGAGGTCTGAGGGTAAAGTTGTATTTGTGCCCTTTGCTGTACCCGGCGATTTAGTGGATATTCAGGTTACAAGATTGCGAAGGAGCTACATGGAGGGTTTTGTAACCCAATTTCACGAGTACTCAACCAACAGGGTTGAACCATTTTGCCAGCATTTTGGGATTTGCGGAGGCTGTAAATGGCAAAGTTTACCCTACGAAAAGCAGCTGGAGTTTAAGCAGAAGCAGGTAGTTGATCAGCTTTTGAGAATAGGGCGAGTTCAGGTGTCAGAGGTAAGGTCTATTATAGGATCAATAAATACTCAGTTCTATAGAAATAAGCTGGAGTTCACATTTTCAAGTTTTCGCTGGCTTTCCAGCGAAGAAATAAAGAGTGGTGAGAAGATTGAGCAGCAACCAGTTCTTGGATATCATGTTCCGGGTATGTTCGATAAGGTTTTCGAAGTTAAGGAGTGCTTTTTGCAACCCGAACCATCCAATTCCATTCGTTTGGAGGTTGCAAGATTTGCCCTCGAAAATGGATTTACTTTTTACGATTTACGTCAAAAGCAGGGTTTTCTACGAAACCTCATTATTCGAACCTCTTCGTCAGGAGATGTGATGGTTATACTTTCGGTTTTTTTTGAGGATATAAAAAGGATAAAAGTTTTACTCGATCATTTGAAGGGAAAGTTTAAGCAGATTACCTCACTTATATACGTGGTAAATCCCAAGGTAAATGATACCATTAATGATTTGGATGTGATTTGCCATTATGGTAACGACTACATTGTTGAGGAGATGGAAGGGATAAGGTTTAAGGTGGGACCAAAAAGTTTTTACCAAACCAACTCATTGCAAGCGTACGAATTGTATAAGGTTGTCAGGGAATTTGCGTCGTTAAATGGCAGCGAATTAGTTTACGATCTATACACTGGTACGGGTACCATTGCCAATTTCATTGCCCGCGGTTGCCGAAGGGTTGTGGGGATAGACTATGTCCCTGAAGCAATTAACGATGCATACGAGAATTCGCATGTTAATGGAATTGATAATACCAGTTTCTTTCCTGGAGATATGAAGGATGTGCTTACAGAGGATTTTTTCGTTGAGCATGGAAAGCCTGATGTGGTAATCCTTGACCCCCCACGTGCGGGTATTCATCCCGATGTTGTGAATGCCATAATCAATGCCTTTCCACATCGCATTATTTATGTTTCCTGTAATCCTGCCACCCAGGCACGAGACATTAGTTTATTGAGTTTGCACTACAGGATAATAATCATACAACCGGTTGATATGTTTCCGCACACTCATCATGTGGAGAATGTGGCTTTACTGGAAAGAGTGTGACACTGAAACGATAGATTGGAGAGATCTAATCGGGCATAATAACAAAAATTTCCTCGTCGGGCTTTTTCATAAGGTACTGTTCCCGGGCAAATTTCTCCAGATTCTCGTTGTTGGTTTGGAGTTCTTTTAAACGATTAAGATCGGCTTCAATCTTCTCGAGATAGTACTCTTTTTCCTTTTCAAATTTACGAATGCGTCTATGCTCAGCCATTACATCAATCCAGTTGCTACTATCGAAAAGGAGCATCCATAGGATGAATATCACCAGGGTGAGAATGTATTTGTTTCTCAGCCAAGGGAATACTTTTTTCCATATGGATCGAAGATTCATTTTTTTGGTGTTTTCCTTAAATATTGAATTTATCCTCCGCCAAAAACATGGATTATTTGTACATCATCGCCTTCAACTATATTGGCTGTTGAATAGTTCTCTTTTTTAATTAGGGCACCGTTTATTCTAACAATCAGGAGTTCAAAGGTAAAGTTCTTAATTGCAAGGAGTCCAGCCACAGATACACTTGTTCTTTTGGTATCGATTATTTCAATTTTATTATTAAGGGTAATCTTCATTATTGCTTTCAGCTGTGATAAATAAAATGCAAAAATAATCAAAAAAAACCTTAAAAAATAAACATTTAACATTTAGTAAAGCACTAATAAAAAGGACATTAACAACTGATCCCCTTACTAATAATTATTAAAAATGATCGAAAAAATGAATTTAGCCATTTTACAAATACATGCATTAATTAAGAGTATTATTATGCAAACGAGTTGTTTTTTTAGAAATTGGCTATCAGTTATAATTATTTAATTATTAATTTTACACTAGATTTGAATTATTTAACTATTCCTAACAAATTAACTTTATTAACAATTAAAATTGATGATTATGAGAAAGATTAAAACAATTGGAGCGCTATTAATGGCATCCGCCATTTTGTTTACTGGCTGTAAGGACGAAATTATTACCTCTGAACTAACCCTTGATTTATCAAAGAAAGCAACTGTTCAGGCATACATTTATGCTGAATTGAATTTAACCAATCAGGGTTTAGAGTATGCACCCAATGGTACACGTGTATTAATCTCAATCCCAAATAGTGCTTTCAACCCTTCAGCTTCGGGCAATTGGATTGATACATTATATGTGAACAATGGTTTTGTACAGGCAACCGTTCCCGTTACTTCAAACGGAGTAACCGTGCAGTTTATCCCCGCTGAGTTCACCTACGATCAGATTCAACCCTACGGATCAACATCTTCGGTGATCACAAAATTGTATAAGTATGTGGGAACAAACACCATAGGATCAGTAAAACCAGGCGAAATCCGTACACAGCAAATTACTTACAACTCAGTAACCCCACTTGACAACTTTGTTGAAACTGTAAGTAAAAAGTTTGAAGCATATGCAGATGTTGATGAAACAAATGCTGGTCTTGAGTATGTTCCACAGGGTACTATTGTTACAATATTCAACGATGGTTGGTCGTCAACTGCAACAGTTAGCGCAGCAGGCCGTTTTGATGCCAATGTACCCAAGAGTGAAACGGTTTATTTCCGCTTCCAGGCTCTAAAACTTGTTTACACTGATTTCCCAAATACAACTGTTAAAAACTATCGTTACACTACTTCAGGGTACTATACTGAGTCTTCACCTGTGCTTACAACCCTGAATTTTGGTGGTGGCGAACTTTGGCAGTAATTTTTGAACCGTAAAATTTATTTATAATACGGGTTTTAAGAGTAAATTCAAGTTTACTTAATCAGTTAAGAATATCTTGTAGTTCTTTGAACCTAAAAATATACGAGGCAACCTTTTAATATAGTGATCATTTACAGAGATAGTAATTAAGGATAAATAGATATGTTAAGGGGAAGCATTCATTAACAAACACTTTAAAAATTTTAGAATGAAAAAAATACTAATAATATTAACCGCATGTATGCTTGGTTTTGTTGCTTTTGCACAAGACGAAACAGAAACTTATGGTAAGCCAAGTAAGGGCGATTCTGAGTATTTATCGCAAGCAGGTGATATTGGCTTGGGGATAGATGGCACACCGTTTTTTGATTATTTTGGGAACATGTTCAACGGAACGACAAATAATTCGCTCAATCTGGGCACCAATACTTTGTACTTTCGTTACTTCCTTGCCGACGATGCTGCTGTAAGAATAATGCTTGGCATAAGAACAATACACAATGTCAGTAAGTATTATGTACAAGATGATGCAGCTGTTTTTGTTAATCCCCTTAGCAGGGAGCAACTAGTCGACAGACGCACATACTTTGGAAATGGTTATGCCATTAGTGCAGGCTATCAAATGTTCCGCTCTTACAAGAAATTGCGTGGCTTTTTTGGAGCAGATCTGGGATATACTTTCACAAAAGATAAATATGTTTATGAGTATGGTAACCAAATGACTGAGGTTAATCCCGCACCTACCAGCTATTACTGGGGTAATGTTTCAGAGAGGCCACTGGAGTATAATTATGGAGCTAATCAAAACATAAGCCTTGGAATCTTTACTGGTGCTGAGTACTACTTTTTACCCAAGGTTTGTATTGGCGCAGAGTTTGGTTTAACTTCAGGTATATCATTTACAGGACAGTCCTTCAGAACACAGGAAAGAATGGTGATCTCGCAACATGTTGAGGAGCAAATTGCAACAAATCCTCCTGTTAGCAGTTGGTTTGTTCAAACCTTGTTTCCCTACCCATACTTTGGTGGAACGCTATACTTTATGGTTCATTTTTAGCCGAGAATTTAATGAACCTGACAAAGGTTCATGATCAAATATTTCAATAAAAAAAGAGGAAATTCTAACTATGAATTTCCTCTTTTTTTTCTTATCATGGATTTATAGGACTATTTTTTCGGCATGTATTCTCTCGCCAATTAACCGAACAACGTATATTCCTTTTGCAGGCTTAGATAGGGTTATTACAACCCTTTCAGAATGATTTGAAATCATATTCGAGCTAATGATTCTGCCTTGTAAATCAATTATTTCAACCCTGTTGAATTTATCGGTAGAGTTGATGTAAATGGTAAGAATAGATTCCTGCTCGGAGTAGTGGAAGAAAATGGCATTATTATTAACATACTCATTGATGCTAACAGGTAATTTAACCTCTACCATAAGATCAAAAACATCGCTATCGTCAATTCCGTCCGAAACAAAAACCGGAACTGTCAGCATACCAACAAAATCGGTAGCAGGTATTATGGTTAAATCATTTTTTGTATAGTTATTTCCCTCAAGAATAGTCAGGGTAAAGTCGTCTGGATAATTATTGTCATCGTCTTCAACGATAAGTTGGTCAAGTGAAATGTCGACAGATTCATTTTTATACGTGATAATATCAAGTTGACCTACAATTACCGGGACGCTATTTGCTGCTACGCATGATAGTAAAACAATGCACGATGATTCTCCAAAATCGCCGCTAATAGTGAAAGTAACCTCTTCGGAGCCAATCCATTCTTCATCATCAGCCGAAATGGTTATATCCCATCCATCGCTTTCAATCTCAATATTCTCATTTCCTTCCCATGAAAGTTCAAGCCCTTCAGTAAAGTTTGAAATGTATTCGCTTACATCAATTGTAAGACTTGAACCCTGAGCAAAGGATAGTTCAGAGGGTAGGTTTAGCTGGGGATTGCTGGATGCAACCATTTTTTCAATTTTGAAATCGTCAAAGAAGAAACCTTGTCCATTGACAGTGTAGTCGCTAACCAATCGAAAACGGAGTTTAATTACCTCACCAATGTATTCATCTAGCGAAACCTCTTCATTAACCCATTCGCTCTGCGTCCCATGATAAATAGGTTTACCGGGATCCTGATAATTTCCTCCCGTTGCTGTATATTTACCCTGGAGTGGAGTCCATGTTGCTCCTTCGTTAGTGGAAACCATGAATTGAGCATAGTCCCAATTCGTTTCAATATCCCATCGAGCCATAAATTCAACCCATACCATTGTGGCATCTGTGAGATCAACATTCATATCGAGCGTTATGGTTGTGTTGGAATTATTGGGATAATTTGTATTGGGGCTATCGTTTATTGAAGTGGGTGCTGAATAATAGTGTTGAGATGTAATATTCCATGATGAGCTTATCCAATTGTCCATATTGTCACAAGGATCATCAATAATAATCTCTGATAAGCCATAAACCTTTGTAATTGTATCAGTATAGGTAATATTTCCATTATTTAATGCGATTACATATTCTACTAATTCTCCATTGGATATATTGGGTTTAAGTGTTATGCTAATGGAATCAAGAGTAGAATCGAGAATTTCCAGATTATTGAAAACAACCGGATCGCCAATAGAATAAATGTTTGAGCTTATAGGGAAAGCACTAACCGTGAATGATGAATTGGCCACTTGCCCCAGCGAAGTTATTTTGAACCGGATGAAGGAATTTTTATTGCTAAAAATACGGGGAGATACATCTTTAACATGGGCATAAGCTAGGGCAAATCGTGCAAGATAAAGGTTCATTCCAGTGTGTCCAGCACATATTTCTTCAATCCGATTAACGGCAGGCCAAAATCCATCGGAAGGACTTCCTGCTTCAGGGGTAAAGGCAAAGATTTTGTTTTTTGTGGTTTGCTCGCCGTAGAACCAGTCATCACTAACCCCGTTTGCATAATAGCTAAGGGTTTGATAACAGGTGCCGTATGTGTAGTTGTTTTCGGAAGTGAGTAGCTTAGCATACTCTATGAAGATCAATGAATCTGGGGTTAGTAGATTGGCATATCCCCAGGGGTATATCAGCAAATCGCTATAGGTATGATTGTTGAGAGCAAGAGATAATTCCCTTTCCTCACAGAATTGCTTTACCAGTTGCGTCTCTGGTTCGCTAAAAGGAGCTGTTCCGCGGTATGTGTCTGAAGAACTGTTAGGGGAAGAGCCTGTATTATCGTATCCCCATTGATATCCAAAATTACGGTTAAGGTCAACACCGTAAGTACCACCTCCATTTACTCTTCGGTTTTTGCGCCACATTCCACCTCCGTTGGGGTTTGTGGTTTGGTTATAAATGTAACCGTCGGGGTTTACACACGGTATAAAGAAAAGCTCTAGATTATCAATAAGGTATTGAATTTCAGGATCAGTGTCATAGTTTTCCAGTAGATACCACATTTGATACAGCATTTGCTGCATTGAAGCGGGCTCACGAGCATGTGTTAATGCGGTGTAAAGTACGCTGGGTTTCTCCTGATCAACCTCTGGATCGTTGGAGATCCTTACCCAGTATACCGGACGTCCTTGAATGGTGTTAGTGGTTCCAATGGGTTGTTTTTCGGATATTAGGTTGGGGAAAAGAGTTTTCATCTCATCCAATTCATCGAGAAGTTCATCGTAAGTATGATACCCACCCATACTTCCCAGCGAAAAGTTTTCGGGAGTAATATACCCATTGATGGATCTACGGGATGATTTAATGTCACTATTTATTTGTTCAATGCTGAAAGGGGAATTCTGGTCAACATAATAACCAGTTATATCCTCAACGATGATTTCATATTCCAATCCTGTTCCTAGAATTAGCACCATTTCGCTTTCGGAAAACTCGCCAATAACAAATGCTTCAGGTTTTCGTTCTATACTTTGTATTGCTAAGCCTTTGGCAGTTAGTAAATTTATATTTTCATCTTGAGGGGTGAAGATTTTAACCCTATGATATTTTTCAATCTGACTCCATAAACCTTGGAAACTGAAGAGAAATAAAAAAACAAATAGCAAAAATTTTTTCATGAGCGTTTATTTGAAAGGATTTATAAAAAAATAGGGGTTAAAGATAAGAAAATTGTTTTTTATTGAATTTGGATAATAGTGTTAATAAAAAACAAAAACTCTTTACAAGTAAAATATTCAATGGATATATTATTATTTTTGCGAATCAAATAAAATTTGGAAATATGAAAAAGATATCCTTATTCTTTCTGCTTATTTCAACAATTACATTTGCTTCAGCTCAGGTCTTTAACACCGGTCAAACATTAAAACCAAAGGCCTTTTCTGTTGGGATAGAGCCTGCTGTTTTTATAAACGGTGGAGCTGATTTTATTCTTTTCCTTCATGGTGGAGCAGGTTTAGCAAAGGGGGTTGATTTTGGATTAACCATTGGTGTATTAGGTCCTAATGAGTACTTTGGTGCTGATTTAGAGTTTGCCCTTGCCAAAAATATGTCGATTGCTGCAGGAGCTCATCATTTTGGAAATTTCGGAATTGATGGAACATTCAATTTAACATTTCCCATTCGTCAAGATGTTAGACTATTCACTGGAGCAGATCTTGACATAAATTTCCCTAATAATGATGTAAGTTTTTTACTTTGGCTCCCCATTGGAGTTGAAGTTGGATTGAAAAGTAATATGAGTTTCATTTTTGAAGCCGAAATAGGGTTAACCAGCCCGTCGTATCATTTAATAGGAGGAGGACTAAATTTTTATTTTTAAGTGACTGATATCTTTTAATTTAGCATACTTTCTGTAATAGATAACTAACCTAACTATTTAAAATAAGAACATGTTTATTTACTTAAAAAAAGTTTTACGGATTTCTCTGCTTGGAGTAGGTATAAGTTTAATTTTTACACACTTCACTTTTGCTCAAAGAATACCAAATGCTCAAAAGGAAGAAAAGAATAAAGGGTTGTTTTCAATTCAAACTTCTATTTCACATAATGGGCTCGACAAGAATGATTCAGACCAAGGCATATGGCTACACTGGGATGAC
>Ga0334882_1004413_pt1 | contig 11957 bp, 14 predicted proteins | sample GraSluR1_MG_5_FD_207226 | JGI IMG/M metagenome (GOLD analysis project Ga0334882, IMG submission 207226) | Sludge microbial communities from methane-producing bioreactor in Wageningen University, Netherlands - Granular Sludge_15_04-R1 | ecosystem: Engineered > Bioreactor > Anaerobic >... | reverse complement strand
ATCCCGGAGGCATCCAGAACAAAGACTTTTTTTGACATGAATATAAACCCTGTTACACGTGTTATTTTCTATTTAAAGTAAATGTTAAAGGATTACTCAGTTATATCTAATTAATAACTTCTTATATCAAGTATAAAGCAAATGTTAAAGGATAAATTTGTTATATCTAATTGATAACTCCTTATTTTTAGATTATAATGGCATTAACTGGTTTTTGGTATTTTAAACCCTAATGCTACAAAAGGTTTTTATGTGTTAAAGTATAAAAATATATTCGAGGGAGAGCATTTTAAGACTCCTTTTAATTCTTTCGCAACGGAATATACCGCCTCCGATTTGGACCTTATGCCCTCCCTCGTATCCATTTATTTAAATAACTCCCAATAGCTCTTTTTATTTTCCTTAAAATTCCTTGATTTAAAATTCATTTGATTAAATTCTAAAATTCATTCCATCTATTTATTTTAAGTGTGGATAAAATAAAATTAATCCCCAAATCTTTCCAATGGTGCATGATATGAAAAGTAAAAGTATGGAAGAACATAGACGTAAATCCCCCATAAAGGTTAAAGTAGGAGTTATCACCTTGAGCGATTCAAGATATCTGGAAGATGAAGAAAAGGATATCTCTGGTAGACTTATAATAGATTCCCTCCAGGATCATGAGGTAGTCAGCTACAGCATAATACCGGATGATGCAGATCTCCTGCTTGAGGAAGTGGAAAATCTAACTGGGGAAGTGGAGGATTTAAACGGTAAAAAAGCAGACGTCATCATCACCACCGGCGGGACTGGTATAGGAGAAAGAGATATAACCATTGAAACCCTTAAAAAGATATTTGATAAGGAACTGGATGGGTTCGGGGAGATATTCAGATATGAAACCTATCAGGAACTGGGCACCGGCGCCTTACTCACCAGGGCCACTGCCGGGGTTTACAAAAAAACTTTAATTGTTTCCATGCCTGGATCCCCCAATGCCGTGAAATTGGGTCTTAAAATTATTTTACCAGAACTGGGACATCTGGTAAAACATCTACGAGATTAAAAAATCTTACAACAGAATAAAATCTTCATAAAAAAAAGGAATTTAACTAGGATCCACTACCCGTAACTCAAGACCATTTACCAGACTACCATAACTGAGAACCGTTACCAAACTACCGTAACTCATCAACCGTTACCAGGGGTTCAAAATCGATCCCTTCATCTCTTATATTCTTCACCGCCCCTTCATCCCGGTCGACTATCACGAATGCCTTCTGGACTTTCCCTCCTTTTTCTTCTATGGTCTTTATGGCATCTATGAGTGAGTGGCCCGTGGTTGTAACGTCTTCCAAGACCACCACCTGGTCCCCGGGACTCAGATCGCCTTCTATGAGGTTCGATGTGCCGTAGTCCTTTTTGGCCGATCTTATCATGAGCATGGGTATTCCAGTTCCCAGTGAAACCGCGGTTACTATGGGTATGGCCCCTAAGGCCGGCCCGGCAACTTTATCCACACTGTCTCTATCCAGCCTTTCTGAAATTATCTCTGCGACCTGGCGCAGGATTAGGGGACTGGTAACTGCCCGTTTCATATCCACGTAGTAATCACTTTCCCGGCCGGAGGAAAGGGTGAATTTACCGAATTTTATTACCTTATTTTCCTTTAGAAGCTGGATCAGTTTATTCTTTGATGAATTATTCATTTGATAGTTTGTCCTTTAGATGAGTTATTTTTTATGATTGCCAATTGTAAATGTTAAATTAATTGTTTATTGAATTAGATCAAAAACTGTATTCTATTTTATCTATCAGGAGTATTTTGTCTCCAATCTGCTTTACCTGTTCAATTGGTACGATGACTTCGTTACTGGAAAGTCCCAGGCTCTCTGAGATACCCCCTTTACTTAAAATTAACGACTCAATTTCATTGGTCTCCTCATTTGCCTCTACATCTTTTACCCGGCCAAGAACTTCGGCTTGTCCGTTTAGAACCTCTTTTCCAATGATTTCTTCCCTTATTCTCAAATTTATCACCACTATATAGTAGGACTGATTAGTATAGACATTATATTTGGTTTTACTACTACTTATATCATTCTTAAAGTTGCCCCTAGAAATTGAAATTACAGTTTATTGGATGATTTAAAAAGAAAAGTTCGTAAAAAAAGTAAAATATTCAGGGAGTTGTTAAACTCCGCTGAAACATTTATCTAAGTGTTCTTTTTCTGGTGGTTTGGTTAACAGGCTGACTATAACAGTTATGATAAACGCTATGGGTAGTGCGATAACTATGGAGTCAACTGTAGGCCATGGTTGTGCAGCTATTAAAACTGCCTGACCAGTGAGTGCCTTACAGATACCCAGTGCTTCTGCTGATTTTTTAAATACAAACACGATCCAGAATATGCTGATGGCTGTACCGATTACCAGTCCAGAGATAACTCCTTCCTTGGTGGCACGCTTCCAGAAACAGGCGAAAAGATACATGGATAGGAAGGCTGCTGCGGTTATAGAGAACCACATGGCTGTTCCCACTGCTATGATGTTCGCTGGTAAGAGGTAACCGAGGATAACGGCTATTACCACGGCCACTGTTATTCCGGCCCGGGCCACCATTACTGATGCTCCTCCCTTCTTTTTTGTGGCTGTCTCGTAAACGTCACGTCCCAGTGCTGTTCCCTGCACGTGGAATAGGGCGCTTAACGTGGACATGGCCGCTGAAAGCAGGGTGATCATGAAGAGATACGCGAACCAGGGAGGCATTGCTGCTGCTATGAATGCGGGGATAATTTTATCGGCATTTCCTCCCACCACCTGGGTTGCTATCTGTCCCATGGTGTTGAAGAAGTAAACATTGGAAAGAGCCCCTACTATGAAGGCGGTACCAGTCATGAGGAAGATGAAAATGCCCCCAATTAATACTGCTCTGTTTAATTCTCTGTTTGATTTCACCATCATGAATCGTACTCCCAGTTGTGGTTGGGAGAGAACACCTATACCCACACCTAAAATCAGGGTACTGACCAGGGTCCACCAGAAGGGACTGCCAAAGGTGGGCATGGATGTCCATCCCGTGAATCCTGTCGCTGTGGCCGTTGCTGTTAAATCAGGCGGAACCACGTTAACCAGGTTGGTCAACGCCTGGTTACCATCTACGAGGCCTCCTGTAATCCAGTATATCGCTACCAGTAAGACGATCATAACTACAAACATTATGGAACCCTGGAGGGCGTCGGTGTACATCACACCACGTATACCACCAAAAATAACGTATAACGCTACAATTACTGCCATACCTATTAAGGCTATATTATAATCAAGATTAAGTGTTGTCTCCACAAAACGAGCCATACCAATTAAAACCACAGCGGCATATAAGGGCATTCCAAAGAATATCACCGCACCACTGAACCATTGGATAAATCTACTGTTGAAACGCTTCGATAAAAATTCAGGGAAAGTTAGTGCACCTAAATTGTGTCCAATCTTCCTGGTTCTTTTACCGAAGAACACGAATGCTATGAATATACCCACCAGTATGTTCAGGAAGGTGAGCCATAGAAGCCCCATACCATATACTCCAGCTGTTCCACCGAAACCTACAATGGCCGATGTACTGATGAAAGTAGCTCCATAACTTAAAGCCATAATAAAGGGATGTGTTGCTCTGCCAGCTACCAGGTAATCATCTGCAGTTTTGGTACGCTTCCAGGCCACATACCCCACGTATACAACAAGTGCTAAATAAATCAGGACTATGACGATTAAAGTTAATAAATCATTAGCCATATAAATCACCTACCCTTCTTCATCCCAGAGGCCTAATTCATCCTCTTCCATCTCCTTTTCCTTTTCATGCCATTCTATTTCCTCTTTGATCTGCTCTTCCTCGTCTTCTCCGCCTTTATTCCAGTTCAATGCTCCGTAAACTACGCATAAAAGCATGACCAGGATGCTCCCTATATAGGCCCCCAGGACCCAGGGATCTTCTATTCCTAAAACCACCTTCATCATCTCCCATACTTTTTTAAAATCTCCCATACTTTTTTTAGTTTATACAAATTGTCACTATTTATAATGAGGAATATAAGTTTTGTTATTTGATTTTTTCACGAAGATCCATTCCACATAATCATACAGGAGAAGTCTAAATTTCAATCCAATAAAAAGCGAAATTATATAAATTTATTACTCCATACATTTATTGAAAACTTTAGAATTTATTTGAAATGAAAGATTTAGGAGCATGGAATATTTACTTCTCTGTTTCTAAGGTGAAGTCCAATGAATATTGGTAAAAAAGGCAAAAATAAACCCATCGAAATCCTTTTAATAGAAGACAACCTGGGAGATAATAAACTCACCACAGAGGTTTTCCAGGAAGCTGCAGTTCCCAATATCATCCACATGGTAACCAATGGAGTGGATGCTATGAACTTCCTGAAACAGGAAGGAGGATTTCAGGACTCTGACCGGCCAAATATTATATTATTAGACCTGAATATCCCTAAAAAGGATGGTCGTGAAATATTAAAGGAGATCAAAGCAGATCCAGAACTCAAATATATACCCATCATCGTGCTTACCAACTCAGAGTCAGAACAGGATATAAAAAACACGTACAAACACTATGCCAATGCATACATAACCAAACCAATAGATATGGACGAATTCGTCAAAGTAATTAAATCCATAGAAGAATACTGGCTCAGGACTGTAGAATTACCCCCATAATGGGGCAATTAAAAGATAATCTGTCTAATTAAATCATAATCTATGAAAATAACCCAATCTTCCGTATATAATCAATTTTAACACCATATAAATCTATTTTAAAGAGTTTACCCATGGCAGCAACATATGATGAAGAGATAATAAAGGATTTAAGGACCATATTCACCCTTATAGAAGCCCGTACAGGACACGACTTCTCCAACTATAAAATAAGTACCATGTACCGCCGGATCACCAAAAGGGCGAATACACACCGGATAGATAATCTCCCGGAGTACATAGAATATCTAAAGAGAAACCCGGAAGAGATGGACCTGTTGTTTCAGGAAGTGCTCATCAACGTGACCAGTTTTTTCCGGGATCCGGAAGCATTTGACATCATCAAAAAGAAAGCATTAACTGAACTGATAGCTGGTAAAGATGAGGGTTCTAACCTCCGAATCTGGGTGCCTGGCTGTTCAAACGGTGAAGAAGTATACTCACTGGCCATAATACTCCAGGAACTCATGGAGTCCATGGAGAAGCAGCTTAAAGTTCAGATATTCGGTACAGATATCGACGGAGCCGCCATCGACCACGCCCGTAAAAGGATTTATCCCGAAAATATCAGGGAAAATGTCAGCCCTGAGCGCCTGGAAAAGTTCTTCACCCCAAAGAAAGGCAAGTATCAGTTGAAAAATCAGATAAGGGAAATGGCAGTCTTCGCGGTCCATGATGTAATAAGTGACCCTCCCTTCGCCAATCTAGACATGATATCCTGCCGGAACCTTTTAATCTATCTTAAACCAGAAGCCCAGAATATACTGTTATCCAACTTTAATTTCGCATTAAACAGGTACGGCATACTATTTTTAGGCCCCTCAGAAAGTAAAGGTGAAACCCTGAGTTCCTTCCAGGTGGTGGATAAAAAATGGAGGATCTTCAAAGCCAGTGAACCAGGCACCCTACCCTTAAACCTTACAGAATCGCCTCTAATGTATGAAAATCAACGGTTATAGACTACGGAAGACTTGTTATAGACTACGGAAGACTTGTTATAGACTACGGAAGACTTGTTATAGACTACGGAAGACTTGTTATAGATTAGGGAAGACTTATTCCAGTTTTTTAAGGCACGCTTCTATGAATACGGGAATATCACTCGGCTGCCTGCTGGTGATAAGGTTCCCGTCTTCCACCACTTCCTGATCCAGGAATTCTGCTCCTGCATTTTTAATATCCTGGACTATTGATTTCCATCCAGTAACCTTCCTTCCCTCGATTAACTGGGCGGTTATCAATAGTTGGGGTCCGTGGCAGATGGCAAACACGGGTTTATCTGTGTGGAAAAAGTTTCGTATAAATTCCACCGCTTCCCGGTGGCCTCGCAGATTATCTGGAGAGTATCCACCCGGGATGAAGATAGCGTCGAAGGAGTTGTAATCACTGTCTCTTATTCTTTCATCTATCTCCACAGTTGCTGTTCCTTTTTTACTCTTTACTGTGCTTAATTTTATCCCTAGGTTGGTTATTTGATGTCCTGCATCCTTAAATGCTTTAACTGGCCTGGTATATTCCACGTCTTCAAAAAAATTATCTATCATCACTCCAATTTTCGCCATGAAAATCACCTACCCTCAGTGCATATGCAATCTGAAATACTCAATTATCTTATTTCATTTTAATTTATCTAACTGCACACTAAAAAATATAATGATCAAAATACAATATAATAATCTAAATGGGAAAATAAGGCGTTAGAAGACGCATTCGTGATGGACATGAATGTGAATAGGGTAATGTTTAGGCACTTCGGAAGACGATTCTCTATAATAGCCGGTTTCATAATAGGATTGATTATGATAGGGCTATTCAATTTAATTGGGGAAAACACCCATTTATTTGTAACATCCATGCATAACACCAGCTTCTTCACTCAAACCAGCGGGGTTAAATCCATTGTTTCTCTCTTTATATTCGTTTTACCCCTCCTTATTTCCGGAATGTTAACCACTTTCCTACTCACAGAAGAGAAAAGGAGTTACATATTTGGGGGATTGGCTGGAATCCTAGTGGTATTGGTAACTATGATTTACTGTTACCTCACTGGAGTAATAATATTACCTGCTTCATCCGTGTATGTATCACAGTTTGGACCTGCCGGCATACTTCTGGATTTTATCATCAACGCGGTGCCCATTTCCATGGTTGGTTTCATTTTCGGTTACTTGGGCGGGTTTTTGATTGAAAATGTCTTAAAGTTTTCCAGTTCCACATAATCTTTGTTATCCTTTAGGAGGGTTTTTCTGGATCCACTGCACTATTTCACGAGAAACGTCAGCGTAATGGGCTTATTCTACCTGCTGGTTTCACTCAGCCCGATTATTCTATTACCATTCCTGACCCATAACTTAACCACTGAAAATTTTGGTGTGTGGGTGCAGTTTACAATAACGGTAACCATAGTACCTGCTATAGCAATCCTCGGTCTTCCTTATTCCTTCGTCAGGTACATGTCCACTTCCAAAAGCCGGGAAGAGATACAGGAATCCTTCTATACCATAAGTTTTGTTATAGCCCTGGTAAGTATGGGGCTGAGTCTGCTGTTGTTTCTATTTGCAGAACCCATCTCCAGAGCCCTCTTTAACGATAACCTTCCTGTGGCTTTGATACTTCCAGTGAGCATATTTTTCGCGGCCAATATACTGGTATTTTTTGATTTCTTCCGGACGTTACAGAAAACCAGGCTTTATAACTTTTTTTACCTGTTGCAGGCTTATTTGATGGTGATATTAACCGCGGTGCTGGTGGTAAATGGATTCGGCATCCTGGGGGCAGTTGTTGGGTTCTTAATAAGCCAGTTAATTATTTTCGGCATGATGCTGGGAATAATAATAAAGAATATAGGGTTTATCCTTCCCAGGTTCATCAATTTACGGGAATACTTACATTTCAGTGTTCCCATCGTCCCCACCCACATATCCACCTGGATACTGGATGCCAGTGACCGCTACGTAATCGGGTTTTTAATAAGTCTTACTGCCGTTGGATTTTACTCGGGAGGATATACCGTGGGTAGTCTAATAATGGTGCTCTTATCCCCCTTTTATACCTTGCTTCTGCCCATTTTATCCAAGTATTATCTAGAAAATGATCTGCATAGTATCAAACGTTTCCTAAACCATTCCCTGAAACTTTTCTTGGCGGTGGCTATCCCTTTCACCTTCATCTTAACGTTCCTATCGGAACCTCTGTTACTGCTCCTGTCCACTCCTGAAATAGCTGCCAACAGCTTCTTTTTGGTCCCGGTGGTGGCTGTGGGTGGTATCTTTTATGGATTATTTGGAATCGTGACTCAGATCATAATACTGATTAAGAGGACCAAGTTAACCGGTAATATCTGGATGATCATAATCATACTGAATCTGGTTCTGGATATTCTTCTGGGTTACAGGTTCGGAATATTTGGTGTGGCCTTTACCAGCCTGGTCATGTTCATCATAGCATTTGCTGCAACCAGTCATTTTGCCTTTAAGGTTATTAACTGTAATTTCTACCCTACATTCATCATAAAATCCATATTTTCATCCTCAATCATAGGACTTATCTTATGGTTGGTAAATCCCCATGGGATTTTAGACGTTGTTTTCGCCTTAATTTACTGCCCAATTCTGTATATGATACTGATGTTAGTATTAAGAGGTATAAGAACTTATGAAATCCTCATTTTAGTGAATATATTTAAGGATCTGATTTTCTACGATAAATTAAAGGATTTAGTAAGGAATTAACTGCTGCCCCGTGGACATCATTACCACACCAGAATAACAGTTGATTATTTATGTTCTGAAAACATAACTATAAGGTGAAATAGGCCGAAATAAGATGTATTTTAGAAATTTGAAAATTAACGGGGGAAATAGACAGGTAATAAAACGAAAATTAAGGGAGATTTCAACCAGGATAAAGTAGAAAATAAGTCTAAAGACAATTTAAACTCATAACAATCAATATCAAAGTTGAAAACCAATTATGAGGAGGTGATATAGTGGCAGTTACCGCTGCAGATGTAGAACGCGCCATTCGAGGCATAGATTTTCCAGCAGACAGGAATGATTTAATACAACAGGCCCAGAACAACAAAGCCAATTCTAACGTCATCGACATCTTAAAAAACCTTCCAGGAAACCAATTCAATTCACCTATAGATGTGAGTAAAGCCTTCGGTAAAGAAAGGAGAATGCACAGAGGATAAAAACTCACATACCTTTTTATTTTATTTTAATCCAACTATATCCATCCATCTAATCATTTTTCCATATTTTACCTTATTTAACGGTAATTTTTTTTAAAGGGTATGGGAAAATAATTCTTAAGATTGATAAATGTTATTATTTTATAGATGAAAACTAAATATTTACAGTGTTTAAAAAAGCTTAATTAGAGGTGAATATATGGCCGCTGTTTTAGAACCAATAACCTTCACCCATAGTATAGATGGTGATATGAAGGATTTAATAATACCTAAAGAATTTATAAGAGACATAGAAAAGTATGGTAAACATTTAATGATCTACATACGGGTTACCGGACCAGACACTTGGAAAGTCTCTGAATTTTTCGAGGATAGGGAAGGTAAAATCTTCACCATCGATACCACGGAAAATCAGGGGGAGAAGATCTCCCATGACTTCCTTTTAACCTCGGTTTATATCGATGACGGACCACCCCTCTCCGTGGATATAGATATAGAACCCCCCATGATCCGGGCAATTCTTGATTTTGCTGAAAAATAATTTATTTCTTTCTTTTAAATAATCTAAGTCCTTTTCTTGGGAAGGAATATACTGGTTATAAATCCTAAAAACAGTATCAGCGCCAATACATTAAAGGCCATTTTCATTGAAGAACTAATCGTTAAATCTATTATTTGAGTTGCTTGCGGCACCAGTTCAGGAGCAATATTGGGTGTACCGGTTTGCATCTTTTCCACGTAGTTGAAAAGACCATCCTGTATTTGCTGTTTGGTCATATTACCAGCCAGACCTGACTCTTCTATACCCGAAGTAAGGCCTCCAAATATCCCTACTAATAATAAAACACCTATTAAAGCAGTTCCTATAGAATATCCTAAATTTTTAAAGGAATTGTATAATCCTGAAGCATCGGTTTCCTGGTCTTCACGAGCAGCAGACATGGTGAGATTGGTTAACTGTGATAGTAAAAAGCCCACACCCACACCAAATACAATCGTGCTAGGAATTATATCCATCATTTGAGTATTCACATTGAATACCCCCCCTAATATATAGGAACCTACAGCAGAGATAACAAAACCAATCATCAGTATATATTTGGCTTCTATATGAGAGGCCAATCTCGCTCCAAGTATAGAGAATATAAGAATAACTACAGAAGCAGGTAAAAGTGTTAAACCTGTGTCAAATGCGTTCAATTTAGTTACCTGTTGAAGAAATACTGGTATGATGAAAAGGAAACCAGCCAGGGGGATTTGTTGAATAATTGAATTGATGTTACCCAGACCAAATAATCTATTTTTCAGGAGAGATATATCAGTTAAAGGCTCTAAACCTCTGTTGATTCTTCTTCTCTGCCATAATAGGAAGACTATAAACAGGATTGAACCCAGAGATATCAAAATCACCACATATCCCCAGAATTCTGGCCGGGTAAGAAATAGGATACCTAAAACAATTAAAACTAAAGAAACAATGGAAAGAACCGCACCAAAAACATCTAAGTCTTTCCACTTTAAGGTTGGTTTACTTTCGGTTAAATAGTGTCTGAATATGAGTATTAAAGCTACAAAAACGAGTTCTGACCCAAATACCAGTCGCCAGGTTAAATAGGTGGTGAATATACCCCCTACTATGGGTCCAATAGCAGCTCCCATTGCTGCAATGCCTCCCCATATTCCGAAAGCAGTGATTTTATCTTTACCTTCATAACTGGATCCTACCAGGGTGGTGGTCGCCGGGAACATCATGGCCGCGCCGATTCCCTCTAAAACAGCCCATCCAAGGAGAAGCATACCTGCATTCAGACTCAAAGTAGCTATAGTTGTTCCGGAACCATAAATGAGTAATCCCAATAGAAATGTTCTTTTTCTACCTAAAATATCCTGTAGCTTACTACCCAGCAGCATAAATGAAGCTATGATCAATGCATATAAGGCGATTATTGCTTGAATTATAGACAAAGTGGTGTTTAACTCCACTACCAAAGTGGTTATTGCCACGTTCATAGCAGATGAATCTAAGACAATAATGAAAATTGCCATACAGGCTACTAACACAGTGCCCCATTTATATTGACTACCAGCCATTTGTAGAACTCCTATATTTATCTAAATAGATATTAATTTAAATTCTATTAACATTTTCCATTAGAAATCAATAAACATTGAAGTTAAGAAGGGAGGCCTACTTATCCATCATCGATTGTCCTTCGTTTCTTATCGATACAAGGCGGGGATGGTCCTATTATTACCCATATCCTTTATTTATCTAAATTAAATAAACTGAAAGTATATTCATTAGAATTAACATATCTAATCATAAGGGTTTGTTTGAAAAATTAGTAGGAGGGAATATTATGGCAGGAAGTAACGTTTTAACAGGTATTTTAGCAATAATCCTCGGTATATTAATTATAGCGTTCCCATTGTTTAGTGTTTTTACCCTGAGTGTCCTGACTGGATTTGGACTAATACTAATTGGTATCTGGTTATTTGCAATGAGCTTTAATACATGGAGCGGTAATAAAGGATTGAGTATATTAGCTTTGATATTGGGAATACTAGGTATAATCGTAGGAATTGGACTGTTCGGAAGTATATTAGCATTCAGCATATTAGCTGGTATGGTAATTTACATTGGCGGATTTTTCCTAATAATAGCAGGCATAGTAGCTTTAATTTCAGGAAAAGGTGCTGGTAGATGGAGTGGGCTTTTAGGTATAATACTAGGTATAATATACTTAATAATAGGAATATATGCCTTAAATCCATTGTACCTGGCAGGGTTAATTGGAATCTTCCTCATACTTAGTGGGATATTCCAAATTTTCTTACCAACCCCAGAAGAATAAATTTTTTCTATCAAACAAACCCTTATATTTTCAAAAGAATTTATTATGATATAAGTTGAAATTCATTGATATTTAAAGGATTACAGGTGAGATCAGATGCTGGTATTAACATCACCAACTATTCAGGGAAAAGAAATAACCAAATA
>Ga0334882_1004410_pt1 | contig 11965 bp, 8 predicted proteins | sample GraSluR1_MG_5_FD_207226 | JGI IMG/M metagenome (GOLD analysis project Ga0334882, IMG submission 207226) | Sludge microbial communities from methane-producing bioreactor in Wageningen University, Netherlands - Granular Sludge_15_04-R1 | ecosystem: Engineered > Bioreactor > Anaerobic > Unclassified... | reverse complement strand
CCGGGCCAGGTCAGTAAGATAACGGGACTCCCAGACACTGTGGGTCAGCGGCTTTTGGAGGTATACATGTTTCCCCAGCTCCATGGCTGCGGCTGCCGTCACTGCATGGGTGTGATCGGGAGTTGCAATAACCACTGCATCAATATCCTTTTGCTCATCGAGCATTCTGCGGTAATCCATGTACCTCCGGGCACCGGGATAGGTCTTAAAGACCGGGTCGGCATAAGCATAATCGCAGTCACACAATGCGACTATATTCTGGCCCACCATGTTCATCAGATTGACTTTTCCTTTCCCGCCGATTCCGATTCCTGCAATATTCAGCCGGTCGCTGGGTGGTATATGCCCCAGCCCGGAAACTGCAACATTGGGAACTACAGAAAATGCAAGACCGGCGGCACTGATGTTCTTTACAAAATCTCTACGTCTCATAACTTTTTTATTAATGTATAAAGTATTCTAAATAAAAATCCAAATTGATATTTTCTGAGTAGCGGTATTTAAATAAACTGCTTTTTGATATGGAACTAACTCAAATATAGCAATTAAATTCTATTGATTTCGCTCAAGCCATTTTTCATAGAGATTTATTAGTTCTTTTACTTTTTCCGGATTTTCTTCGGCCAGGTTATTCATCTCACCGGGATCATTTTTCAGATTGACCAAAAAAAATGAATCTGCCGGGGCAAACTCCTCATGTTCAATGCGGGGATTTCCCAGCAATTTCCAGTCACCTTTCCGTGCTGCCCAGTGTCTGTTTGATTTCCAGCAGTACCCATTAATATGCTGACTTTCTGCATTCTCATCCCGGATAACAGGAACTAAACTTCTTCCGTCCAGCTCCGCAGTATCCAGATCAATTCCACACAGATCAGCCAGGGTTGGCATCCAGTCGGCATTCACCGCCATCTGATCCCTTACCTGCCCGGACTTTATTACGGATGGCCAGCTGATTGCTGCTGGAACACGTATGCCTCCTTCAAATAAGCTGAATTTAGCCCCCCTGTATATCCCGGCACTGCCTCCGCCAAAATGAGCGCGTTCTTCTGTTGAATAGCCATTGTCGGACTGAAAAATAATTATGGTATTATCCAACAGCCCAAGTTCCTCCAGCTTTCCTAATAATTCTCCAATTTTATCATCCTGGGTTGATAAAAAAGCTGCATACAAATCACGAGGGTAAGCAACTCCATTTTTCTGATAGTATTTTAACCATTCCGTAGTTCCCTGATAAGGATAATGAGGAGTATTTAATGCAAAAAATATGAAAAAGGGATTGTTTTTATTTTTCTCTATAAATTGATTGGTTTCTTTTACCATCAAATCTGGGAAGAATTGACCATCATAAAAAACTTCTTCCCCATTTCTGTACAAATCATGCCGGTTAGGGCCTTGCCAATAAAAAAAATGCGAATAGTTATCAATGCATCCAACAAAATGGCCAAATGAATAATCAAATCCCTGGGCATTGGGCTGTTTATCTTTTGCATGACCTAAATGCCATTTTCCGATGTGAGCAGTTTTGTATCCGGCATCTTTGAACATTTCTGCCATAATGTATTGTTCGTCAGGCATGCCTGCCTCAAGACTTAGTGGACTTACATTTCCAGGAACACCAGCACGCTGAGGAGTTTTACCGATTAATAATCCAGCCCTGGATGGAGAACTAACAGGAGCACCGTAGAATTGAGTGAATTTAATTCCACTTTGAACTATTTTGTCCATATTAGGAGTAACCAAATCAGTTGCCCCAAATGAATTGAGGTCAACTGTTCCCTGATCATCAGTATAAATGATTATGACGTTTGGTTTTCTATTATTTTGGATATTTTTTTCTTCTCCACAAGAATTTAAGGTACCTAGAACTAAGGATCCCAAAAGTAATTTGTCTATAGTTTTCATATCCTATTATTTAATTTTAAACAACGAATTTTCAGTCTTTTTGTATATCATCATGAAAAGGGGTGTATTTGTTGTAAGCACTTAAAATATAACAAATTAGATTGTATTTGAAAAACAAATACCCCTATTTTATGAATAATTCAGGTGTATAATTGTTCAAATTAAAAGTTCAAATTATTTTAATTTTTTTAATGGTATCTGAACATTAAAAGAGTGGTCTGAAGTTTCATTCACTGCACAAAGAAGTGCAATTAATTCTCCATCTTCAATATATAGCTGTGGACGTTCCAATTTTAATAATTCCTGAACCCCTGTACCTTCCCAATTGATTTCTATCTTAGAGACAAGTGCATTTGGAGCAAGATCCCAGTCAAGCCCATTCTCAGAATAAAACAAAACCAGGCTCGTACCATATTCAGTAAAATGCCCTCCCATATCTTTTAAAATAGCATAATAGCAGTTATCCTGAAACCACACATAAGGGTCTTCGGCAGGGAAGTCAACATCACCCGCTGTAAAAATAGGTTTCATCTGTTTTTCAAATGGACCGGACGGAGAATCGGAAATGGCCGTTAAATGAACTACGGGACCATATCGGGGAGGATCAGCTTTTTTTGCGGCTGCTTTATACACCATTAAAAAACGCCCATCGGGCATTTTTACAACAGAGGGATTTGTAGTAATAAGAGCATCGTGTGCCAATGAATCAGGGGATACATCAATCAGTGGTTGATTAGACCTCTCCCAGGGTCCATAAGGGTTATCAGCTTTTGCAACACCAATTCGCTGTCTGTTCCTGTGTTCCCAGTATTCGCCCGGTTTATCGGTAAAACCAATGTTGCCAGTGTAATATAAGTAATAGCAGCCATCGAAAAAGTGAATGGTAGGATTATGAGTAACCAGGCCATCCCAATAACCTTCACCTCTTGCTGAAAGAGCCACATCGCTAAACTCAAAAGGGCCAAAAGGAGAATCGGAAACGGCATGGGCAACTTCGGAATGAGTCACCCAGGCTCTCATTCCAAGTTCCTTTGGCCAACGGGAATAATAAATATGATACTTATTATCAATGTCCGATTTTATCAGACTTCCACACCAAATGAAATAGTTCTGATTGATAAATTTCGCAGTTTGGGGTACAGGTTGAAGCATCGTATTTATATTAAGCTCACCGCATTTAGTTTCTTTTTTTGGTGAGCATGATGCTATAATTAAAACAGTAAAAAAGATACAGGCTTCCAATTTAAGACTGATGGCACAAAAAAAGAGTATTCTATTTTTTTTCATACCTTATTATATTCCTTAATAATCCAAATTTAATCTTTTCTATCGCATTGGCGGCAGAGCGGTCGGCTTGCCGTTCAAGGTATTGAAGAAATCGACTTTCATCGCCTCCGCATCGATTTCCCGAATGATGTAAACGTTCGTTGGCGAGTCGACCTTCTGCCACCGATATTCCTGATCCGGACCGAGCACCGCCGAAGGCTCGACCAACGTCAGCCAGGGTTTCCCAAGGTGATTGCCGATGACCATGGAGATCGTCGCCACATCGAAGAGCGCTTTCTCGCGGGCGGGCGTGATCGCTTCAAGGTATTCGCCCAGCCGGTTGTCGGGATAGAGTCCGGACTCAAAACGCTTGTCCATGGTGATACTGGCACCGGTGGGATTCTCCAGGATGATCCAGAAATCGACATCGCTCTGACCGGTCACAAAGACCGACCAGGGGTCGCTGCCTCCGTTGTGGCTCCTGGCGTTGACCCGTTCCGGTCCACCACCCAGCCAGACGATTTTTATCCGGCTCTTAAGGTCCAATCCTTCTTCACGGGCAAGAAGAATCGCGCTGGCAATGTTGGTACACGGTCCGACAGGAAGTACCCACACAGGATTGTCGGGCGATGCGCCACGAGCTGCTGCCAGAATTGCTTCGCTGGCTTCGCATTTGATCGGCTGCGTGTCCGACCAGTTGCCACTGGCGGGAACCTGCAACGGCACTTTGGCACCGCGGAACGCCCGGGGAATTTGGTTTTTGGTACGATGCTCCAACAGGCCGCTAATGCGGCTGAGCTCGATTATGTAGAGAATCTCGCCATAGTTGATCGGCTCCTGTGCAGCGCCAAAGTGATTGATGCGGTGGGGACCGTGATGGGCGCTGTTGATGCCCAGCACGTCCACGCTGCTGAACAGGCCGTAGGCGATGTAATGCTGGTCATCGACTTCGTTGCGGGCATCGGTATCGAGAAGGACCTGCGGCAGGTGCAGTGTTTCCGGTGTGTGGACCCGCACGATGGTGGAAGATAGCTCATTGAATGTGTCACCAGCCCTGGATCCCGTGACGACCCGGTAAACCCCCGGTTCCCGGTAGGTGTGGGTGACCGATGCGCCGTCAGCCGTCGCCCCGTCCCCCAGATCCCAGTGAGCGTTCCTCAGATTACCATTGAGTCTGAACGTCACGGGCTTCCCGGCCAGTACCGGCCCATCGAGCGGAACAATCGCCCCTGCACGCGCGGTGATCGCCGCCTGGGTGGACAGGTCTTGCGCGGCAGCGAAGCTCGGCAGCAGACCCACGATTAGGCCGCAAGCCAGCAAGACTGCGGCCGCTTGGAAAACAAACTGACGTCGGTTTGGCACGGGATTTCTCCTTCTTTGAAATGCTATACCCGCCACTTGCTGTTTTTGCGCTTTTAACGACAGGCACGCATTGCCATTCGCAACTTCCTTAATAAAGACTTTGTTTCTTTTCATAAGTTTTATTTTTCAAGCTGGTTCTCTACCTGTACAATACCAGCCAGGTGCTCCTCCAGCACTTTTCTGATTTCTGCAATTATTTCCGGATGTTCATCAGCAATGTTAAATTTTTCCGATGGGTCGATATTCAGATTATAAAGCAAAGGAATTTCATGAACGGTTGGAGAATTTGTTATTTCCATGGGAGGATCGGTAACCGGGTGGGCAGTCTGACTTCCGTATTCATTTTGCGTAATAAAGTGAGCTTTGTAATCCCCTTTACGAATAGCGTAAACTTTTTGACCACGGTAATAAAATACCACATCACGCTTGCTTTTTCCAGTTCCGAAAATAAGCGGGGAAATATCGTATCCATCGTAAACGCGGTCGTCAGTAAGTTTGGCGCCGGACAATTTATAAAAGGTGGGAAGCAAATCCATGGTTGTTGCCATGTCCATCACCACACCCTGTTTTATTTTTCCCGGCCACCAGAAAACGGTGGGTTCGCGCATTCCCCCTTCAAAGGTTCCGCCTTTAGCACCGCGCAGCAATCCGGCTGTTCCCCCATGGGTTTTAAACGTATGCCACGGGCCGTTGTCAGAAGTAAAAATAACCAGTGTATTTTCTTCAATCCCCTCTTCCTTGAGTGTTTTCAGGATTTGCCCTACCGACCAGTCGATTTCTTCAATCACATCGCCGTAAAATCCGGCCAGCGAAACATCTTTAAATTCTCCGGAGCGGAAAAGTGGTATATGTGGCAGGCTATGGGCCAGGTAAATAAAGAAGGGCCCGTCTTTCATATTTTTTATTTTAGCCACAGCTTCTTCGGTGTACCTTTTGGTAATTGTCCGCTGGTCTGCCGGTCGTTCAATGATTTCCTTGTCGCGCATCAATGGTACATTGTAGGCCTGGTAGCGTTCATTTTCGGCCAGCGTAAAATGGTCGGTTTTTTCCACCTTATCCATATCATTGGAGTAGGGAATTCCATAGTAACTGTCGAATCCGTGGTCAGTAGGCAGGTATGGCGATTTATGGCCCAAATGCCATTTCCCGATGGCGGCAGTCTGATAGCCGTTTTCTTTTAAAACCCGGGCAATGGTATTTTCACTCTGGGGAAGCCCGCCATTTGAATCAGGGAATAAAACCCGCCTTTTGTCGCTGCACATACCTGACCGGATTGGCAGTCTTCCGGTGAGCAGGCCGGCGCGGCTGGGAGTGCTAACCGGTGCGGCAACATAAAAACTGGTCCATTTCTGACCTTCCTCTGCCATTTTATCGAGGTTGGGTGTTTTAATTGTCGGGTGCCCGAAAATGCCTAAATCACCGTAACCGAGGTCGTCGGCAAAAATGATAATAAAGTTGGGTTTATTGGCATTTTCATTTTTGGTATCTGCTGCAGCTGCAGTTTGCTGCCCGGCCATACCTAAGGGAAGCAGTCCGGCCAGAGCAATCGATTTAGTATTGAATGAATTCACAATCTATTTTTTAATTGGTTATTTTAATTTTTCAGGTTCGATAATGTTTCAATGTCTTCGGGATGCACTGAGCCATCCGGTAACGGGCCGATGTTCAGCAATAAATTGTAATCGTTCAAAAGCGCATCGCCCAGTAATATTTTTACATCGTCCACTTTTAAATGATGTCCGTCCATTGCTTTATTATAGCCCCAGTTTGCTCCGGCACCGGGCATGTGAGGCTGCATGGTGTTGCACACTTCTTTAGGTTTGTTTTTATTCATTTCATAAGCCCTTTGTGCAACCGGATATTGCTGGCCTACCCTGGCGCCACCGCCTCGTTCAGGCGCCACAAAATCTTCATCTCCGTCAGCTCCCTGTTTGAACGAAATTAAGGCATGAGGCGAAAGATTGCGGATCAGTGAATAAGTTTCTTCTATCGGGAAAACATCCGGGTTGGCATAATAACCCATTATCGGGTCGAACCAAATACCGGCTATTGTTGGATATTGGGTCAGCAATTCTCTTAGCTGTGCGTGCACGTAATCCACATATTTCCGGAAATCTTCCGGTTTCTCGTATTTGTACTCCGCGGGTTGTACCTTATAAGCAGGACGGGCGGCGGACCAACCTGCTTCTCTCGAATAAAACCACGGATGTTTCCAGTCGGCTGCATAAGAATAATAAAGGAACAATCCCAGTCCTTCCTTTTCGCAAGCTTCTGACAGTTCAGCCATTAAATCGCGTTTTGCCGGAGAGTTGATGCTGTTAAAATCGGTTTCTTTGGTTTTGAACAGACAAAAACCATCGTGGTGCTTGCTGGTAATGGTGATATATTTCATCCCTGCTTTTTTGGCCAGCTGCACGATAAAATCCGCATCGAAACCGGAGGCAGTGAAGCTAACTTTTAGTCTGGCATATTCCTCCAGAGGTATTGTGTCCCGGAGTTGCACCCACTCACCTTTGCCCAACTGGCTGTAAAGCCCGTAATGGATAAACATCCCGAACCGGGCATCCTTAAACCACTGAAGATTGGCTGCACGTGCATCCTGATTGTACTGATCTTTATATTCATACAAATAGGAAGGTACCTGGCTTTGCAAGGAAAAATGTCCCGACAGAAATATTATCAGTACTGACAAAATAAAGGTTGATTTGTTTTTCATTTGAATGTTTTTTATTACTTAAAAACCAATTGGACTTTTTATGACGGTTTTAATCCCGGCAATAAGACAAAAGTTATTTCCGCCAATGGGTGGTAAATAGTACGGCAGTAACTTTCATTCCCTCTCCCGGGCATGGAATTTCTCCTTCTTTGAACTGCTCTCAGATACTCAAATACTCAAGTCTCCTTATCACTTCACTGTTGTTTTTTACCTCCGGTATTATTATCTCCGGTTGAATTATAAAGGAGTAATCAAAACCATCCTTCATTAACACAATAGAATTCAGGATTAGTAAGGCTTCTGCCGGATCGTTTGTTCCATAAAGGGCTTTTACCATTACTGCCTCAGGATCTTCTTCCTTTATAATCCCCAGGAACTCAGCGGAACGGACCCTGTTGATGTATTCAGTGTCCGTTTGTGACAGGTTTTTTATAAGGGGTATCATTTCATTTGCCTCTTCCCTGAAAGAACTGCACACGATGATCGCCCAGTATCTTTCCCATGGGTCTCCGGATCCCAGGCTCTCTCTGACTGCAGATCTTACAGATTGAAAATCCGATAGCATAAGGTTAGCAATATCAATGTATTTATGGATTTTACGTTCATGTTCCTGGCCGAATTCAGCAGGATCATTAAAGGCATGCTCTATCAGGTAATGTTCGGGGAAGAAGGATAGGTCGGGCATTTCTTTTTCCCGGGCAATCATTTTCTCCCGGATTTTCATAAGAGTTGAGGAAAAGGAAGGATCACCGGCCAGGTTGTTTGTTTCATAGGGATCTGCTTCAACGTCAAAAAGCAATTCCGGAGTCTTTGGTCTGAAAAAGTATGCCTGGATATCATTCAGTTCACCTTTTTTAAACATTTCCAGCCATTCCCTGTAAGCAAGCTGAATATACCTGTAGTTATTCCATAGCCCGTCATAATTGAAGGGCTGGTAATTTCTGATATATTTATACTTTCCTATCCGTAAAGACCTTACCATATCGTATTTCTCATCCATCCGGTCCGCGTAGCCGAAAGTTTCATTCCTTGCTTCAAGATCCTTTTCCTTAATGTTCTTCCCGAGAAAAGGTTTCCCGTCAATACCAAAGGGGATATCCACTCCAGCAAGGTTCAGTACGGTAGCTCCAAAATCAATGAAACTGACAAAACCATTGCATCTGCTCCCGGGTTTCATGTTTACCATGTTTTTGTACCGGGGGGGTATATAAACCACCAGGGGAACGTGTAATCCTGTTTCTGCAAGATACCCTTTACTTCCGGGCAAAACACCTCCGTGGTCACTGAAATAGAATATGAAAGTATTTTCAAGGAGGCCGTCTTTCTCAAGTTCAACCACGATCTCCCCGACTTCGCTGTCCATTTCCCTGATCTTGTCACGGTACAGAGCATTGGTGTATTTAAGTAACCTTGTTTTTGGGTGATATGGAAAAAGAAAGCATGAATCAGGAGAAGTAATTGTCTGCGTGGAGTCCATAAATTCTTTTGTAAAGTGCACCCTGCTTTCATGTGTAGTGCCAATATTTTTTACATGAAAAAAAGGTTGCCCTTCCCTTCTGTTCCGCCAGGTGGCTTCTCTGGATGATTCATCCCAGACACTGTCAGACTTTATGATGTTATAGTCTTCTTTGAAATTATTTGTAGTATAATATCCTGCTTTCCTCAAATAAGCAGGGAACATTTCAACAGAACCGGGCATTGGTACCATACTGATTTTGCGGTGATAATGAGAAGCGATCCTTGGCCCGTAACATCCTGATATCAGGGTTGACCTGGCTGCGCTGGAGACCGGGGCATTTGAAAAGGCATGTGTAAAAATTATCCCGCTGTTTGCAAGTTTCTCAATATTTGGTGTTTTTGTCCCGTTTTTATCGAACAGTTCCATATAATGCACGGAGTTGTCTTCCGAAGTGATCCAGACGATATTGGGGTGCTTTTCGGAATTTTTAAAAGTCGTGCATGCAGTGAGGGTAAAAGCGGGGATTAAGCTAATTGAAAGGAAAGTCTTTTGTTTCATCATATAATAATTTATTTTAATGGTATGATAGCTTGTCCCGATTTATCGGGAGAACCTCCATGTAGTTAATTATTATACTATTGTGTTTGCGTATAAAAATACATGGAGGTTTCATGATGGTTGTTTTGGGATTACTCTTGAATCAGGGTAACTGTGCGGAAGTTTTTGGATATTTTTAGTTCGACATTAGCTGGTCTGACATCTCTTTCAGTTAAGTTATTAATAAAAGGCACTTCTTCATTTTCATGTATTTAGCTACTGAGTTTAAATCCGAATACTTTTTCATACTATTTCTTGTAAATGTATGTCTTACAACTTTTGATTGGTCGTTTAATTCTTTCTTTGTATTTTTCAATCGCCAGCTGGCGTTTGTTTTTTGTCGGGACTTTATTTTGTAACGACGAGAAGATAAACAATTAACATCACTTTGTCTAATTTCTAATTCACTTTTTTAAATAATACGTAAAAAATTTAAGCGTATGGAAAAGCTGAAATTTGCAATTCTTGGCTGCGGATTCTGGTCGCAGTTTCAGCTGGGTGGCTGGAAAGAATTGGATGGTGCGGAATGTGTGGCTCTTTATAACCGGACAAAATCGAAAGCCGATGACATGGCCGGACGATTTGGCATCCCCCGTACCTACGATGACGCTGAGGAGATGATAAAAAATGAGGAACTTGATTTCATTGACATCATTACCGATGCCGACACACATTCAAAGTTCGTTGAGCTTGCGGCCAAACACAGAAAGCATGTTATCTGTCAGAAGCCAATGGCTCCCTCCTTAGCGATCGCAAAAAAAATGATGCAGGTAACGCGTGAGGCAGGTGTTAAATTCTATGTTCATGAGAATTACAGGTGGCAGCCCCAGATAAGGAGGATGAAACAGATCCTCGATTCAGGTGTGATAGGAAAGCCATTTCGCTGTAATTCATTGTGGAACACTGCTTTCCCACTGTTTGAGACGCAACCTTTTCTGGCTACCCTTGAGCAATTTGCGCTTACAGACCAGGGATCGCACCAGTTTGATGTTCTTCGTTACCTTTTTGGTGAAGCTGAAACAATTTATACACAGATACAGACTATCAATCCGACCATTAAGGGTGAGGATGTGGCTACATCCATGCTCAGAATGAAAAACGGGATGGTCTGCGTTCAGCAGATATCCTTCAGCTCACCGCTTGAAAAGGAAGTCTTTCCACAGGTACTACTGCTTGTCGAAGGTGAAAAAGGCAGTGTAAGGCTCGATCCTGATTATAATTTTGCCATTACCAGTGGTAATAAGACAACTTATGAAAAGATGACCATGCGAAAATACACCTGGCAGACAGAAAGGCTTGAACCCGAGCCTCCCAGTATAGTTGAATGCAATAACGACATTCTCCGCGATCTGCAGGGTATTGGAAAAGCAGAAACTACCGGAGAGGATAATTTTGAAACTGTCAGGCTTGTCTGGGCAGCTTATGAATCGGCAAAAACAGGAAGCCAGATCATAATAAAGGATTTTGTTTAATTCAATAATGTCGAAGAATATGTATAAAGTAGCATTGGTGGGGGCCGGGGGAAAAATGGGACTCCGGCTCACGCATAATCTTCAGAATTCGGATTATGTGGTCTCATACCATGAAATAAATCCGGAAGGGCTCGCCAGGCTTAAGGAAAAAGGGATAAGGGCGTCAGAAACAGGATTCTGCGTACCCGGTTCCGACATGGTTATCCTTGCAGTACCTGATATTGCTCTTGAAAAAGTTACGGCCGAGATTATACCTGCCATGAGGGAAGGCTCAATGGTGGTAACGCTTGATCCTGCTGCCGCTTTGGCCGGCAAATTATTCAGCCGCCCTGATGTTGCTTACTTCATAACCCACCCTGCTCATCCATCTATTTTCAACTGGGAACAGACAGAAGAGGCTGTAAAAGACCATTTTGGTGGCGTTGCTGCAAAACAGGCAATTGTGTGTGCCCTGATGCAGGGATCGGAGGATGATTACCGCAAGGGTGAGGATCTTGCCCGCACATTTTATGCTCCTGTCTCAAGATCTCACAGGATTACGGTCGAACAGATGGGTCTTCTCGAACCTGCTCTTGTCGAGACACTCGCCTCGACATGTGTTTATGTGATACGGCAGGGGCTCGATGAGGTAATAAAAAGAGGAGTCCCCCCTGAGGCAGCAAGGGATTTCCTGCTCGGACACCTCCGTATTCAGATGGCTGTGCTTTTCAATGAGCTTCCGGGAGCAGTATTCTCCGATGCTGCCAATAAAGCACTTCAAAGGGGTCTTAAAGAATTTATAAAAGAAGACTGGAAAAAAGTATTTGAACCTGATAATGTAAAAGATCAGATAGTGTCAATTACATGAAAATATGTACTCACCCCCTGCCTTCACTTCGTTCAGGCTTTCCCCCTCAAGGGGGAAAATAATTGATCCGCATTGTCATTAAGATTAGTTTAATAACCGATATTAATTTCTAAAACAAAACCCAATGAAAAGACTAATAATTCAAACTGGCACCCTTATGTTGTTTCTGATTGCTTTTACACTGTCGCTCAGTGCAGAAATAAAGCTGCCTTCCATTTTCGGCGACAATATGGTCCTCCAGCAGCAGACTAATGCTGCGATATGGGGTAAGGCCACTCCAAATTCCACCATCAGTGTAAGAGCTTCATGGAACAACAGGAGTGTCACCACACGGGCCGACAGTG
>Ga0334882_1004407_pt1 | contig 11970 bp, 9 predicted proteins | sample GraSluR1_MG_5_FD_207226 | JGI IMG/M metagenome (GOLD analysis project Ga0334882, IMG submission 207226) | Sludge microbial communities from methane-producing bioreactor in Wageningen University, Netherlands - Granular Sludge_15_04-R1 | ecosystem: Engineered > Bioreactor > Anaerobic > Unclassified... | reverse complement strand
TATCCTAACTTTACTTATGGGTCTTATCTTTTGGACTATATTGGGTCTTAACTGGAATTAACTAACTCGGGTTAAATAAACTTGGTTTACTCTTCTGGCTTTTGGATCAAATAACATTTCCAGGATAGGGTTATTTCAAACTTTGAGATACATTATTTCCCCGCCACCTGAGTTTATTATATTATTATTCCAAAATAAATGCAATATACTTTTTTTATCCAATCTTCTTAAAAATTCATCAGCCGAAATAAACGTGGCATTAGTCAGCTAATATTGGCATACTTAAAGACGGGATGTTTGGTTACTCATAGCCACGGGCCTTGTCTTGAGCTTCATCTCTAATTTCCTGTCGAAAACCATCCAGAGCTTCTTCTCGGCGCCGATTTTTTTCTTGCAGAGATTTTTTAGTCTTCTTGCTGTCCGTTCTGCTCATCACATCCCGGGTTGATTCTATGTTCTCGATGGTATTATCGATGCTTTGTTGTATCTTGTCCACATTGTCCCTGCGGTCATCAGGATTATGCTTCATAATTATCCAATCTCCTTCTTATATTAAATAGCATTCCTAGTTTACGGCCGCAGTTTATTTTTTATACCAAAACCCCAAACTTACTTTTCCCAGCATAGCCAGCCGGTTTTGCTCAAGTTAATAAACATCATACCTGATTTATGGGATTCCAGTATAGAACAAATTCGGTTATAAAGTCTTGCCTTCCAAACCACGATAATTACAACATTTATATCAGTATTCTGCCGACTAAACCTGCCGCAACTGCTTATATGACGAGCATAAAGGAGGCACAGAAAAATTGACATAATAAGGTATTAAAAACCATACCTTCCCAGGAGACTGACTATGGAATTATTTACCTTCAATAATCACAAATGCCCAATCTTTCCTTAATACGGCATTAGTTAATGATGGCTGGTAAAATATACAACTGGAAAAGCAGGTAATGTTTGCGTTATCTTACGGACAAGGAGGTAATTAAACTATGAAAAAATGGTTAGGCATGTTGTTGATTATGGTCTTTGTTTTGCTGCCAGCACACAGTGTTTTTGCCTGCAATACCAGCAATAGCACCACTGCGGTAAAAATACTTTGTTGGCCAACCAATTCCCAGTACACGTATTATTTCACTAAAGCGACCGGAACTGTGAAAATCATGGATCAAGAAAACATTCGAATCAATTCCAACAGCAGTACATCGGGTCCGGTAATCAGAATCAATGGCGTTCCACTAGGGGAAGCGTATATATCTTCAGCTCCGAAGACTTCATCCCCAACAACTACCACGACGGTCCCTAAAACTACTGGTACTCCGGTAACAGAATCGAAACCGGCAACTCAACCGCAAAGCGGCATCGCTGCAAATTCCATGCAAAGCGAGATGCTTGGTTATATTAATGCCGAACGGGCAAAGGCTAATCTGCCTTCGCTGGTTCTGGATGAAAAGCTGTGTCAGGGGGCGGCATTAAAATCAAAGGATATGGCGGCAAACGGGTATTTTAGTCATAACTCTCCTACATACGGAAGTCCCTTTGATATGATGAAGAGCCTGGGAATCACTTACAGCCTTGCTGGCGAGAACATTGCCAAGAATACCAGTGTTAAAGGTGCCCATGATGCGTTTATGAATTCACCCGGACATCGGGCCAATATTCTTAATTCCGGATTTAAGAAGGTAGGACTGGGGTTCTACCAGCTTGGCTCATATATTTACGTCACCCAGTGGTTTACCAATTAACTAATTTAGGGGAAAAAACCACTCATTTGGACTGACTGAAATCATCTGTATCATACATTGAGAGCAAACCAGAAGGCAAGCGGATAAAAAGCCGCTTGCCTTTCTGAATTTTCCCCATAGCAGCTGACAGATCCTGTCTGCAATAATTACTGGCTGAAATACAGGGTGTGAATATGGCAGTACTTTATGGTAGAATATGACTTACTGCATGTGGCTTATCCGGATTCCTCTGTTTCCGGACCATTTATTCGGCGCGAGGTGGAAACCATGAGAGAGAATACCTATCACCTGCTTAAACAGCTTATGAGACCGGTATCGAAGTTTGTTGAGGCTAAAATAGCGGGCAGTGTCCTGTTGCTGACCGCAGCCATTATTGGATTTGCCTGGGCAAATTCCCCCTATGCAGACAGCTACTATGCTCTGTGGGATATTCCTATAACTATTAGTATTGGCCATTTTACCATTTCCGAAAGCTTGGGACACTGGGTTAATGATGCCCTTATGGTTATCTTCTTTTTTGTAATCGGCCTGGAGATCAAACGGGAGGTACTGGTAGGAGAGCTGTCCAGTGTTCAGAAGGCTTCGCTGCCAGCGGTGGCAGCACTGGGCGGTATGATTGTTCCTGCGGCCATCTACCTGACCATTAATCAGGGCGGACCTGGCAGCAGCGGTTGGGGTATTCCTATGGCCACTGATATTGCTTTTTCACTAGGTTGTTTGCTGGCCCTGGGCTCGCTTATTCCGCTTTCATTGAAAGTATTCCTGCTGGCCCTGGCGATTGTAGATGATCTGGGGGCCATACTGGTAATCGCAGTGTTTTATACTGAACAAATCAGCTTGATCAGTCTGGGAGTCGGATTAATTATTCTGATAATATCCGTATTTTTTAATATAAGGGGAATAAGAAAGACCTACCCGTATGCCTTGCTGGGGCTGGCATTGTGGGTGGCTTTTTTCCTTTCCGGCATTCATGCTACCATAGCAGGTGTTTTACTGGCATTTACCATACCTGCCCGGACTCAGTATGATCAGAGCAGATTCAGGCAAGAGACCAGTAATATCATACAGAGTTTCCCGGAAAAAGACTTCCGCATAATGATGGTAGATGAGACTCAGAGGGGCCTGATGCAGCAGCTTAAGATCACGGTGGATAACCTGGATACGCCACTGCAAAGACTGGAGGATGCCCTATATCCGCTGGTGTCCTATTTTATACTACCGGTTTTTGCTCTGGCCAATGCCGGGGTAAACATTGCCCAGGGCAGCGAAGGAAGCACATTGATCAATCCAGTTACTATAGGTATAATAGCTGGACTATTCCTGGGCAAGCCTCTGGGAATAACCCTGTTTGCCTGGATTACGGTCAAACTAGGGTTAGCCCAGTTACCGGATCAGGTAAAATGGAGTCAGCTGTTGGCGGTAGCCTGGTTGGCCGGGATAGGGTTTACCATGTCACTATTTATCACCAATCTGGCCTTTCAGGATCCAGTATCTCTATATCAGGCCAAAATTGCCATTATCATTGGTTCTATTCTGTCTGCGGTGCTGGGAATTGTTATAATAAAAAGAAGTTCCAAAAATAATCCCGGTACGGCAGAGCATACCGGGGAGTAAACTCCTGATTTTCTTTTCTTTATCATTCAAGGAACTTCTGGAAGATCTTTTACAATTAATACCGGGCATTTGACCGATTTACTGACTCGCTCGCTTACACTTCCCATGAGCAACCCCCTTAAGGTTCCCAGACCGCGGCTACCCATAACTATCAAATCGTAACCTTTATCTTTAACCTCCTCCAAGATAATATCCAGCGGATTTCCCCAGGACAGAATAGCGTCTACTTCTTCAGAGGTTTTGTTGATAGCCATCAGAGCATTGTTTACAATCTCGGCTCCGTCTGCTCTAAGCCCGGCTATTTCCTCTTCCAGATCAGGCATGGTGGTTTTACTGAAGGATTTCCCGATTACGTGCAGCAGGCTGAGTTTGCTCGAATATCGGTCGGCCATAGAAGATGCAACCCGGGCAGCATTCAAAGAGTGATCGGAACCATCTACCAAAACCAGGATGTTTTTAAACATAAACCATTCCTCCTCCAACTGTTAATATATTGAAGTTAACATATATCATGAATAATTACTATAACAATTACCTGGTAAAATGCCAGATTCAGACTATTATTCAGCTTAATCAGCAGATTACCGGTTGCCCGGCTCAGGATAGAATCTTATAATATTCTAAGTAATCCCATCTAACTATAAACAACTTTAAGCGCATAAAAAACTGAGAAGCAGGAGAATTGTTATGGGGTATTGGAAAGATAGCGAGAGATACCAGGGAGTGATTCTGGCTGGCGGAGCATATATATTATGGGGGATATTCCCAATCTACTGGAAACTGCTGCAAGCTGTTCCAGCCCTGGAAATTCTGGCTCACAGAATCATATGGTCGGTAGTATTTCTTTGGCTCTTAATGGCTTTCAATGGCCAAATCAAATCCTTTATAGCAGAAATAAACAAACTACTCCATAACCCTGCTGCATTGATAGGCATTTTAGCCACTGGTCTTATCCTTAACATAAACTGGGGTACTTTTATCTGGGCGGTGAACCATGATTATATTATTCAAACCAGCCTGGGTTATTATATTAATCCTCTGGTCAGCGTTCTGCTAGGAATGCTGTTTCTGAAAGAGCAATTATCTCTTTGGCAGTTGATAGCTTTTCTGCTGGCGTCTGCAGGGGTGTTGAGTTTAACTGTGCAGTATGGATCATTTCCCTGGGTTGCTATAACCCTGGCTTTATCTTTTGGCCTTTATGGATTATTGAAGAAAACTTTAAACATGAATTCCCTTATGGGTTTGACGCTGGAAACCATGTTAACCAGCATTTTCGCTCTGGCTTATATCATATACCTGAGCGCTGCGGGAGTCGGTTCATTCAACCCGGCTTTCACTCGTATATCATGGCTGCTGTGTGGAGCCGGTGTAGTTACCGCAGTACCCTTGCTCCTGTTTGGAGCAGGAGCACTCAGACTTCCGTTGTTTGTTATTGGATTCCTTCAGTATATAAGTCCCTCCATGACTCTGCTTTTGGGAATATTCATATATAAAGAGCCATTCTCCCACGGTCATCTAATATCATTCAGCATTATATGGATAGCTTTAATCATTTTTACCCTGGCTAAAACCCGAGCAGGGTGCAGGCTGGAAGAAAAGATATTAAGAAACAAAGAATTAGTCTAATTAAAGGAAATTATGTCCAATTTTTCTATTAATTATGGTTTATCCTCACTTTGTGGGACCTAATTACTATATAAATGAAAAAATATGTATATAAATAATACCTCTATAGTTTAATTTTAGAGAGGATTTTGGCAAAGTTTTGTCGAAGAAATTTTGTTAATCATTGCTATGAGGGAGGGCGAATTTTGCAATATCAGAAGGTATTACTCTTATTGACTATAACTGTTCTAGCAATGGTTTATTTTTTTTGTCGGGAAAAGCCCCATAGACTAAAATTATTGGTATCAACCACTATTTATGCTTTTTTGCTGGCTATGCCCCTGCCCTATCTGTTGCTATGGATACCATTTAACTGGATAATTGTTTTTTATGCAGTTGCAGTAGGGTTTTCTTTTGTTATTATTGAAATTATCCTTTCCAACATCGAATCACTTAAACTGGAGAAGATGGAAAGACTCGATGGAGTTAGTGTGATAGCCTCCGATACAGCTCAAGAAAAGGGCCCTGAAGCCATAGTTCCAAAGGCCAAGGCGGCAGCTGTAAAAGAAGCCGGTGGACAAATAAGTTTAGCAGAAATAGAGCCGATCGAGTTCAATCAGGATATAATAACAGTAGAAGAAGCAATGAGCAGGATAGCTGCAGCTGAGCAAGAAGCTTCAGCGGGAGCAGATAATATCCATGTATCGGAGTTTATTTTCTCTGAGGCGGAGCCGGTGAAAGAAATAGCAGCGGAAGCAGTCTTGCCGGAGACGGAAACTGATGCAGGGACTGAAGATGTGGAACCAATCGGCGGCAGCAGCCTACAGGCTGAAGAGCCCGGGGATACGGAAATTAGTGCGGCGGATGAGGCGGTAATACCAGCTGCCGCTGGGGAAGAAAACGACCTTTCGGAGCTTACCCTTCCCCAGGCGGAGCCGGTGGAAGAAACAGCAGCGGAAGCAGTCCTGCCGGAGACGGAAACTGATGCAGGGACTGAAGATGTGGAACCAATCGGCGGCAGCAGCCTACAGGCTGAAGAGCCCGGGGATACGGAAATTAGTGCGGCGGATGAGGCGGTAATGCCAGCTGCCGCTGGGGAAGAAAACGACCTTCCGGAGCTTACCCTTCCCCAGGCGGAGCCGGTGGAAGAAACAGCAGCGGAAGCAGTCTTGCCGGAGACGGAAACTGATGCAGGGACTGAAGATGACATAATTTACGGCAGTACACAGTCCGAATATGTCGAAATAGATTCAGAGGCAGACGTCCCAAATGTGGCCCGAGCCGAAATAGAACCAGTATTGCAAATGTCTGATGAAGAAGTGTTGGATATCGAGTATATGATTGAGGCTGCTTTTAAAGCAAAATTTAGAGATGACTATACCGCAGCAATAAAGATTTTTGAACAGGTATTGGAGCAGGATCCCTCTGAATTGATAAGACAGCTTATAATAGATGACATTGAGGTAATGCTTCAAAAAATTTCCTGAGGATTAACCATACACATACATAATTACAGTGGGTTCAGACTATCAAAACAATATAATCAGGATATATCTGATACGGCGGCTTCATCAAGGTAATGAGCGCAATCGGGTTTCACATAATTAATCTTAGGAGGTATTTTAATAATGCGGAGTGCTGAAATTAAGGGATTAGCTGTATTTAGCATTAGAGACGGCAGAGAGATTGGAAAGGTAAAAGATCTGCTGATTAACCCAGACCAAAAATCCGTTGATTATTTAATAGTTGACGTGCCCAACTGGTGTTTTGGGCTTCAGGTGGTTCCCCATAATCAGGCGGCGGGTATCGGGACAGATGCGGTTATGGTCGATAATTCGGACAAGCTGATAGAATTAAACCAGGAGTTTGGTGGCATTGAACTGCTCCAGAGCGGAGTGCGGATTATCGGCAGCAAAGCATTAACTAAAAAGGGAGTAATTATAGGCACTATCAGCGAATACCATGTTAACGTTGACACCGGCAAAATTATCGGATATGAACTGATTGATAATGATAATTTTGTTAAAGGCATTATACCTGGCCGGGCCTTGATTACCCTGGGAAGAGAAGTGCTGGTAGTAGAAAGTGATATGGAACTTCTGCAAGAGATCGATGAACAGGAAGAGGTTCTGGAAACCGAAGCGATAGAAGAAGAATTACCCGTCCAGAAAATCAAGGAAGAGGTAAAGAAAACCATTCCCACGGTTGCAGAACCCGAGGAAGACCCGGCAGATAAAGACAAGACTGTGAAACTTTTCGAGCAAAGGCAGCGCGAATACCTCCTGGGACGAACAGCTCGGAATAACATAAAGGATTCCCAAGGCAATATAATCGTGCAAAAAGGTGAAGTAATAACCCAGGAGATCATTGATAAGGTAACCTTGGCCGGAAAATTTAAGGAATTGATGCTGGATGTATAAAGCCAGCTGGATCAAGGGGATCAAATCTTCTCCCCGCAAGCTATTGATTCCGGTTATCGTAACAATTCAACTGATTTTGAATACATCGGTGGGAGCAGCATTTATTATTCCGGACCATGCCGGAACCATTCCCTTTGGCATAAGTATTGACGGCATAAAGGTGGGCGGCTTGAGTCAGAATAAGGCTGCTGCCCTCCTGCAGCAGAATAGGGATAATATTTACCTTGATCGGGATATTACCGTTACCAGCGGTTCCAAGGAGTGGTCGGCATCGGCTCAGGACTTTGATATGCGCTATGATTATCCCGCTACTATTGAAACAGTGCTAGCGGATAGCAGCTGGCCGGATGGGTTGCAAAAAGTCCTGGCCCTGATCAAGCTGCAGGCTAGGCCAATGGAAATACCGGCAGAGATTTCATGGAACCATGATCGAATATATGATTTTCTTCATAATGTAAATGCAGATATAATGATATCCGCTCGGAATGCAGGCTTCAGCCTGGAAAATGGCACAATAGTAATTTCTCCCGAGCAGTACGGTGAAGAAATCGATATTGATTCGACTGCTGATAGGATTATTCAGAGCCTAAGGCTAAATCAAAGCAATGCTATAGAGATTGCCACTCGGGAAATCATGCCCGCCATTACTGCCGAAGATTTGCAGATGGTTGATTGCGAACTGGCTTCCTTTACCACCGAAATGGATATCTCCAACCTAAATCGCAACAACAATATCCTTCTAGCCTCAGAGCTATTGAACGGAACGGTTATTATGCCTGGAGAAGTGATGTCCTTTAATGAAGTGGTCGGGGAAAGGACAATGGATAACGGTTTTAGGTCGGCACCAGTAATCGTATCCGGTAGCGTTCATCAAGATATTGGCGGAGGCATATGCCAGTTAGCTACCAACCTATTCAATGCTTCCCTGCTGGCCGGGCTGGATATTGTGGAACGGTCCCCCCATTCCATACCGGTCAAATATGTTCCTCACGGGCAGGATGCCACGGTTTTCTATGGACAGATAGATCTAAAATTAAGAAATAATCTGTCTGGACCGGTAGTAATTTGTTCCAAAGCAGAAAATCAATATTTAAAGGTAAGCATCTACGGAAATCACCTCGATAAATCCGGCACTTACGTCCCTGCCCTTAGTATCCGTTGAATTGATGCCCCACTGCGAAATTATTCAAGTAAATAGTTTCCATTCATACAGCAAAAAATCGCCCACCGGGGTATGCATCAGCATAATTCCTGGAGGCCTATCTTCCCTGCTCCTCAGCGTAAATACCGCATCAGATCTTCACAATTGTTAAGAAAATAACACAAATATTTTATACTAATACCATATTCTTAGGGTAAATTAGATCCAGGTAATAAAACCAGGCCGACAGAGCGGCTAACCCAAATTGCAGGGTGGCAGAGCCAACCAAATGCTATTTTTCCACGGGAAGGAGATTGATGCCTGTGAAGAAAGTTTTATTTCCGCTGATTATGGTATCTTTGGTAGCCTTTGTGTTGGGCGGGATATTGGCATCGGATGGTGTAGATCAGATAAAAAACCTGCTGGCGGATAATGACAGTATAAGGGTCAGCGATAAGAAGCAGGCCTATACGGTAGCCAAAGCTGATACCTCTCAGACTATGAGCATTGCGGATATTGCAGAAATAAGCAGCCCCGCGGTGGTGAATCTGGAAGTAAGCAGCAAGTTGAGTAATCCTATGTTTAATAATCCATTTTATCGCCAGTTCTATGGCAGGAATGAACAAAATTTGCCCCAGCAGGTTCAGGAGGGTATTGGCAGTGGATTCCTTATTAGCAGCGATGGCTATATTATCACCAATCAACACGTCATCGACGGTGCCGAAACCATTACTGTTACAGTATCGGGTTATGATGAAAAGCAGCAGGCTTATGTGGTAGGAGAAGACTATGATTTGGATCTGGCTGTTATAAAGATAAGCGGCAGCGGCTATCCTGCTCTGGAGCTTGGTATTTCGGCAGAAATCAGAGTGGGCGAGTCGGTAGTTGCCATAGGACAGCCCTATGGCCTGGACCATACCGTTACTACCGGGGTTATATCCGCTAAAGAACGACCAATTACCATAGAAGACCGGCAATATGTCAATCTAATCCAGACTGATGCGGCCATAAATCCTGGCAACAGCGGAGGCCCACTGTTAAATATGCAGGGTCAGGTTATCGGAATAAACACCGCCATAAATTCGGAAGCCCAAGGGATTGGTTTTGCCATACCTATTGATACCGTTACCGAAGTATTGGATAGTTTGCTAAGCGGATCCAAGATCGAAAAAGCTTTCATGGGAGTGTCAATGACCGATGCCACAGAGGAAGTTGTTTTAAGTCAGGGTCTGCCTGCTGAGACTGTAGGCGCACTAATCGCCGGAGTTGTTGAGGACGGCCCGGCTGAAAAAGCCGGCATACTTTCTCAAGATGTCATCGTTGCTATAGATAACAGCAGGATAAAATCTGCCTCTGATCTTCAGAATGCAATTCAATCCAGGAAAGCAGGTGATAAGATAGCTGTCAGTTTGTTAAGGCAGGGACAGGAAATTAATTTATCCTTGCAGCTGCAGGCCAAATCATAGGTCAAATGTACTTATCAAAACTGGGTCCTGGTGCCGCAAAACAGCGGCGGCCAGGACCTGCATTGTCTTACCGAGGCTATTCGTCGGTCGGAGTCTCAATCACCACACCTTCTACATGATGTTTGCTGAATTGTTTCCTCTTTTTCCGGTTTTCTTTACTTTCGAAAACGATATCCAGGTCGTAGTTCTCCGGATATAGATCCTGAGCTTCTATATGCAGGCTGAGACGCTTCTGATTTATCTTATACTTCTTTTTCATTACCATTACTACTACTTCTCCCCTGCTGTTTTCTGGTTCATAGACTATACCAGTTCTGTTCATGCTGCTTATGAAGACGCAGTCCCCCTTTTGAAATCTGCTGCCGGATTTCGGGGACGGACGTTTCTTCAGGAGCAGTTTATCTTCTTTGTATGCATTTTGCTGGGATTCTACCCTTTGCTCTCTAGCTGGGGCCAGGTTATCCAGGTTGGAAGCTAAGTAGTCCTTCTTATCCCGATAAGTTATTTCATGGGCTCTTTCTATAATACTCCTATCCACTCCCAGTCTTAAAGCTATCAGAAAAGCATTGCTGGAGCCGGCCTGCCCAATCTTAAGCCGGTACAGAGGCCGCAGAGATTCCAGATCAAATTCCATACAGGCATTTTTGAACCCGGGGTTCTTCTCCGCGAATTGTTTTATCTCGCTGATATGGGTAGTAGCCAGGATGGTGGCACCTCGGTTGAAGACCTCCTCCATTACTGCAATGGCAAATCCCATTCCTTCCCCCGGTTCCGTACCGGCTCCTATTTCATCCATGACAACCAGTGAATTGGGTCTGGAACCGGATATGATCTCCACTATATTCTTTACGTGGGAGGAAAAGGTGCTAAGGGATTGCTCTATACTCTGACCGTCACCGATATCAGCCAGTATATCGTTGAAGATGGCCATTTGACTGCCGGGTTCAACCGGCACATGCAGACCGGACTGTACCATAAGGGTGAGCAGCCCCACCGTTTTCAGGGTCACCGTTTTGCCTCCGGTATTGGGACCGGTGATAACCAGTGCCCGGCAGCCAGTTCCAATACTGAAATCAAGGGGGACAGCATCCTCACCCAGCAACGGATGTCGCCCTCCTTTGATATTTATTATGCCGTCAACATTAAGAGCAACTTCAGTTCCATTAATTGATTTGCTGTATTTAGCGCGGGCAAAGAGAGCATCATAGTGCGCCATGGTTTCTATATCGATAGAAATCTCCTGAGAATTGAACTTGACCATTTCAGTAAGTTGGGCTAATACTCGATATACTTCTTCAGCTTCCATCTCCATAAGCATGTCCAGTTCCGACTGTAAAGCAGAAATTGCTGCCGGTTCAATAAATAGAGTTGAGCCGCTGGATGATCTATCCAGTATACTGCCGGCTATATTTTTGGCGAATTGTCTTTTAACCGGTATTACATACCTTCCATTTCTGCTTGTTACCAGTGCTTCCTGAATTACCGAGGCATAAGCGGGTGAAGACAATATACTATTGATCTTTTGTTTGATTTTATCATCAGTAATCCTGATCTGCTTTCTCAATCTATTAAGCTCGGGAGTAGCTCTGTCATCTACTCTTCCATTGACAAGGCAGCGGTCCAAATCTTGATAAAGCTCGGGCAAGTCAAACATGGATGAAGCATATCCCGCCACTTCTGGAGCAATGGAATTCATGGAATCCATAAATATCTGCATTCGTTTAACATACCTCAGCAGTTCTTTAACTGCGGACAATTCCTCTATGGTTAGGACCCGGCCTTCAACAATAAGGGCCGCTTGCTGTATCTTGTCCAGGGAGGTGAGAGGGATACTGGAATTCACCTCCAGTATCCTTACGGCCCCGCTGGTCTCTTTCAAACGCTTCTTTATTTGATCTATATGGAGATCTGGCTTGAGATTCTCAATAATCAGTTTTGCCTGCTCAGATAACGCATATTTGCTGATCTCTTCTATT
>Ga0334882_1004403_pt1 | contig 11973 bp, 9 predicted proteins | sample GraSluR1_MG_5_FD_207226 | JGI IMG/M metagenome (GOLD analysis project Ga0334882, IMG submission 207226) | Sludge microbial communities from methane-producing bioreactor in Wageningen University, Netherlands - Granular Sludge_15_04-R1 | ecosystem: Engineered > Bioreactor > Anaerobic > Unclassified... | reverse complement strand
CCATTCGCGAAATGGTAAGAGTCTTAAAACCTGGAGGACGGATCGTTCTATTTTGCCCCAACCGAGGCTATCCGTTTGAGACCCATGGGCATTACTGGAAAGGCAAGTATCATTTTGGCAACACTGCTTTGATCAACTGGTTGCCGCGCAGTTTACGGGATAAGTTGGCGCCACACGTTGCGGTTTATACCCGTAAGGATCTGGCAGGGTTGTTTGAAGGATTGCCGGTTAGATTTGTAGAACAGCGGACTATATTTGGAGCGTACGACAATATCATTGAGCGCAAACCGTGTTTTGGCAAGGCCTTGAGGTCTGTATTGCTAGCACTTGAAAAAACGCCACTCCAGAGACTGGGACTGTCGCATTTTTGGGTGGTTGAAAAGGCTTGAATATTTCCGAAAAATCCGACTTCATCAGCATTGACATCAGTTGCATAATCTAACAAGAAGCCTGTGCCTGGAGACCTATATATTAAACCATATGTAGACAGCACGAAAAGGGGTTGAGTATTGCAGGGTTAAAAAGCCCCCTACATAACGTTGAATCGGATCTCTGATAATTGTATAATGACCAAAAAGAAACGCAATTTAACACGGAGTAAGATGCTACAAGTCAAAACAACATACACACCAAATGGTTCAACACTTGATATAGGTCGCGCTACTGTAAAAATCGGATCAAACGAAGGTGAATTTCATGCATACGATTTTTTATTAGGCGCATTAAGCGCCTGTTTTCAGGCAACCTTAGCTGACATATTAATCAAAAGAAAACTGGAAATTCCAACAATGGAAATCATTGTTACTGGCGAGAAGCGTAAAGAAACCCCTACAACACTGGAATGGACCAATATGGACATCACCGTTTTTGGAGAAGTGGACGAGGAAAAATTCTTGCGCTCAGCCGATCTAGCAACCAAGTATTGTTCTGTTCATACAACCATCAGCAAAGTAGCAACCATGACGCACGAGGTGAAATTCAGGCGTTCTTAATAAACTATAATTTATAGATGTAAGAGGTCGTTTAACCTCAGACAAGCCCCCTTTTTTCCAGGGAATTTCTTAGCTGAGGACTCAAAGAAATCATTGTTTGTTCGCTGGTAAGTAGTATTTTATTCAACAATCAGAGCAAGTCAAAGGAATAGTGAATGGCGACCGTTCTAAAACCTTCTACAGGCGTCCCCCTTCTCACAGATGCGGAAATTGACGAGAACTACCGCAGCCTGTTTTCCAGTATGGAAGAAGGATTTGGGCTGCATGAATTGATTTACGATGTTGATGGCAATGCGATTGACTTCAAGTATCTGGATGTTAACCCGGCGTTCGAAAGGCTGACAGGGCTCTCAAAACAGACAGTTGTGGGGAGAACGCATAATGAATGTGTCCCAGAGGATAACCCTATCTGGCTGGAGAGGTTTAGCGAGGTAGTCCGAAGCGGCATTCCGGATAAATTTGAAGCTCATTCCGCTCTGGATCGATATTATCAAGTTTTTGCCTATAAATTTGCAGATCACAAATTCGGTGTCATTTTTTCCGATATTACTGAAGACAAGCTAACCGCTTTACATCAGGAGTGGTTGGCATCTTTCCCGGAAAATAATCCTCAACCAGTTATTGAAATTGATGCAGATGGTGCGGTAATTTATCAAAACGCGCCTGCCCAGCAGTTTTGCCTGGCTTCTGGTAAGAATGACTGCTCAAATTCACTGCTAAAACATATTTCTCCCTTTCTTTCTGATCTTGTCAATGGATATAATCAGCGTAAAAGCCGTGATATTCAGCTTGATAATGCTTGGTTCAGGCAAACCCTTCTTTACCTGCCAGAAATTCAGCACTTACGCATTTATACAATAGATATCACCGATCAGGTTGAGGCGAAACAAGATCTTGAATTGATCAATACCCAGCTTGAAGATCTTGTGATTGCAAGGACAGAAGAACTTAATGTGGCTAACAGGATCGCTCAACAGAATGTAGAACTAAGATTAGCCTCTGAGCAAGCCTCGATTGCAAGAGAACGGGAACAATTCGAAACTCTGGTCGATTTACTTCCGGCTTACCTGGTTGTGCTGTCGCAAAATCACGAAATTGTCAGAACAAACCGTTATTTTCGGGAACATTTTGGAAAACCTGAAGGCTTGAAGTGCTATCAGTGTTTGTTCAACCTAGGCGACCCTTGTGAAATTTGTGAATCATTTAAACCGTTGGAGACCGATTACCCTCATCATTGGGAATGGGAAGGTCCTGATGGGAAGATCTATGATGTTTACGACTTTCCATACAAAGTGGAAGACGACTTGATGATCCTTGAAGTTGGGATCGACATCACCAAGATCAAACTGGCGCAAAAAAATCTTGTTCAAATGAACAGATACAATCGCGGTTTGATTGAAATCAACCTGGACGCATTGATGACGGTTAAAAGATCCGGAGAAATTTCTGATGTCAACGAGACTGCGATTGCTGTCACCAACCTCAAGCGTGATGAGCTTATTGGCAAAGAATTTTTGGATCTGTTTACAGACAAGAATGAAGCCTTGAAAGCATTCAATACCGTATTTGAAGAAGGTAGTGTCCGGGATTTTGAGCTTGAACTCGTCAATCGTTTAGGAGAAGTTACCCCAGTTACTTTTAACGCGATTGTCTTCAAGAATGAGGAGGGCGAATATACTGAATTTTTCGCCAGCGTACGAGACCAAACCGAATTCAAACGAAAAGAAGAAGAGCTGAAGCGGCTGAACAAGGATCTGGAAAACCTGATTGCAGAAGACTTGCTAATGCATGAACAGCTTGTGCAGGCCGAAAAACTTGCCGCGATGGGCAGGATGCTGGCATCGATTACGCATGAGATCAATAACCCGCTGCAGACAATCAAAAACAGTCTTTATCTCATCCGGGCTGACATTGACCCAGATGACCCGGTCTGGGAGTACCTGGAAATTGCCTCTGCAGAAACCAAGCGCATCTCCAATCTGGTCGGACAACTCAGAGAAATTTATCGACCTTCGACATCAAAAACTGAATCCAGTTTCAACTTGATCTCAGTTGTATCTGAAGTTCAAGGGTTATTACAAGGTCAATTGGCAACAGGAAAGGTGGAATGGATTTTAGACCCGCCACCGGATGGAGAATGGGATACCAAGGGTGACAAAGACCAAATCAAGCAGGTATTTATCAATATCTGCACCAACGCGATCGAAGCCATGCAGCCAGATGGTGGTCGCTTGGAGTTGATTTTCAAGCAAGGATCACCTGAAAGCAACGAAGTTGGCGTGTTAGTCCGGGATTCTGGACCAGGAATTCCAACTGAATACACCGATCGACTTTTTGAGCCGTTTCAGACCACCAAGGTTAAAGGCTCAGGGCTTGGATTAGCAATCAGTTATGAAATCATTCAAAGACACCACGGACGATTAACTGCCCGTAATTATGATCAGGGGGCTGAATTTGCTGTCTGGCTCCCTTTGAGTTCTTAGTAAAAAAATGTGGGAGGTATATAGATGAACAAAATATTGATCATAGACGACGAACCCGCTTTACGACAAACTCTCGCGGCAATCCTCAAAAGGTCAGGTTATTCACCAACGATGGCAGGAACAAAGCAAGAGGGTATGCAAAAATTGCAGGAAGATACGTATTCGCTGCTGTTACTTGATATCAAGCTACCGGATGGGTTGGGGATAGAAATGCTTCCAGAAATTCGCCAGATAAATCCAGAGATGCCGGTAATCATCTTGACCGCGCACGCTACACTGGACGCAGCTATGCAGGCGGTGCGTGGCGGTGCGCGAGATTTTCTTTTGAAGCCAATTGATCCGGCAGCCATTCTCGAACGTGTCAGCCAGGTTCTGGCAGAAAGTAAGCAGCCAAAAAGGCAAAAAGAGATCATTTCGCAGGTGCAAGACTTATTAGCCGAATTAGGCTCACCGACTCCTGCCGCTCCCCAGCCGTTAACGGTCGAGGCCCGAGTAAGTGACCCAAACGATGGGCGGTTTATCAGTTGTGGATCCATCAGGGCGGACTTGCACACACGCCACCTGATGATTGATGACAATGCAATCTCTTTGCCTTCCTCTTCATTTGATTACCTGGTGACTCTTATACGCAAATCACCTGAAGCAGTTTCGTTTGAAAACCTGGTTATGGAATCCCAGGGATATAGTTGCACGAAAGTAGAAGCCCGGGATATAACGCGCTGGCATATTCACAAAATTCGAAAAGCGATTGAAAAAGACACATCAGACCCGCAGCATCTGATTACAGTGCGCGATTTCGGTTATCGATTGGTTGGATAAAAAATTCTAAAGATCACCTGCCCACTCCAAGCAGCTGCGAATTGCGCTTCAAGGCGCCACCCATGATCGCAGAGATGCTATTTAAAAGGAAGCCGGGTTCAAATGGTTTACGGATTATCATCCAGGCTTTTTCTTCGTTCAAACCAGGAATGGCATCGGTCTCAGGATTAGCTGAGAGCAAGATGACTGGCATGAGAGGATAATCCTTCTTAATTCTAAAAAACAAAGATAAACCATGATCGCAGGATTGATTCTGACCCAAGACGATTAAGTCAAACGGATACCCTGCCAGTATAGACAACGCATTCAGGTTTGGAGAAGCGCTGACGACGGTAAAGCCTACACGTCTGAAAATGTGTGCAAGACTTTGTTGAAGTGGCAGGTCTTCTTCAATCAACAGGATAGAAATTTTACTTATCATGAGCAACTCCTATAACTGGTTAAATTCTAAATACAGAGAAGAACTTGTGGCGTTTGAAAAAATTTATTTACATTTGCATATATCACGCGTCTTGTTCATCATTTTTCTGTTAATCTGATATTCACAACTAATAGGTCCCGTTTTTCAATCTGTTATCCAAAGATGTAATAAATTGTTATTAAGCGCATCAAAAGGCTTGTTCCGAAATCTGGGGTTTGACAACAAGCTCTTCTGCACATTCTTTCAGCAAGGCTTTCAAATATGATCTTCACCGGTCAACGATGATTAATCTTCAATTATTTGCGTTTAATTGCAGAAATCACTAAATATTTGCAACTTTTGGGGGACGATCTTCATAATCAGGAATATTTCGCCAATTTTCTCCTATTAAGGCAAAACACCTCTAACGGCATCGATCAGTAATTTTCCTATACTTTTTATGGAGGAAATAATTCATGCAGCTTTGGTTTCAAGAAATCATATTTGTAACAACCGATGAAAGTAATGGTTTGATTATGGTTTCACATCCTCACCCAACATTCCAGTATTCAACAGATCGTATCGATCAAACCAACTCACCAGGCAGTCAGATTCGCTCTGTTTGCCGTCCTGATAATTACTTACCGAAGGAGTAGACGATGTTTAAGTACAAAATTCTCAACACAACAGTCTTTATTCTGTTGATGGTCTCTTTACTTACAGGAGGCTTTTCAACCAGGGTAGACGCAACCCCAGTGTCGCTTCCAGCTTCACCTGTGGATGAAAGCGTTGTACCCCACTATTTTGGTCCATATCCAAACTGGGGACTCAGCGCATTAACTATGCCGGATGTGGCAGTCACGATTATTGGTGATGGCACTGGTGCGACTGCAACAGCCCAGATTGGAGCTGGCGGCGCAATCACCGGCATTACCATTACTAACCCAGGCAGAAATTACACAACAGCCAGTGTTAGCTTTTCTGGGGCTGGAGCTGGTGCTGCAGCCACAGCAGTGATTACCTCCACGAATACGGTGGTCGCTATTGATGTCACTAATCCGGGCATGAATTATGTGCAACCGGCTGTAACAATCGCCGGAGGTGGAGCTACTACAGACGCAACAGCAACCGCTTATGGTGGTGTCGATAGCCTGACTTTGACCTATGGTGGCAGCGGATACACCCTGCCGACTGTCGACTTCGATATGCCTGATGGCATCGGAGGCGTTCAGGCAAAAGGCCATGTGATTTGGGATTCCGTTACGGGCGTGATCACAGGTGTGGTCATCGACAATCCCGGATCAGGTTACTCCCGGGCACCCAACGTTGTCATACGGGATGGCACACAATTTAACCCATTGAATCGTCGACAATTTAACGCGGCACAAGAAGCCAGGGAGAAAGGACTCTTGAACCCTCAAGAGGGTCCACTCCAAAGTTTTCCTCGAGTCAATGTTTTGGACGACGCGATTGTGACCGCTACCATTAATGTGCAATCGATTATCGTAGACACCTATGGTGCAGGTTACACCAGCGTTCCTACGGTGACAATTTCTGACACTTTGGGCGGTGGCATGATGGCTACCGCTATCGCCACGATCGATGTGGGGGCTGTCACTGCCATCAACCTTACAGATCCGGGATCCGGGTATGTAACCGGCACTGGCATCAAGAAATTCCAAAACGAACTGCCTTTGCTGTGTGATCCCTCTGTCGCTGGCAGCTGTGCCGCGGCTACAAACAACCTTGGTCAGTACCTTCCTCTGGGAGTTCCTGACACAACCACCTTCCCCGGTGCTGATTATTATGTGATCGCACTGGTGCAACATCGCGAACAGATGAACTCTTCGCTGCCTGCCCAGGGGACGCTTTTACGGGAATATGTCCAACTTGAAACAGCTGATAATGCTTCCTGGAGCGAGAGTGTTCCATTGGTAAATCACCTGCTTGATGGAACCACTACACCAGCTTTGATGCCTGATGGCACTCAAGCGGTTGCAGTAAGTCAACCCCATTATTTAGGTCCGATCATCCAGGCGAATAAGGATCGTCCGGTTCGAATTGTTTTCTATAATCTCTTGCCAACTGGAGTGGATGGCGATTTGTTCCTGCCCGTTGACTCAACCTTTATGGGTTCTGGCATGGGTCCTTTGGAAATGATGGAACCACTTAATGAAGGTTCTGTTCTTGATCAGGTTCGCAACCCAATATGCGGAGAAGCTGACCGCAGCATGATGGACCGCATGATGTGTTTTGCGGAAAACCGGGCAACCCTTCACCTTCATGGCGGCATCACCCCCTGGATCTCGGATGGAACACCCCATCAGTGGATCACACCAGCTGATGAAATGACCAGCTGGCCTGAAGGCGTTGCTGTTCGTCAGGTTCCTGATATGGTTGGTCTTGATCGACCTGCAGGAGTCCCCGATTGTACAGCGCCTGATGACGGTTGTATGACCTTCTACTATACCAACCAACAAAGCTCCCGCTTTATGTTTTATCACGATCACTCCTGGGGCATCACCCGCCTGAACGTTTACGCTGGTGAAGCTGCAGGATACGTCATCCGTGATGAGACAGAACAGACTTTGATTGACAGGGGTCTGCTGCCCAGTGGAGAGTTCGAAATTCCATTGGTTGTCCAGGATAAAACCTTTGTTTCTTCTCCTGAACAAATGGCTGAGCTCGATCCCACCTGGGATTACAGCCGTTGGGGCGCTGAAGGCGATCTCTGGTATGAGCATGTCTATATGCCCGCAGAAAATCCGGCTGATCCTTCTGGTATGAGTTCTTATGGCCGCTGGTTCTACGGACCATGGTTCTGGCCTCCCGCTGACCCCCAGTATCCTCCAATCGCCAATCCTTACTTTGGCTTGGATCCTGAAGGCGCCGATGGCATAAGGCACACCGCAGATGACTGGGGTATTCCCCTGGCAAGCCCCTGTGACCTGGAAGATCCGACCACCTGGCAATATGATACTGACCCGTTCTGCGAGCCGCCTTTCATTCCGGGCACGCCTAACAACTCGGCAGGTATGGAAGAGTTCAACGATACTCCGGTTGTGAATGGTACTGCTTATCCTACGACCACAGTAGAACCGACGGCTTATCGTTTCCGCATCCTGAACGCTGCCAACGACCGCTTCTTCAACTTGCAGTGGTATGTTGCTGATCCCACCCAGATTGGCGACCCGCTGATCGGTGCGACCGAAGTCGCTCTGAACCCGGATGAAGTCGCTGCCGCGCAACTCGACCCCAATGTATTTCCTACACCAGATCTAAGCCTGAGCCCAGCTGGTCCGGATTGGATCCAAATTGGTTCTGAAAGCGGATTCTTACCGCAACCAGTACAAATTCCTGCCCAACCCATTACCTGGATCACAGATCCCACCCGTTTTGATGTTGGTTTAGTTGATCAGCACTCGCTTCTGATGGGTCCTGCTGAACGCGCTGATGTGGTGGTGGACTTCTCAGCCTATGCAGGGCAAACTTTGATCCTTTATAACGATGCGCCTGCAGCTTTTCCTGCCCGCATTTCTACTTATGACTATTACACCGGAATGCCCGACATGTATCCCAACGCTCCTGCGGCGGTATTGCCCGGCTACGGACCCAACACTCGCACAGTTATGCAGGTTAAGGTACTCCCCAACACTCCGGCACCAACTTATAATTTCAACGCTCTGAGGTCCGCTTTCCTGCACAAGGCTGACGGTTCTGGTGTGTTTGAATCTGGACAGTCGCCAATTATCGTCGGTCAGGCAGCTTACAATGCTTCTTACGGCACCGATTTCACCTCAGCAGGCTGGTGTAATGGTCCGATCAACCCGAGCCCGGAATGTGACGGTTTCGCCCGCATTTCTGACCAGGGTGGAGATATCTTCAAGTTTGATACACTTGTCGGCAACCAACTTGGCGTCAAGATCGAACCCAAGGCTATTCAGGACGAAATGAACGAATCTATATTCGAGCCCTTTGGTCGTATGCAGGGAAACCTGGGCGTGGAAGTGGTCCCAGCGACACCTGGCTTGCAAAACCTGGTCTTGTACCCGTTTGTCAACCCGCCAACAGAAATATTCGATGGCACTAACTTACCTACTACGGCATCAGTAACACCCATTGCTGTGGGAGATGACGGCACGCAAATCTGGAAAATTACACATAATGGGGTAGATTCGCATCCCATTCACTTCCATCTTTATGACGTGCAATTGTTGAACCGGGTAACCTGGGACAACATCATTAAACCGCCGGAGGCAAATGAACTTGGTTGGAAGGAAACGGTGCGGGTACATCCGTTGGAAGATACGTACTTTGCGATCCGACCGATCATACCCATCTTCCCCTTTGAAATACCAAACTCCATTCGGCCATTGAACCCGATGATGCCAATAGGTGATACATCAATGTTCAATTCAACTGATCCGCAGGGCGTTCCGACAGCTCCGATCGTAAACAGCCTGGTCAATTTCGGATGGGAATACATGTTGCATTGTCATATTCTTTCTCATGAAGAGATGGATATGATGCGACCTAACATAGTGGCGATGCCTCCAAGAGTAGCAGATGGGCTGACCTGGGTTATCACAGGCCAAGGCAAAAATGCTATCTTAACACTGACCTGGAATGACAATTCAATTACGGAGACTGAATTTGTTATTGAAGCTACCGCGGATAATATCCTTTGGAATACCATCGGTAGCGTTCTGTCACCCTTGGATGAACCAAATACCACTGGTCTGCGCACTTACGTAGACAGTGCCTTTAAGAGCCAATGGATCGCATACCGCGTAATAGCCAGGAATACTGTTGGCTACACCGGGTATACAGCGCCATTGGGAATAAACGAAGAGGTATACCCTGCTGGTTACCCAGTCTTAAGTGTGGATTCGATTTCCGACCCAATCTTTTTGACTGAAATGTTCTATCAGTATTTACCGGCATTACAGAAATAACCAGGATGCCGATCAGTGTGGGTTGTTGATGCTACTAATCATCTTCTTCCTCAAAGAACAATCCACAAATGACAGAAAAGAGGCTGTCTTCCATCAGGAGGGCAGCCTCTCAATTTGCTAAGAGAAAAAACTTAGCCGAAGGGTAACTTCAACGCCTTTTGGCTTGCGTGGTTTCATAGATGCGGATATAGTCGGCGACCGATGTTTTGGCAATAAGACGAGCGATGGTATCCAGTGGAAGTTGATCCAGCTTTGTAAAGCGAACGCAGGATTTGCCAAGATTAGGTTTGATGCCCATTTCAGCGAAAGCATCCATAAGTTCCTGGTAATCTGCCGGGTTTTGGTAAATTGCCATAAGGTAGAGCGAGTTGTAGTTCTTTTGAGCAGCCAGACCAACATTACTAAGCGGGTTCTTGTTGTAAGTGTCAGGGTAAGTTTCCAAGGGAATTTCATAACTGAGCATGCCCCAGTTGATGGTTTCCTGGTAACCTTCGGGTAGGTTTTGCAAGATCAGATCGCGGACGGCAGAGATTATCTCACGCCGTTCTTCTGGCAGACTTGCGAGGTAGTCAGTGGGGGTGGTAGTTGAACTTGAGATCATGAGAATCCTTTTCTACTTAGTAAGGTCAATTGTAGTCTTTCAAAGCCGGGAAGCAAGGAAAGCTGGAGGGGGATAGGGGCACAAAATGGTCCCGGACGATAAAGAATCAGGAAGGCTTCAGGATTCCCTTTTCGATTTCAGGGAGAGAATCGATCAGTTCCTTCGCTTCCAATTTGATCTCCGGGTCGGTGCTGGGGGAGTGCTGGATCAGTTTGACCAGTTCGAAAGCTTTCTTTAGTTTATCTTTTACCTGGGCGGTGTAACTAAAAAATTCCCAACCTACCGAAGACGGACGTGGTATTTTGCGGGCTTCCTCGATCAATTTGCGGGCATTACGGATGCGTTGTTCGGGTGTAAGTGCTTTTGCCATAAACAAATTATAGTGGAAAAACAGATCATTTGAAAGCTTGAAACAGGTATATAACTTGCACAGTTAAGGCTGTCACTCGCGCTCGGTCGCGTATGAACCGCTTAATTGGAAGGAAGTAGTGCTGATGGAAGAAGATAAACGCGGAAAAAGCCTTGCTTTTTGGTTGGTGTTATTCTTTTTGATTGTTATCCTGCTTGGTGCTTTTGTGGGAAAACGATTGGTCCAGGTTGTAAGAGCCTCGATTGATCAAGATGCAAACACCGCAGCTCTAAACAATATTGATCAAGAGAGCAGTGATAAAGCGCTACATTCTGTTGAGGTTTTCGATCAGGTTACGCCATTGGAATTTAAGGGAGGATATTCTTTTCCATCGCCTACACCAACCCAGCCGCCAACGAAAACTGAAACTCTTCCACCGACAAAAACTGAAACTCCTACTCCAACAAAAACTGAAGCTCCTCCTCCAACGAATACTGAAACCACTGTACCAACAAAAACAGAAACCGCCATCCCGACAAACACCCCAACGCGTACGTTTTTCATTTTGGTTGGAGAGACGGAAACCCCAACGATTGCCCCAACGGAAACCTCCACGAGCACAACAGTCGCGAGTCCAACACCGACTAAAACCCGGACGCCTTCAGCACCACCTACTGTTGGTCCGGAAGGGAATCCAGGAACCTATATTGGTGCTGGAATGGTCTTGGGTTTGATCGGTCTGGTTTGTTTTTGCCTCTATTTCTGGAACCTGGTCCAAGTAAGGCGAGAGAGATAGCCACCGTTAAAGCCACTGGATATGAACATAAAACCAAAAAAGATTTTTCTGATCTTAGGATGTATCTTCAGTTTATTAGCTGGTATTGTGATTGGGAAAGCAATGCAATACAGACGTATGACCTTTTTCAGGAACTATCCTGGTTCACCTGAACAAAATACTTCCAATCCGCAACAATTTGCGGAGACAGTGGCGCCCCAATTTTCCTCGATGGAAGTTGTGTCTGATGACACAACCTTAGAAGCACCAACTATTGGGAAAGATCTCGAGTGGATGAAATTTGGTCAACTGGATTTGCTGCACAATGAGCTGAGTTTCGACTTTGAGACACACTGTGATGGCGGAGAGATAATAAGCATCCCACCGATCGAGATTATCCCATGGTATCCAACTGTCTTTGATGATGGGGAGTTTGGAATTGGAAAAAATGTGGCTGTAGGTTGGGAACATTTAGGTTATGAGGGCTTGTGGATCCATTCGGGCTGGGATTTTTGGTCAGAACGCTCACCAGCAACGGATTTGCAATACTTCTTGGAGACAGATGCTGTTAATGAAGTGCAGCCATTGGCATGGATTGA
>Ga0334882_1004399_pt1 | contig 11978 bp, 6 predicted proteins | sample GraSluR1_MG_5_FD_207226 | JGI IMG/M metagenome (GOLD analysis project Ga0334882, IMG submission 207226) | Sludge microbial communities from methane-producing bioreactor in Wageningen University, Netherlands - Granular Sludge_15_04-R1 | ecosystem: Engineered > Bioreactor > Anaerobic > Unclassified... | reverse complement strand
AGCCATGGACTGCTCCTTCTGTGCCCGGGCGGCGTTGCGGCCCGCCGGGGCTATCGCGCTGTCGCGCCGACCCGAATGACGCGGGCGTCAGGCAGGCTAGAAGTTGCGCGACCAGCTGAAACCGAGACGGATCCGGCGGTCGTCCACGCGGGCCGTGTCGGCGGCGTAATACTGCGAGCCATCTTCGTTGAAGTAGCCGAAGATATGCGGCAGAACACTCTGTACCTTGTTCAGTTCCAGCGAGAACGCCATCATGCCGGATGCCAGCGGCCAGCCGGCGCCGGCCGAGAAGACCGAATTGCCGCCTTCGCGGTCGGCGTAGCTGTCGTAACGCCGGAACCCGAAGCGCAGGCGCGCCTGGTTGTAGAACGTGTGTTCGACCCCGAAGCAGACGTCGATGACTTCCTGCAACGAAGCCTGCAGCAAAGGCAGTTCCTCCGCGTCGTAGCGGTTGTCTTCGAGCGCCGTCCAGTCGGTATAGACGATATCGGCGGTGAACACGGTGCGCGGATCGCTGCGCGGGAAGAAAGCCAGGCCGCCGCGCCAGTTACCGGGATAGCGCAGTGCGTATTGACCGGGATCGTCGTTGATCTCGCCGTCGACTTTGAGACGGGTTTCGTACGCCGCGCCGAGCGCTAGCCGCTCGTGGATGCGGCTCTGCACCCCAATGGTCGCGTGAAATCCGTTGAGATCCCATTCTTCGCGCAAATCGAAGCTCTCGCCGTCGGTATAGTTGCGCACGAACACATACTCGTTGCGGTCGCCGAAGGTATAGTGCACCGCCGCGCCGACGGCGAGGCGTTCGCCGAGGAGCTGCCCGGCCAGCCCGCAACTGAGCGTGCGCAGCGCGCCTTCCACCTCGTAGCGGCGCTCCTCCAGAATACGGTCACGCTCGGGGCTGGAGTACGGGTATGGATTGCGGATCTCTTCCTCGAAGGCGTATTGGAACGGATAGCGTTCGACCAGCGACAGGCCGACCACCACCGGCAGGGAAGGATTGCGCAGGGCCAGGCCGGCGCTGCCGCTCAACCGAGTCTTCTGGTTGCTAGCGATGGCCATGTCGATCACCCAACTGCCGAAGGAGTCATAGACCGGCATGAACCGGTCCTCCTCGTGGCGCACGATGGTCAACCCCAGATCCAACTGCGTGCCCGTCGTCCAAGCCAGGCCGGCGGGATTCAGGATGTTCGACAGGCCGCCGCGTCCGACCGCCGCTCCCGTGTTGGCCACGGCATTCAACTCTGCCGAGTACCAGGGACTCTGGCCGCCGTACGCAGACTCGATGAACGGGACGGCCGCGGCGGATTCCACCATGACCATGGCCAACAATCCCGCCGCCAGCGTGATCGCCGTCCGGCGCTCGATCTGTTTCGCTTGCATCATCATCGCTCGTTTCTCCTCGCGGGCGGACTCGTCAGAAGCTGTAATCGACCTGAAGCCGGACGAATAGATCGTCGCGGGGCATGTACGTCGCATCCGGCGTCGGCTCCAATACGGCGCCGAAGTCGCGAATATCCACGTAAGTAGCCGGCAGACGATGGTCCTTGGTGACCTTGAGCTGGACCAGCATGCGCTCGGAAATGCGGCTCTCGATCTGCATCCAGTTGCGGAAACCGGTGTCGTCGAGCATCACGAACTCGGTGCCCTCGAAGTTCCACCAGAATCCCTTGTAGACCGACGTTGCGTACGTGAGGCGCAGCCAGGGCGAAAGGTTGTGCTCATAGCGCGCCTCGAAGGCATGGCCGGGGCTCGCCGCCGAGCCCACCGCGCTGCTGCTCCCGTCGTTCGGGTCGGCCGGATACGCAAGCCGCTGCCGCGCCACGAAATTGACGTTGCCCTGCGCGTACGTCAGCGTCAGGCGGTTGTAATTAGACAGCAAGGCGATCATTTGCAGGCGGTTCTCCCAGCTCGTGTAGCTGCGTACGTCATCGGGGTTCGCGTCGGTGCGGCTGGACAGACGGTATCGCAGGCGGAAACGTAGGTTGAACTTCGGTTGATACTCCAGCTTGGCCGTGTAGCGCTGCAAGTCGGCGCCGTCGGCCTTGCGCTCCCATTGATCGAACTGCAGACCGTTGATGATGAACTGCCGGCTGATCCGGTAGCGCATGTCGAAGAACAGACCGCGCTCCGCTTTCGGCTGCGGATTATCCGTGCTCAACCAGCCGTACAGATCGTCGTCGAGCCGGTACGAGCTGTCCAAAATCGTTTGCTCGTACTTGCTGTCGTTGCTGAACGAGCGCATGTACGGGTTGTCGAAATCCAGGTCGTAGTCGCGATATATGGCCAGTAGGTTCAGATTCTCCCACTGCGTGTACGCGTTCAAGATCCAGGCCTGGGGCGATTGGCCGTGCAGGAATCCTCGGCGCGGATCTTGCAGCCAGGCGTACTCGCCCTGCACCGCGACGTTGCCGTAGACCGCCTGTGCCTCCGCACCGTAGATGCGGCGCCATTGGTGGGTCGTCACGGTCCGGGCGACCGGATCGTAGAACACGCTGGAATACGCCGAGGCGATCTCGCTGTCGCGGGCCTCCCAGTAATCAGAGTTCGTGCCACCGGTGATCAAGGTGGCCGGGTTGGGATCGAAGGCGCGGTTGTATTGGCTGTGCAGGCCGGTCAGGCCGACGTACGTGCCCGGGCCGAGCAGGTACTTGACGTTCGCGCCGTACAGGTCTTCCCGGAAGGCGTTGCGCCGGAGGCCGGTGTACCGGCCCGTCGGTTCGTTGCTGGCGTCCAGGATTTCGCGCGCGTCGAGCCGACTCTGCGGCAGCCGCGGGTTCATGGTGACATAACGATTGACCGTGCCGTCGGGATTCATGATCGCGTCGCGCTCGTTCGTCGAGGCGAACGCCGTCACGTGCAGATTGCCGATCCCACCCTCGACAGCCGCCCCGGTCAGGGCGTACTGGTGCGTCAGGCTCAGATCGCTGCGGATGCCCAGCGGGCGTTTGTTCCAGCCGTAGCCCGTTTTGCGGTAGTGGATGAAGTCGGTGTTGTCCATGATCAGGCCCAGGCCGAAGGCCGCGCGGAAATTGCCGATCACGGCCCGTTTGAGCTGGAAGGAACCCAGATTCTGTCGCCGGATCTCGAAGTATGCTTTGGTGGTCTCGTCCCACTCTTGTTCGCCAACCCCACGGTAGGTCCGGACACCGGCGCGCCAGCCATTGGGCAGCGCCAGGCGCACCTTGTGTGACATGGCCGGATTCAGCAGCTGAGTCCGGTGTAGGACCCCCAGTTCGCTCAAATCCATGTTGTCGTCGTCGCCGGTGTAGAGCGGAGTATCGTAGTAGCGGAGTTGGTAGTCCACGCGCACGCGGTCTCCCGAGTCTATCTCGCTGTCGTCATAGACCACGAAATCGCGGAGGTTGCGGAAGGCGTAATAGTTCAGGCCCTCGCTGCGCCGGAGCTGGCGTGAATCGGTGAAACCGCCCAGGCGGTTCCGCGCGGCGATGATCGCGGCCGCGTCGACCGGCGAGACGTTCTGGAAGCTCATCAGGTCGAAGAGGTCCAGGTTGTTCACGTTCAGCGGTTCCTGCAGGAGATCGAGGTAGTCGTCCACCAGCCCCTCGTTGGAACCTTCCTGATCGAGGTAGTTGCGCACCTGCCGGTAGCTCGCCGTCATGCGGGCGATGGCCTGGTCGCCCGCGGGCGGCGGCAGCACGGCAACCAGGGGCCGCAGGCGGCCCAGGATCTGCGGCGTGACGCCGTCGACCTCGTTCAGGTCGTAGAGGTCGCCGAAGTAGCGCACGTACGTGCGATGCTCATAGATGGCGCGGGCCACCGCTTCGGGAATCGGTAGGGCCAGGATCTCCTCCAGCGAGGCGCTGTTCAGATCGAGCTTGCCCTGGGCAACGCCCGGCCCCGGCTGCGCCGCCGCCGCCGCGGCCGCCAGCACCGCAAGCACGAGCAGCAGGCCGCCCGCGCGCGCCGCTTGCGGCCGGCGGAGCGGCCCGAGCCGGCGGCGATGGTTCATCGATGGCCTCACTTCGCCTCACCACCCCAGGTTGCCCGCAGGCCGAATTGGTGGGTGCTGTCGAGCACACCGCCCCCGGTTGCGAAACCGTAATCGAGAGCCATGCCGCGGAACGCGTAGCCGAAGCCCGCGCCCAGCTTGCTGGGCTCGGTCATGACGCCCGCCCGCAGACAGAAGCCCGTGACCACCTCGATCTCGATCCCGCCGCGCCACTGGACCGGATCGTGCTGCGTGACCTGGACCTCGCAGGTGGTGATCACACCGCTATAGGGTTCGTAGGCAGCCCCCATGTGCAGGCGCTGGGGAATCTCCTCCTCGTCCTTGCCGATCTTCGGAACGTTGAGATTGCGCACGAGGATACCCAGACGGGTCCGGTCGTGCAGGACAGCGAGCAAGGCAGCGTCCACGCCGACCGCGGTCGCGCTGCCCGGGTCCAGGCCGCTGATCGTCTGGCCGAACTCCAGGCGATAGACATTCAACCCGTAGCCGAACGACACCGACGAGTGCAGGTCCTGGTAGAGGTAGATACCGTGCGCGAAGGTGAAAGTGGACTCCTTGAGCAGGTCCGTGTTCTCATACTCCACTTTGAACTGGCGGAAACCGAAACCAGCGTAACCCAATGGCCCCGGCAGGCGCTGAGCGGCGCCCAGAACGTAGAGCCGGCTGAAGTCCAGGCCGAACGGTTGCGTGTAGCTCAGGGCCACGCTGCCGGCCCCCGGCGTTTCGACGAGGCCGGCGGGATTCAAGAAGCCGCCGAAGGCCGCGTCCGGCACGGCGACGCCGGTCTCGCCCATGGCGCGGGCGCGCGGGCTGACCGACAGGTTCTCGAACGACGCCAGCGCAGGCGCGGCCGTCACCGCGAGCAGCGCCGCCAGCAGGATCGTTGCAGTTTTGCGGTCCATCCTTGTCCCTCGCTACTTCAGGCGCGTGGCCACGACCACGGGCGCGGTCTTGATGGTTCTCTTGCCGGTGGCCGGGTCCACCGCTTGCAAGTGGATCACATACATGCCGGCGCGAACTCGTTCGAAGGTCGAGTCGCGGCCGTCCCAACGGACTTCCGCCGGCGCCCGGCCGTTGTAGCGGCTGTCGTACAGCGACAGCACGAGGCGGCCGTCGAGGTCGAAAATGCGGAGTTTGGTCTCGTGCCGCGAATTCGTGGCGAAAGAGAAGACGAACTCCTCCAAATCGGGCAGGAAGGTCTTCGGCGGCACCGTCAGCGTCACCGCGCCGGCGACGCCGGGGCCGCCGTCCCGCGGTCGTGCCGGGTCGTAGGCGCGGATCGCAAACGTGCTGGGCAACGGCTCACCCACTTCGTCGCGCCCGGCCACGCCGTTGCCCGGCGGGCCGGGTTGGCCGGTTTCGTCCATGTCGATGCGATGGTAGGAAGAGCCGAACGCCGGGATCTCCAAGAACGGTTGTTGACTCGTTACCGCCGTCTCGTTCTGGTAGGTTTCACCGCCAATTGTCACGCCCGTCTTGCTGAAGCGGTTGCTGGCGACGTTGCCCCAGAAGAACACGTCGATGTCCGTCACGAGATTGCTCACGCCGTCCCAGTAATAGAGCACGATGGTCTCGGACGTGTTGGTCAACGTCGGCGGATTCTGGTCTGAAGAGCCCACGATGCTGTTCGGCCCGTCGACATCGCCGAAGACGGGCCGCATGCGCGGCGCCGGTCCGGTGCCGAACAGCTCCAGATGCGGCAGGAATCCGAAGTGGTCGTAGTAGGGCAGCGAACCGGCGATCGACACCACGATCGTATCGCCGGCGGCAATCGTGAAGTCGGCGGGGAAACGCGCATGGAAATCGTAGAAGTCGCCGCCGCCGATCGTGCTCTGGGACGGGTTGCCTTCGGCGATGCGCCAGTAGTATTGGCTGCCGGTCGCATAGATCGCGTCGGTCAGGTAGTAATCGCTCAGATCGACGGCGAAGCTGTTGGGATTGGCGATCTCGACGTATTCCTGATCGGTGCCCAGGATCGAGATCTCGGTGATCAGCAGCTTGTGCGCCTGGCCGGGCTCGGGCGGGTCGGCGATGGTGACGGCCTCGGTTTCGCCGCCGGCAGGATAGACCGCCTCGCCGCCGCCCTGATCGCCGACCACGACACGCCAGGCGATCAACGTACCGGTGGGAAACTCGCCGAGGTTCGCCTCCCAGTAACCGCCGCCGGCGTCGACCGCTTCGATGCTGAGTTCCGTGCCGCCGTCGACCGTGTAGTAGACAGTTACCGCACTGATCGGATCGGAGCCGGCCTGAACGCGAATCCGCAGAATGACATCGCCCTCGCTGTACGGGTTTTGCACGCTGGCCGAGAGGATCTGCGGCGGCCCCTCCGCCGACGGTTGCGCCGGATCGTACGCCAGGATCGCAAACGTGCTGGGCAGGGGCTCGCCCACCTCGTCGCGCCCGTCCACTCCGTTGCCCGGCGGGCCGGGCTGGCCGGTCTCATTCATGTCGACGCGGTGGTAGGAGAAGCCGAAATCAGGAACCGTCAGGAACGGTTGCTGGCTCTCGACCGCCGTCTCGTTCTGGTACGTCTCGCCGCCGACCGTGACGCCGGTCTTGCAGAAACGGGTGCTGACCGTGGTGCCCCAGAAGAAGACGTCGATGTCCGTCACCAGATTGCTCTCGCCGTCCCAGTAGTAGAGCACCACGACCTCGGAGGTGTTGGTCAACGTCGGCGGGTTCTGGGCGGACGAACCGACGATGCTGTTCGGTCCGTCAATATCGCCGAAGACCGGCCGCATGCGCGGCGCCGGGCCGGTGCCGTGCAGCTCTACATGCGGGTAGAAGCCGAAATGACTGAAGAAAGGCTGCGAACCGGCGATCGACACCACGATCGAGCCGCCGGCGGCGATGGTGAAGCCGTCGGGAAAGCGCGCGTGGAAATCGTAGAAGTCGCCGCCGCCGACGGTCGCCTGGCTCGGGCTCCCCTCCGCGATGCGCCAGTAGAACTGGTTGCCGCTCGCGTAGACGGCATCGGTCAGATAGTAGTCGCTGAGATCAACGGCGACGTCGTTGGGGTTGTAGATCTCCACGAATTCCTGATCCGTGCCGAGGGTTGCGATCTCGGTGATCAGCAACTTGTAGGCCGTCCCGGGCTCGGACGGCTCGCTCACCGTGAACGACAACGTACCGCCGCCCTCGGGCCAGACCGCCTCGCCGCCGCCTGCGTCGGTTGCGACCAGGCGCCAGGCGATCTCGGTGCCCGCGGTGTGCTGGCCGAAACCCGCCTCCCAGTAGCCGCCGCCCGCGTCGCTGGCGGCCTCGTCCTGGTCTGCGCCGCCGTTGACGCTGTAATACAGGGTGACCGTGTCGATCGGCTCGGACCCGGGCTGGACCTGCGCGCGCACCGTGATCTCCGCGCCGGCCGTGGCGTTGAGCACGCTGGCCGAGAGGATCTCCAGCGGCGCTTGTTCCGGCAACTGCCCGGGAGTGTAGTCAGCCACGGTGAAGGTGCTCATGAACGGCTCGCCCACCTCGTCGCGGCCATCCACGCCGTTGCCCGGCGGGCCGGGCTGGCCGGTCTCGGTCAGGCTGATCCGGTGGTAGGACGAGCCGAAAGCCGTGCTCGTGGTGATCGGCTGTTGGTTCTCGACGATTGTCTCATCTTGGTATGTCGCCTCGCCGACCGTGACGCCCGTCTTGCTGAAGCGGGTGTTGGTGCTGGTGCCCCAGAAGAACACGTCGATGTCGGTGACCAGATCGCTCGCGCCGTCCCAGTAGTAGAGGGCCAGACTCTCGGACGCGTTGGTCAACAGCGGCGCGGTGGAACCCACGATACTGTTTGCCCCTTCCGGATCGCCGAAGACCGGCCGCATCTTCGTCGCCGGACCGGTCCCCTGCAGTTCCAGATCGGGATTGAAGCCGAAGTGATTGAAGAACGGCGTCGAACCGGCGACCGAGATGACGATCACCTCGCCGGCGGGCAAAACATAGCCATCTGGAAAGCGCGCGTGAAAATCGTTGAACACGCCGCCGCCGATCGTGGCGGCCGACGGGCTGCCTTCGGTGATGCGCCAATAGAACTGGTTGTCCGGCGCATGGATGGCGTCGGTCAGGTAGTAATCGCTGAGATCGACATCGACCGCGTTGGGATTGTAGATCTCGATGAACTCCTGATCGGTGCCCTGAACCGCAACCTCGGTGATCAGCAGTTTCACCGCCTCGCCGGTCTGCCTGGGTCGAGCGTCCTGGGCCAAGGCCGCGACCGGCCACAGCAAGATGAGCAGCAGCGCCGGCACCAGGCCCGGTCGCCGCTGCAGGAAACTCCGCACTCGAGACATGGAGGCACTCTCCCGTAGGGTTCTGGCGTCAGCGGGCGCCGGGCGCCCGGTACCCGGCCGCGGCCGGAGGCGAGGTAACGGCGACAGTACCGCTAGCGAGAGAAAAAAATCAAGCCTCCAACTCGTAAAAATTCTCGAAGACAGGATATCTTGTATCCTGACCTGCTGCGGTACAGTATCGCGCGGACGGGCGTCCAGAACCCGCGACCGCAACACGGAAAGCGATTGCGCCATGCTCGATGATCCGTTCGCACCCCTCGTGCGCAAGCAAGGACGGCACGCCCGCCTGCTGCAAGTCGGACGCGCTCTGCTGCGGCCGCTGCAGCCGTCGCGGTTCGGCCGGCGCCGCGAGGGTCCGCCGAGTCTGGTACTGATCGGCGTCGATACGCTGCGGCGCGATCACGTGACCGCGGCGCTGACCCCGCACCTGCAGCGCCTGGCTGCCGGCGGAGTCGACTTCAGCGACGTGACGTCGCCCGCGCCGTGGACCCTGCCCGCGTTCGCCGGCGCGCTCACCGGCCTCGCGCCGTCGCTGCACGGCGCTCAGCTTGTGGGCGAGGTCCGCAACATGGACACGCAACCGCCCCGGCGCCTGCGCGACGACGCCGTCACCCTCGCGCGCCACCTGGACCGCCGCGGCTACGCGACCTGCGCCTTTTACGCCAACCAATTCTTCGCCTTCGGACTCGCGGAGAGCTTTCAGAATCACCGCTACCTCAACCTGCGGGCCGACGATCTCTTGGCGACAGCCGCCGACTGGATCCGGCGGCACACCGACCGCCCGTTCTTTTGCTTCGTGCTCTTGAACGACCCCCACGAACCCACGACCCCGCCGCCGGATCTGCTCGCGGACGAACTCGCGGCGCTCGAGTTGCCGCCGGCCGCGCCGCAGGAACTGCGGCACCTGGCCCGCTGGGGCGACCCTGCCCGGCCCGACGCCCACCTCGGCCTGTGCGGCTGGCCGCTGCCTGCCGCCTCGCAACGCGCGCGCGCGCTCAAGCGCGCTATCTATCGCGCGACCGTGCGGGCCAGCGACCGAGCCATCGGCCGCTTCGCCGACCGCCTGGACCGCTGGGGGCTCGGCGCGCACACCCTGCTGACCGTGTTCAGCGACCACGGCGAGGAATTCTGCGACCACGCCGCCGAGGCCTGCGCCTGGGACCACGATCCGCGCCGGGTGCGCGGCATCGGGCACGGCCACACGCAGTTCCAGGAGTTGTTGCACGTGCCATGGGTGAGCTGGGGCGCCGGCGTGCCGGCGCAGGGGTCGATCGCGCGGCCGATCTCGCTGCTGGACCTGGCGCCGACCCTGGCCGACTGGCTGAGCTGTGGTCCGTTGCCCCTGCCGGCGGTCGAGATCGACGGACTTGTGGGGCGCTCGCAGGCCGGCCGCGACGCGGCGGCGAGCGGCGAGGTCCGCACACTGCTCGCGGAGGCCTGCGCCTTCGGGCCGGACATCGTCGCCGTGCGGCAAGACGGCTGGAAACTGATCGCCCACCGCGACGGGCGCGTGCTGGGTCTGTATGACCTGGCCGCCGACCCCCGCGAACGCGACGATCGGCACGCGGCGGAGCCGGAGCGCCTGCGGCGCCTGCAAACGGTGCTCGCGGCCTGGCGGACGAAGCTGCCCGCGGCGTCGGCCCGCGGGCCGACGGACGCCGGCAAGGGCGGCTGGTCGCAACTCGACAGCGAGGTCCGCAAGCGGCTGAAGGACCTCGGCTACGGCGAGTAGCGAACGCTCACCGGCGCAGGAACGCCTCCGCCGTGATCCCCTGCAAACCGTCCCAGTTGCGCTCTTCCATGGCCAGCACCGCGTGGCACGCGTCGCAGTCCGTGGTGATCATCGCACCGGTCGCGGCCTCGTGCCGCCCGTCGTGGCAGCGGAAGCAGCCGCCGGTGCCGAACTCGCCGAACTCGTCGAAGTGCGATAGATGGCTCGGATACGTGTTCCAGGTGATGCGCATGCGCGGCCAGACGTTGCGCTCGAGGATCGCCGCGAGCGCGGCGGCCGTCGCCGGCAACGACGCTTCCAGGGCGGCCAGGTCGCCGGGATATTCGGCGGCGTAGATCGCGCGCAGGCGGTCGGCGACGAGCGCGGCCGTGTCGCTGTCGGGCTCGATTTCGCGCAACACGCGCTCGGCCTGCCGCCGCAGCCACGGCACCGCCGAGTCGAGCTTGCCTGTCGCGAGCGCCAGGTCGACCGCGCGGTGCGGCAGGTCGTAGATGTGAGTCGGCCGGTTGTGGCAGTCGAGGCAGTCCATCACGCGCCAGGAGCCTTGTCGCTCGTGCTGATCGGCATCGTCGCGCAGGTAACGGATCTCGCCGGCGGGCGTGCTCTGGACGACCTCGACGATCTCCAGCCGCTCGCGGTCGACATGCCGGTAGCGGACCTCGTTGCCGGGATCGACGTGCCAGTGGATGCCGCTGGCTGTGCCGGCCGCGGCGCCGCCCGGCCCGCCGACGTGCAGGACCAGCGCGGTCGTCTGCGCCGAATTGTCCCGGTCGCCGGCATAGCGCTGGTACGTGACCAGCCGCGAGCCGTGGAACTTGGCCGGCCAGTGGCAAACCTCGCACGTTTCGCGCGCCGGACGCAGGTTCTCGACCGGTGTCGGGATCGGCCGGTGGAAATCATCGCTCAACACGGCGAAAACCTGGCGGATGCCCGAGAGCTTCGCGCGCACGAACCAGTCGGCTCCCGGCCCGATGTGGCAGTCGACACACTTGACGTTGGCATGGGGCGAACTGGCATGCGCCGTCGCTTCCGGGATCATGACCTCGTGGCAGACATAGGAGCAGAACTGGTTGGAGTCGGTGTAGTGGTAGGCCTCGTAGCTGAACAGACCGATGCCGATCAACAGGACGAAGGTGCCGCCGGCCACCAGCACGGCGCGCCGCACCACGTCCTTGCCGGCAAACATGGTCTCGGTGTGCACCCGGCCCTCGCGCTTCTCCCGTGCGCGTCGCAGCAGGTTGCCGAGCACGAGCAGCACCAGTCCGCCGCTGAGGAGCACCGGCAGGATCATAAAACCGATCAGGTCGACGTACGGATTGGATTCGCGCCCGACGAGCATGTTGTAGAGGTAGAGAAAGAACATCAAGACCAGCAGGAAGACCGCGACCAGGGCGATCATGCTGCCCGCGGCGGACACCCAGTTGTCCCAGAAGATGGGCAAACGCTTCTTGTACCAGGCGCGGAATCGTTGCTGGAAAGAGCGCGCGGACGCGTCGCCTGTCGTCATGGGGTCTTACCTCCGGATCGACGGCTCGTCATATCGAAGTTTCCTGGTAAGATATCAGGTCGGACGAAAGCAGACCAGAATAATGCGCAGGACCGCGGCGCGCCTACCCGCGCTGATCCACGGCCCGCGCGTGCACCTGTTCGGCCAACTCGAGGAACGTGCGGCGCGTGGCCGAGTCCTCGCTGTCGATCATCAAGGGCCGGCCCGAGTCGCCGCCCTCGCGCAGGCGCGGCTCGATGGGAATCTGCGCCAAGAGCGGCAGATCGAACTGCGCGGCCACCCGCGCGCCGCCGCCGGAGCCGAAGATGTCGTAGCGCTTGCCGTTGTCCGGGCAGAGGAAGTAGCTCATGTTCTCGACGACGCCGAGCACCGGCACGTCGACCTGCCGGAACATCTGCACGCCGCGCCGCACGTCGGCCACGGCCACCTCCTGCGGCGTGGTCACCATGACCACGCCCGCCAGCGGCGTCTGCTGCACGAGCGTGA
>Ga0334882_1004397_pt1 | contig 11981 bp, 19 predicted proteins | sample GraSluR1_MG_5_FD_207226 | JGI IMG/M metagenome (GOLD analysis project Ga0334882, IMG submission 207226) | Sludge microbial communities from methane-producing bioreactor in Wageningen University, Netherlands - Granular Sludge_15_04-R1 | ecosystem: Engineered > Bioreactor > Anaerobic >... | reverse complement strand
GTCCATCGTGGCCTCCGGGCAGACGGTGTTATGAGCACCGTCGGCTTCGATCTCTCTGCTTTTCGTTCCTTGGTCATGCCTCAGTTCGTGGAATCAATCATCTAGTACTGGTCGCCGGTGGTGGACTCGCCCTCATCGTGCGGCGAGGCAGGTCCCCACTGGTCGGGATCAGCATCGAAGGAGGCCCAGACCTCCCGTTCGTCGTTGATCTTCCAGCTCGCGCCGTCTCGCACCATGGTGTACTCGTAGACTGCCCAGGCCTCCAGACGAGATCCGTCCGCATGCGTGTCACCAATCCACATCGTAAAGTTGAGCGAGCCTGAGGGGGTCGATCTGTCCGTAGCGACTTGGATCGCCGCGTAAGTCGAAGACCTCACGCGCACCGTTGTAGACGTTCTGATAGTCGAGAAAGACAACAACGCGCGCTGAAGACATGCCCCTCCCAAGAAAAACCCCGCCAGTTCGGGCGTTAGCCTGGACGACGGGGAGCAGTGATCAGATTTTACCCGCAGAAGCTCGGAAAGCAAGCGTCAGGGCGTGAACCACTGACGGCAGTAATCCCGAGTAGCCAGCCCCATTGCCTGCGCAGGATTCAGGTCACTGAATCCGGCTGCCCCCACACATGACAGGAGCGCCTACCGACTGCTGGTCGCCGATCGACAGGCCAGCAGTCCGGCCAAGAGGAGTCATGTCCGCTTAATACCCAGCCATTCATGCAGCGTTCCCTCGCAGACGGTGACGGTGCTCCTCTCCCTTGAGCCGCGCCGAGGTTGCGGGCTAGGGCGCCGAGGCACCCTCGCCGGAGTTGACCACCTCGCAGCCAAGCTGCCGCAAGATGAAGGGCCCGGCCAGCTCGCCGGCCAGCTCCAGGATCCAGTCGAGGTTGAGCAGGTACTGCTGCTGCAGGCCTGACAAGCTTCCCTGGTGCTCCTCAGGACGCCAGGAGTCAGGGTACCAGGAGCCCAGGATGAGCAGGAATCGTTCGACCTCATTCTGGATCACACCGCCCTCCGCCTGTGCCGCCTGCAAGAGAGCCTCGGCGCGCTGGGGCCAGTCGGCGAAGTAGCGGTGCCGTCCGTCGCTTGGCAGCTTGACGGTGGAAAGATCGACGCCGTCGAGAAACCTCACTCCCCAGAGGCGGGCCTCAGAGAAGTCGACCTCGTGCATGCGGTTGGGCCGCAGGCGGCCGCACAGGTAGTCGAAGCGCTCAAACGCATCGTCGAGCCGGTCCCATCTGGCGCTGCCGAAGGTCACATCGTCAAGGACGCCGCGGAAGGTGCAGCGCGCAAAGGTCGAGGAGAACAGCAGAGCGCCGCCGGGAAAGCGACAGTCCTCAAACAGACAGTCGGTAAACATGCCGTGGTAGATGTTGGTATCGGAGAAGCGAGTGCGCACAAAGCGGCAGCGCTCATAGCGTGAGCCATCGGCGCCCAGGTCGCAGTCGTAGAAGCGCGTGCCGACAAAGCTGCAGTCGCGAAAGCTCGAGCCGCCCTCCGTGAGAAGCTCCAGGCGAGCCTCATCGAAGCAGACGCGCGTAAAGCTTGTGCGGCGCACATCCACCTCCTCGATCTGGCAGCGGCTCAGATCCACGTCGCGAAACTGACTGCGGCGGACCAGCGCCAGCGCCAGCGGGATACGCTTTGCTTGCGTGCGCGTGCGCGGCTCCGCTGAGGCTGCATCCCTGGCCGTTAGGCCGCTGATGGAGGCGTAACGCAGCTTCGTGGCGCTGACAAGCTGCTCGGCGGTTGTGATCCGGCGCATCTTCACCACATTCGGTAGGACATCACCCGGAGGTTCGGATAGCCGGGACGACCGGATTTCTTTACATGGTCTGCGACAGTCCGCGCCCTGGAGGTCGTCACATCGTAACTTACGAGTTTGCAGCGATGGAAGAAGTCGGCACCTCGGTTAGCCTGCCTTGGCCTGATGGTGCGCTTCGTAATGGCGCTCACTAACGACACCCGAGGCTCGTCAGCACTTCGCCAACCGCGGGGTGCCACGGCCCTTGGGTAGTCTCGTAGAGGTCGTTCAAGAGTGCGCACGCCCCTGCGGGATCTCCCAGATCATGCTTGAGGACCGCAAGGTAAATGATCGGCGGCGGGTATTTCCATCGCCACACGGTCTTCTTGGTTAGGAATGCGACCAGCGCTTCCTTACTGTGCATGCGCTCAAGGAAAGGGAGTACACGCGCAGCGACCGCTTGAACGACTGCCTCGGGTGTTTGCGGATCATTCAGCGGCCACCACACATCCGTATCGCCCATCAGATAGCCGATTCGAGTTCTCACCGTGCAGGACGGTTCGTCGGTTGGACTTGGGGGGTCACCTCCCCAGCAGTGTCTGTAAGCATTCGGATCGGTCACGCCCACATTCGCCGTCACCCATCTTCCCCCCTGGCCCACCTGGATATCAATCACATCGATGAAGGAACCGGACGTGCGATTCCAGGTGTGCTTATGCCGCCAAAAGCCGTGCGGCGCAAGGACTTCATGGAGCTGGCTGATGATCGCTGTCGTACTCTTACTCATGTCGAGCGCCCTGCGATCCTTTACTCGACGAGATCCAAAGGCCCTCGTGGGTATCGACATCCTGCGCCTGCCAGCTACGGCCGCCGTCGTTGGTAAGAGCGAGAGCTCCGTGGAGGCCAACTACCCAGCCATGATCGCGGTCCGCGAACGCTATCGATGCGAGTGAAGTGTCGAGGTTCAGATGCACGCGCTCCCAGCTGCGCCCCCCATTATCTGTTGCCCGTGACCACCCAATAAATTGACGGCGCAGGAACCCCCACCTCCCAGTATTCGTTTTTGATCACTACGGATTAGTGGCTGTTGGCAGTGATCTTTTCAACATCACATTGCCGTTTGAGACGAAGAGAGTAGATCCCGCCTGCACGAATACCCACTGAAACGAGGGTTGGTCTTCCAAAAAGCATTCCCTCGTCCAGGCTAGGCCACCATCTGCTGTGCCGTAGATAGTACTCCCCTTACTGCCTGTCGCCACCACCCAGCCACGCGTCTTGTCGATAAAGAAGACTCCCGCCACTCTCTCGCCATCGATGCGCGTTTGCTTCCAGGTCTTGCCACCGTTGATCGTGGAGAGAAGGGCAGCTTTGCAGTCGGACCAGCCAACGCTACCGCCCACCCAAGCACGATTTGCATCGAGTGCGAACAAGACCAACGCCGACGTCAGAGCATCCAGCTGAGAGATGGCCTTCCATGTCCGCCCACCAGTAGTACTTGTCCGAAAGTAGACCTCAAAGGCATCGCCATCGGACGGGAGCCTTGCCATCGACCACGCATGTCGCTCGTCAACGAACAACACCGCCGGGCATAGTAACCCTACGCCGAATGCACCAAACCCTCCAGTGGACACTCGACGCCAGTGGCCACCCCCGTCTTCGCTGTGAAGTACATACATGGAATTGGTATTTCCAGGCCGACCGGAGCCGCAGAGCGCCCACAGATGCCTCTGGTCACTGGCCACAAGTGTTACGACTGAATCATCGCTAGGTGCCAGGGAGAGAATCTGATTCCAGGTACGGCCGTCGTCGCTGCTCCTCAGGATGCCAGAGCTGAAAGGCCCCGGCCTCGCCACTCCATCGCTCGATGAGTTTCGGATCGATCTTCATCGGTACTTCAGGAGGTGGCCGTTGCGACCATAGAGCTTACCGTGTGCTTTCCACTGTTTTTGAGTTGTGATGTCGTACCATGCTTTGGATCCGAATTTGAAGTCGGGCCCTGGCTGGAATCGCTTGGTAGTCGACACATCGCGGATTTGCGCCTTCGAGACACGCAGCTCCTGGTCGATGAGGCCGGCGTAGCGGTCGATCAGCTTGGCGCGTGGCGGCCGCGGCCGGTAGCGCGGCGGCTTCGGGCGGAATCGCTGTTCGGCTTGCTCCGGAATCGGTGTTCGGCTTGGAGCGGAATATGCACCATGGTCAAAGACAGGGTCTCACCCGGAGCGACATGTTTCGCCGTACAGGGAACGACATGATTCAGCGTACGCCGACAGCAGGCGGCCGATCTTCTCGAGCTCCTCGTCGAGACGTCCCGCCCGCTTGGCAGCGGCAAGGCGTGCCACCCACTGCTGGGCGCTCGCGAACGCGACCCGGTGAGGCGTGCCGGACGCTGCGTGCCGATCTGCGGATGCCACCATGGGCTTGATGGTGCGAAGGGGCACCACGGGACAGATCATGTGTCCAACGACACCTCATCCCAATCCTCCGAGACGAAGAGCCACTCAAGCGCCTTTCTGCGCTCCGGCACACTCGGCATGTCGATCTTTCGCAGCGTGCGACCCTTGAAGACCGCCTCCACGACCGCCCAGTGGACGCAATAGGCAAGATCCCTCGCGAGGAGGAGCTCTTCGGTGTCTCTCATCTTCGCCTTTTGTCGCCACTCAGAGCCGGAGTCCCCAGCAAGCAGGTTTGGCAATGAGTACACCAGATCGTCTGGACAGCGCTTCCGGAAATCAAGATTCGCCGCCAAGCCGACTATCCACATCAGACAGAAGACTGCCTCAACTTGGATATCTCGCTGGCTCTTCCTCAGGTGACGTCTGCTGATGAACTTAGCTTCTTCGTCTGTTAGCTGGTCATAGAGCCCCTCGCTGACCAGCCACTCAATGCCCTTCTTGCGTTCAAGACCGGCATCGACTGCACATACCGCATAGACGCACAGCATGCGATCTACTACGTCATCGGCGCTCCGAGTCGGAGTATCACCTTCCAGCAGGGGCAGATGCGATGGGATCTTCAGCCCTAGTGATGGGATGACCGACAACGAGTGCTCCCGGATAGTGCCCAGATCCATGACTACCGTCTCCCTGCGTCCGTCACTTCATTGTTCTGAGGACAACCCTGCTGATGCCGTTGCTGCCTGATCGAGTGCTAACGACAAGCTCCTGGCTCGGGCTCGCATACCGCCCACGAATCATCCTATCTTCTTGCGCTAGCGAGTGATTGTCACCTCGACGACGAGATCGTCAAAAGTAGCCTCACCCTCCCCGTTGCTACACCGCAAGATCATGTGGTCTTCCTCCTCTTCGATAATCATGCCAGCATTGCCGATCCAGGCCTGTACTACTCCATCCTCGTCTCGCCACTCATTCCACAACTGAACACTCAGCGGGCGCTTTCTCGAGGCGGGTCGAGCAACAGCAACCACCAAGGCTGGGACCGTATCAGACCAGAGGCCAATTTCCTTCAGGTCTTGACCATTTACTTCCAGTCGACCCCCCTTGCAACTCAAAGCAAGGGACTGAGGCAATGGGGGGACAACACAGAGAAACTCAATAGTAAGCCTGGCCCCTGCTGCCAGGCCTGATATCTCGTAAAAGCCATGTACAACATGATCGCCCCATTTGACTGGCTGCCCATGCGAAGCTACCAACAACTCCGCCAGCTGTTCCTTCATGTTCTTCCCTCCATCATCGGGAGCAGTGTCTGAAGGGATCAATGCGCGCGTGCTGCTCGGGACTCGGGTTGACTCGCTGCGGTGCTCGACCCACTTGCATACACGCCACGTTACTCTGCGAGTGTCTACTTCCGTTAGCCGCTGCCTCATTCCTCCAGTATCGTGAGCGGACTGTCGACCAGGATGGGTTTCTACCATTTCGAGCGCACCCTTCCTGCGATCCTTTACTCGACGACGCAGACGGTCAGGGTGTCAGCAGCTTCTCTAGCTGCACGGGGGTGAAGAGCTGGCCGACCTCGGGGAACTGCTTATGGAAGCCCTCTACGCCTGGACCGTACTCCACCCAGCTAAGAAACACCGCCGCCTCGCGTCCTTGGTTATCTCCCACGACGAAGGCAAGCCCTGAGGGCACAAACATCACCGGCCGCACGATGGTCCCTGGCCCAAGCAGCTTCTCAAGCTTCTCGCTTGCACGCTGCAGATCGTAGATTAGACCGCTGGGGGCAGGTCCGAAAGTACCTTCAGCGACCATCCAGTGACCCGTCTCATCTAAGCTAACCCCGAATTCGCTGACGACACGGCCATCTTTAAGAAACGGTACGTGAAAGTCATTTTCCATCATGGCACTCGGCCACATGGCGGCGAACATGTTGCCGGTAGCCGCGTGGAGATCGTCGGGCAGCACCCACTGGACCAACGTTAGGCCGGATTCGCTGTAGTCGACCGAGAGCGGTGCTGGCTCTCCGGGCGTTGTCCCCTCGAGCAGCTCCCGCTCGCTGCGGCTTTCGGCAGCCTCCAGCGCCTGGCGATACGCGCGCGGGAACAGTCGCTTGGCCGCCTGCTCGGCCGTCTCGCCATCGGCCGCCACGCCGGGACCCGCGTTGGGCGTTACCGTGGGACTGGGGCCCAGAGGAAGCGGAGGAGGGGTGTAGCCAAAACAGCCGGCGAGAAGCAGGACGGCGATAAGACAGGCGGAGGCGCAGCATGCCTGCGCTTGGTATGCCAGAACTCCTCGCCGCTTGCTCTTACCCGACATCGCCGTAAGTGCACACGTACCGGAGAATCGCATACCCACCTCACGAGGAAGAGGTCTCGGCTGGCTTGTCGGAAAGCATCTCGGTAAGCGAGCTCTCGATGAGCGCCCGACCGTACACCGTGTCCTTCTCATAGCCGCTGCTCTCGGAGTCTACGAGTTCCTCACTCTCAAGGAGCGTGATATCGCTGTCGGAGTAACGCCGCAGATAGGTATGCCGACGCGGGAGGTCAACTCGCACGAGCAGCGGCACCGGCCAGTCCTTGCGAGTCCAGCCCGATAACTCTCCGATAACGGGCCAGCAGCCATCGCGTAGGCCGAGGTCGTGAATTAGCGCGATCACGATCGCGCCGTCGGCGCGCAGGCCTTCTAACTCCGGCAACCGTGGTTGCTTTGAGCGCCTTGGCCCGAACAAGTAGGCCAAGATAATGCCGGGCGACTAGGAGGTGCGGGCGACCACGCCCACCGCCCATCCTTTGTCCTCGAGCGGAACGCAAAACCAGGTTCCCTCGCCGTAGTTGAGCGGCTGCGCCACTAGGGAGGCTGCGGTACGCCGCAGAGAGCTAAGATCGGCGGCCAGTCTGCGCCGGACGGCCAAGCGCTCAACCTCATCGACCACGTCGAGCAGCAGGTGGTGAAGCGTGGTATCGATATCGTCGGGGACTACCTCGGGAACCGCTACATCAACCTCAAGGTCGGCGTTCTTCCTTGAATAGGATCCCGTACGGATACCGACGAACCCCGGCCGCCAGACGTTGCCGGGGACGTGGAAAACGACAGTGAGCTTGAGGAGCGATTGTACGCCCACCCTCGCCTTCTCTACCTGGGACATGAGGCGACTGATGCCCGCACCCCATAGGCGGGTACTCATGGTATCGCCGCCGATGATCGCGCCGATCGAGAGAACAGAGGCCGCTTCGCTCACGGTGGTCTTCCTGCCATTGCCGCTCCTTATGCGTACCGAAGCGTGATCCCATACGTCCCTACCTGCGCGAACTCTCTCCCCTGCCTTCATGAGGCCCACGCAGTGCGCGGATCGAGTCCTCTCCACAGATCAGAAGTTGGGCACGTCCGCGAAGAACCTGACAACATCGTAGTTGCCGATCAAACGCGCTAGCCCGACCGGCGTCTGGCCCGAACTATTTGGGTGCAGTGGATCCGCACCTGCCGCGCAAAGGAGCTCGATGATGTCGCCGCGACCTCGCGAGTTGAACATCGCGACAAACAGCGGCGTGTTACCGAACGCGTTAGTGGCGTCAACATTCGCACCCGCCTCGATAAATAACTTCACCGCCCCACTTGCTCCTTCCTGAGCCGCAAGATGCAACGGAGTGAAGCCCCGTCGATCTCCCACATTGGGATCTTCGCCCGACGCGAGCAGAGCCTCGACCAACTCAACATCATCGCTCATGGCAGCATAATGGAGCTCGGACCAGCCTTCAACAGTAGTATCTTTCACCACATCTCATACCTGTGGCTACAATGGTGTTCGAATACTCTATCTGACAGTGATTCGTGTTACTGCTGATGGCGGCCGTGCTTCTGGGGTAGTTTAACTCCGCGGTGGGAATACAGGGCGTGCGCGTCGCTTCCAGATTACTCACAGCACAGACCACAGATTATTACGAAGTGGTCATAGCTGATATGGAATAGTTTCAACAGCAGTTCACGCCTCGAGTCTCTTATCATTTTCATGGGCACTCTGGAAGAGCTATACCCCGCACGGAGAGCAGCCGCCATATACGCTTGGCCTCCTGCCACGCGTCAGACTCCGACGCTGCATGCAGTCCGTACTTAATCAGAAGGCCAACGCGTTTTCCTTGAGCGCACGTCATTATGGCCACTGCCGATCTCTGTGTGCCACGCAGACCCCAGCGTACTTGAACGGTCCTATCTGAGGATTCCGCCACCAGCGTCCAGCGCCTGACACCTCGTACCATGGCAGCCTCGTCGCTCCAGAAAGTGTAGATCTCGACATCGGACAGACTCTGCTCTCCAGGTCTGCCGCCGAATTCCACCGCTTCTGCCACCATGCCATGAGGGTCAAACTCGACATCGGCAATCGAGTAGTCGCCACTCGTAGCATCGGGAAGTGTGATGGCTAGACCTGATCCCAAGCGGACAGTATCTCCTGAGTGCAGCTCCTGCACGCGTACATGGCCGTCCTCACCGTTACAGCTACCGAGCAGCGGGAGAGCTGCGGTAGCGAACAAGACGAGGGCAGCCCAAGCCATCCATCTTCCCCGCCAAGGACGGGTGCCCTCGCCATGGCGATCTCGATGTAAATACTGCACAAGCTGTGCCAACGTAAACCGCCTCTCCCTCGCCATGGCCTTTCGAGCCGCCGATCTCGCTCTCAAACTAGGGCCCAATGATGATCCCCCGAAAGCTCCCTATGATCTTCGGAACAGCCACCGAGTAGTCCTCGTCGCGAGCACGTGCTTTCCTCGGCCGTCGTTGGAGATGGTCCGGGCAAGATGATCAAGATCTCCCAGCAAAGACCACCTGGAAGCAATCGAGCGACGCCGCTTGCCGGCGCACGTGGGGAACTCGCTTTGAGGCTGGTCGTACCACGTCCGCGACTGTAACGCATCTACCGGAGCCATGGCGTAAAAGGATGTACCGGAACCGCGCACAGCACGGGAGCAGCACAAAGGGAAAGTGCGCCCCTCCACGGCGGGAGGAAGCGCACATTTTCCCTGCAAAATGCTGGTAGCGGCGGCAGGACTCGAACCTGCGACACGCGGATTATGATTCCGCTGCTCTGACCAACTGAGCTACGCCGCCAAGAGGCAGTATGCTAGCAGAGCCCGGCGCGGTCTCGCAATTGCAGGCGTCAGCACAGGTGATACCGAACACGCTCAATGGCAGTCGCTCATCGCAGTAACCGGTCGAGATCGTCGGCTCTCAGCGGACGATTCGAGGGAGAGCCGCGAACTCCGCTGACACGCCAGGCGAAAGGCTTGCGTTTCGACATTTCGGAGACGCCAAGAGCGCTGTACCGTCCATCGTACCGAAATGTCGTGAGCAAAAAGCCAGCGCGTTCGCCCTTTTTCGTCCTCTCGACCGAGCTGCAAGGCAAGCTCTCACTCGCGGATCGGCGCTCCCTTCGTTCGCTGATGGCGTTCGACAGCTCGGCATTATCCATAGTGTACAAATGCAGCGGAGATATTTCGTCCTCTCTACGCCATATCGCCCTTTTCATTTTTGGCGACTCCGGAGATAATGCACTTGGTTGTGAAACAGTGCGCAAACGGTGCACAGAAGGCACCAGGCCACAGCGCTGGCAGCCTGAGTGAGGAGGAAGACGATGAGGGCGCAGATTCTGGCACAGGGCGAGCCCACGGGCTACAACGTGCATGCTGTGCAGCCTTTTGGCTATCGGTCTGACGCCAAGATTAGGCGGACGAAGCTGACTGGGACGTTTTTCCTGGTCGTCCTCCCAATCATCTTCAACGCGGTCGTCGGACTCATTTGACAAAGCCCCCCCGACCGCCGGCCCCCCAACCGGCGGTCCCCCTCTGAGGGGCAGGAACCTTCGGTTCCTGCCCCTCACTGCATCTGGCACCTGCGGCGCGACGTAGCTCCCCCTCGCATCGTCTGTTGCCGGGGCCCGCATGTCGCCAGCTGCCCCTCTGAGGGAACCCGCGCCTCCACAACGAGGCGCCAGCAGCCGGCCCACCGGCACGACTCACACGGTAAGGGCTAGCCCACATATCGTCCCTCGCTGGTTGAAAGCAGCCAACCTTTCTTCTAGCATAGCTGCGCTCCTGGGGGAGTGCCCGAGTGGCTAAAGGGGGCGGACTGTAAATCCGTTGGCGCAGCCTACCTAGGTTCGAATCCTAGCTCCCCCACCACCTACGCCCGGTTAGCTCAGCAGGCAGAGCACCTCCATGGTAAGGAGGGGGTCCGCGGTTCGAATCCGCGACCGGGCTCCATCTCCTCCGAACGATGCTTCAGCTTCTCACCGATGGACTGGAAATCGTGAGCCTCGACCCACAGTTCGCGTGGCAGGGACGCGAGAGTTCTCGCGCTGGCGCAGGCTCGTGTCGAACACCCCGTGCGACCCGCACAACCCTTAGGCATCCGTGCGGGTCCTAATCGTCACCAACATGTGGCCGACTCCCGAGCAGCCCGCACGGGGGGTGTTCGTGCAGCGGCAGGTAGAGGCGTTGCGGCGAACGGGGCAGGTAGAGGTGACCGTCGCCGCATTCAGTGCCACGGGGCGCCCGTGGGAGTATCTGCGACAGGCCATTGCATTACGTCGCCGCAAGGCCGAAGCCGACCTCGTCCATGCGCACTTCGGCCTCAGCGCTCTGACGGCGCTGGGCGCGATATGGGACGGCCAGCCACTCGTGCTCACCGTTCACGGTCGTGACTGCCATCACCCCGTTACGCGCGCGGTCACGCGCGCGGTCGCTCGGCGTTGCGCGGCCGTGGTCGCTGTGTCTCGCGAGCTGGCCGCCATCTGCCCCTTCCCCACCATGGACATCATCCCCGCCGGCGTAGACACCCACCATTTCCAGCCATGCTCGAGGCAAGAGGCACGCGCGCGCTTGCGCATAACGGCGAGCGAGCGTTTCGTCCTGTTTCCCTCCGATCCGGCGCGTTCGGAGAAGCGCTATGACCGCGCCCGCGCCCTCGCGGCGTCTCTGCCCGGACTAGGCCTGCGCTCCTACCACCACACCCCACCGCAGGAGACCCCGCTTTGGATCGCCGCCGCCGACGCGGTTCTCGTGACCTCCGACCGCGAGGGCTACGGTCTAGCCTGCATGGAGGCGCTCGCGTGCAACGTGCCCGTCCTCAGTACACCGGTCGGCATAGCACCCGAGGTCCTGCCGCGCGTACCCGGGACCCTCTGCGCGCCGTTCAGCGTGAGCACGTGGCGCCAGGAGCTGCAGCGTATCCTCGCCGACCCCGACCCGCACGTCCCGGGACGAGAGGCCGCACTCGAGCACAGCACCGACGCAATGGCACGGCGGACCGTAGTGCTCTACCGAGAGGTGCTGCGCCGAGCCAGACGCGAGGAGAGCCGCAGCGCGGAAGCGTAGGGGACGAACGGCCGGCGGAACGTCGTCCTAGAGCCGGAGATCAGCCCTAGCAGATGCGCGGCAGCAACTCCCCAATGGGCATGTCGAGCACGCGGCGCGTGCCGAACGCCGTGCGCAGCGCCACGCGCCGCGGATGGGCCTCGGTGAGCTCCCCGACGATCGCCGCCCGCCGACCGAGCGGATGGGCACGAAGAGCCGCGAGGACGGCGGCGGCGGACTCAGGACCCACGACCATCACCATCTTGCCCTCATTGGCCAGCACCAGGGGGTCGTAGCCGAGGAGGTCGCACAGAGCCTGTACGGGAGCCGAGATGGGGATGGCCGCCTCCTCCACCTCGATACCCAAACCGCTGCTCTCGGCGAGCTCGGCCAGGACAGTCGTAAGGCCACCTCGCGTGGGGTCGCGCAGGAAGCGCAGATCCTCACCGGCCGCGGCCAGAGCGACCGCTACGAGGTGCCAGAGCGGCGCGCAGTCGCTCTCGAT
>Ga0334882_1004381_pt1 | contig 12004 bp, 9 predicted proteins | sample GraSluR1_MG_5_FD_207226 | JGI IMG/M metagenome (GOLD analysis project Ga0334882, IMG submission 207226) | Sludge microbial communities from methane-producing bioreactor in Wageningen University, Netherlands - Granular Sludge_15_04-R1 | ecosystem: Engineered > Bioreactor > Anaerobic > Unclassified... | reverse complement strand
GATATAGGCATCATCTGATACACCCCAAGCCCATCTTTTCAATTGTTCATATTGATTAACCATCGTCCCCCAAAAGCTGTCAGTTTCAGGCATATCTGCATAAATCGGCAAAAATATCGGTCTCACTGAAAAATGACCTTTTTTAGCAAAGTAAGATTTGAAAAAAAATCGATAATCTTCTGGTATGACATCTGTGTCCCAGAATCCAATTTCATTCATGTGTTTTAAACTTGTGCTATAAGTCGAAAAATTAATTAACCGGTCTTTTCTCATCAAAATATACATTTGATTGACTGAGAAACTTGCTCCTAAGACTCTAATCGGCGCTGGCACTTTCCAGATATTATTATAAAAAACAATGCTTCCTTGCCAAGTGCAATTATGCCTTTCGGGAGTATTTAAAAAATCATAAGTCAAGTAACTAAAATAATGACGATGAAAAATCGCATCAGCGTCCTCTGAGGTAATAGTGATATTTTCAATCGGGACTTTTTGTTCATCTACTAGATATTTTTTGGCTAATTTACCACCCCAAGCATTATTACTTGATTTGCCTTTAACTTCACCTTCTATATCAGGATGAAAAGTAGTCCACAAATTTCCAAATACTTCTCCATACTTTTTTTCTAAATGTTTAGCTTTATCTTTGGCTGCTTGACCTTCTCTTTCTTCGAAAGAAATCATAATATGTAGATTTTTTAACAAAAATGATTGTTGGGCAAGTTTTTCTAAAGTTCTTTCCAAAGTCGACAATGGTTCGGTATAAGTTGGAATCACAATTAAATGATGAATGGCGCGATGCTTTTTTGGGTATATCGCTTTTAAGTCCATCAGCCAATCATTTTTTTGACTTGCTTTTAGTCTGAAGTGCGACACTATGGCTAAGACAGCCATCACCACCGAACGATAAAGCCAGTAAACAGTAAAAGCAATCACATAATAGGCTACCAACTCTGGACAAACAAAAGATCCCCACACCGGGAATAAAATCAAAAACCAAGAAAAAAACCCTGGCAAAATTTCTAAGAATTTTTGAGTTCTGACTGGATGTCTAATGAAATAACTTTTGACAATTTTCACAACCATTATTATAACACGCCTCACCCTCAAATTATCAATTCAGCTTCGCTGTGTAAGTTCGGCCTCAGTCTTTGATTTAGTACTCAGAACTAAAGTTGGTGGGAACATTTTTCATTTTTACAACGGCATTAATATATAATTAGTACAAAACACAAACAAAATGATTATTTTAATTACTAATAAATTATAATCACATAGTTAGTCAAAGGTGAAACTAGTAGCTTTCATCATAAATGTATCGAGGTATAATTAGTCACCAGTTGACCAAAGTAGAGACGCAAGATTTTGCGTCTCAAATAAATAATATTTTTATCATTAAAATCGGCAAAGTTGTTATCACAGCGAACTACAATTTAAAGACAAAAAAAACCTTGAAGATTGGCTACTAAGGTTATTAAATGACTGATAGTATTCCATGCATTCACCATTTTAAGCTTGAAGTTATTAAAATATGGAAATGGAGAAAATATTCCCAAATGTATGTGAACCAATTCAGTGAGTCTATTCATGTTATTTCAACCATTCTCTAGTTGTGATTATAATTATGTATTTTTCTTGCTCGTCGATCCACAAAGATCATCTTTTACCTATTGCATTTTTTGTCAAAAAGTGTTATCATTAGCAACGTGCATAAAGGCAATATTTTATCACCACGAGTATTAATGATCGGCTGGGAGTTACCACCTCACAATAGCGGTGGTCTTGGTGTCGCTTGTGCCGGTATTACTCAAGCCCTCGCCGCTGATGGTGTAAATATTGATTTTACTTTACCCTATTCATTTCAAGAACAATTTAATCATCTTAAAGTCATCCAATGTTACGATCCCAAATGGTTTCAATCTCAATCTTCACTCAGGCAACCTCCCTTCAGCGTCTATAATCCTATTCCTCCATCAGCCATGACTGATGATTTAGAGCTCGATGCTTGTCAGCCTTGCTCTCAAATGGAAAAACAAGCCGAAGAATATGCTCAAAAGGTTTTAGAGTTTGCCAAGGAACACTTAGGTGATTTTGATGTCGTTCACGCTCATGATTGGATGACTATGCCTGCCGCTATTAAAATCAAACAGGAATTAAATAAACCATTTGTGGCCCATATTCACTCTACTGAATATGATCGTAGTCTCACCAATGATCACCAAAATTACATTGGTCAATGTGAAATTTCTGGCATGAAATTAGCTGACCGAGTCATTGCTGTTAGTTATTACACCAAAAGAATCTTAGTCGAAAAGTATCAAATTACGCCTAGCAAAATTGATGTTGTTCATAATGGCGTTGTCTCGCTTTTGCGCGATATTAATGATATTCCTAAAGAGTTTGCTTATCGCCGACCAGTGGTAGTTTTTATGGGTCGCCTCACCATTCAGAAAGGACCAGATTATTTTCTTGAACTAGCTGGTAAGATTTTAGAAAAAAGAAAAGATGTTTTATTTATCGTTTCTGGCATGGGCGATATGTATCAACAGCTTTTACTGACCAATGCTGGCAAAAATCTCTCGGCTAATGTCCTCTTTTCCGGTTTTGTCCGTGGTGGCGCTCAATTAGCCATTTTAAAAAGAGCCGACATCTTCGTCATGCCTTCTGTCAGCGAGCCTTTTGGCTTAGTGGCCACCGAGGCCGCTACTTTTGGCACTCCAGTAGTCGCCTCCAAAAACTCAGGCGTCGTCGAAGTCATGAAAGATAGTCCTCAGTTTAATTTTTGGGACACTCAGGCCATGGCTGATGAAATTTTGCACTTAGTCGATGATCCCGATTATCACGCTCAAGTAGTCAAAGCTCAATTAAAGCACTTGAAAAAAACCACTTGGAAAAAAGCCGCCAAAAAAATCGAAAAAATCTATCAAAAAATCATCAAGAAGAAATAAGCATATGCCCAAAGTTTGCTTTTATTTTTTGCTCCATCAGCCTTATCGTCTGACCAATTTTGCCGTGACTGATTTAGACAATCAAGTCGATTATTTTGCTAGTGGTCAATACGACCAAAATCGTGATGTTTTTCTTAAAGTGGCTGATAAATGTTATCGACCTATGCTCACTCTTTTGCTTGAATTAATTTCCCACCATCCAGAATTTAAATTTAGCTTTTCTACCTCTGGCGTATTTTTAGAACAAGCCCAAGCTTGGGCGCCAGATGTGATTGAATTATTACAAAAACTTAGCCTTTATCCTGACCAAGTGGAAATTCTAGGCGAAAATTATTATCATTCACTTTCTGCCCTCTATAGTGAAACTGAATTTGCCGCTCAAGTCAAAGCTCATGAAATATTATTAAAAAAACTTTTTAATGTCCGCCCGAAAATTTTTCGCAACACCGAAATGATTTACAATAATTATATTGCTTATCAAGTTTCTCGTTTAGGTTATCAAGGTATTCTCACTGAGGCCGTTGACCGCCATCTAGAAGGTCGCCCTCGCACTCAAGTTTATCGCAGTCATTGCACTCCTCCAATTCCTGTCTTACTCAAGCACGCTCAATTATCTGACGATATCGCTTTTCGCTTTTCCCAGCAAAGCTGGTCTGATTGGCCGCTCACTAGCAACAAATACCTTCAGTGGTTGAGCAATTACTATTCTGACGAGATCATTGGTCTTTTTATGGATTTCGAAACTTTTGGTGAACATCAATGGGCTAGTACGGGCATTTTTGACTTTTTTCGCTATCTTATTACTGACGGAGTCAAGCAATCATCTTTAAAATTTGTCAACCCCAGTGATGTTCTCATCAAACCCCACGCCCGTCGCCGCCGCAGCTGGCTCAATCAACTTCCCATTTACCATGTTGATGAGCCTATTTCTTGGGCAGATGAACATCGTGATCTTTCCGCTTGGCGCTCCAATGATTTTCAAGTCGACACTTTACAAAAAATCTATGAATTAGAAGCAGCCGTGCTTAAACTCAATGACCTCAAATTACTTACTGATTGGCGCCGTCTCCAAACTAGTGACCATTATTATTATATGTGTACCAAATATTTTGCCGACGGTGATGTCCATGCCTATTTTAGTGCTTATGATAGCCCTTTAGAAGCTTATCGACGTTTTTGTATTATTTTAGCCGATCTCACAGAAAGGTGCCGATGACTCAATATTTAGTTGCTATTGATGGCGGTGGCACCAAAACTGACTATTTACTTAGTGATTTAAATGGCCAAGTCATCAAACAACTTTCTCATAGCCCTACCAGTTTGACTACTAATGGCATCGGCATTGCAGCCTTTAATTTACGAGAAGGCATGCGTTTGCTTTTTGAAGGCATTCCCACTGGAAAAATTGCTGTTTTAGTCATTGCCGTCGCTGGTCTAGATACCAGAGAAGAAAATAATCAAGCACACACCATTTTTAGTGAAGTCCTCAATACTTTTCCTTTTGATCAACTCAAGCTCATTAATGATTCAATGGCGGCGCTCGCTAATGGTAGCCAAGCCGAACAAGCTATTATTCTCATTGGTGGCACTGGCGCCAATTGTCTAGGTTACAATCAGTCTCAAATTATAAAAGTCAGTGGTCTTGACTATGTACTCACTGATGAAGGTAGTGGCTATGATGCCGGCCGTTTGGCTTTACGGGCTGCCGTCCGTAGTTTCGATGGCCGTGGCCCCAAAAGTCTTTTAGAAGGTTTAGTTTTCGACCATTTTCAGGTCAAAAAAGCCTCTCAGTTGAAAGCCAAAGTTTACAACCCAGCTCTTACCAAGGCAGAAACAGCTTCACTCGCTCAAGAATGTCATCAAGCCATGAAAGCTGGCGACTCTGTAGCGACTGCCATTATTAATTATTGTCTAGACGAATTATTGCTCAATGTCCAAACCGTCGCCCAGCAATTAGCTTTAACCGATCAGGCTTTTGATTTAGTGATTGCTGGTTCTTTTATCACTAATTTAAGTGATTTATTCCACCAGAGGCTTTCACTCAAGCTGCCTCACGCCCGCTTAATCGCTCCCAAGCAATTACCAGTTTTTGGTGCCCTGAAAATTGCCCAGCAAATTCATGCTGGACAAGACTGTCGGCAATACGATTTGCCTAATTTTTGTTAATATAAAAGAAAAGCCGTCATCCTTACAGATGACGGCGCGCGATATTAGCTTATCTCGTCTCGACCCAGACCCCTCCCCAAGGAGTCCTCACAAAGACCCGCACTGTCGTGTGGGACCGATGAGGGTGAGGATAGGGGTAAGGATACGGCGTATACACCGGCGGATGAGGCACATAGATTGGCGGATGCGGATAACGCGGGTAAGGCCGATCATGCGGGGGATAATAACCCCGATGAATCATCTCTTTTTCCCACATTTCCCGCTGCCGTTGAGCCTCCAGCTCTCGCTTGTGATGCTCATAAACAATTTGTTTCCGCCACATCTCCTGCTGGCGTTCATACTCAGCCTGAGACATGGCCTCGGCCACCACCGTCGAACCAACTACCATCAGCATAACTATCGTTACCACTACTAGTAACTTTTTCATGCTAACACCTCCAAATTATATTAAAGAGCTAATATCACCCTTAAATTATATCACAATAAGTGAAAAAAGTCAACTTATAATGTCATTATAAATAAATTATTTATCAAGTACTTTCATTTTTAACTGATTGATCACTCTCTTTTTCCGCCAACACTTTTCTTCTATTTGACTATAATGGTCGATTTCCACTTCTTCTTCCAGAAATAAATTTGGTCCCAACTGACAAAAATTACCCACAATCACTTTCTTTCCCAGATAAACCGGTCCCTGAATGAGGCTATATTCTCCCACTTTCGCCCCTTCTGCCGTCATCACTTCACCCGTCATTCTCACCGTCGGTGCAATTTCACCTTTTAGCTCATTTTTCTGATAAACTTCTAGCCACCACTTTTTTGCTAAAGCCAAACCATAATTTTCAAACTTCTCGATTGGCGGCATCACCTCAGTCGGGGCAAATTCGCATATTTTCACCACTTGTTCCTGACAAAATTCATGCACCACCTTCTGCCAATTATTATGTAGAAACATTCGCTCCTGCGCGAAAGTCAAAAACTTTAGACTAATCACATAATTGCCAGTCAGATAAAGATAATCCTTCATGGCTAAATGACTACAAGCAGTGACGTATTTATTTTCCCCCTTGACGCTACCAAGATCTAATTCATATTTTTCTTTTTGTCCGCTCATAATCAAGTCGCCGACCCACGAGCGCATTTGCTCGAATAAAAAAATCAAATCTACTGTAACTGCTGAAGCGAAAAAAAATCTCTCCTCAAACATATCTTTCATTCGGACTAAATTTTGCCAACTGCTATATTTCGCTTCTAAATTATAAGTCGCTATTCTAATCGGATAATTAATCGCTATTTTTCTAATCTCCGCTCTTAAGTCATCCGCCGCTAGAGGCAATAAAAATACCAAATTATTAATGCCGGTTTGGACAATTTTTTCAATTTGCCGCTCAATGATTTTCTTGCCTAATAACTGATAAAGTAAGCCCTCAGCGTGTTTTTTATTTTCCACCATGAGCACCACTTGTTTTATTTCATTCCCTTCATCAATTTTCTTCACTAATCTTTCTGATTACTTTTTTTAAATTTTCACTGTGATGACGCAAAAAGTTTCTCGGCAAATTATCACCCTTTTCTTTCTTGACCACCACTGGCGAGACCAAATTTTCTCTAATAATTTTTATTGGCCCCGGTAAATCATGTAAATCATCGATTAGAGGCTCATAGCCCTCTGCCTGATAATTCGCAATCACTTGTTGATCAGTAATTTTTTCTTGGTTCAAAACGATATAATCAGGTTCTCTTTGACAATATTTAACAATTTCGCTTAAATGCTCGCTCGCTGTCATCTGATGAGTTTGTTGCAAGCAAGTCATCAGATTAGCAATATAAACAAACTTACCCGAACAATTTTGCAAGGCTTCTTTAAAGCCATTGACTCTGGTATGCGGTAATAAACTGGCATATAAATCCCCTGGCCCCATGATAACCACTTCAGCATTCATGATCGCCATTTTAGCCTTGCGATAAATCTCACTTTGATGTAGTAAATCAATTTGAATGATTTTCTTCCCACTATTTTCTTTAAAATTTAAATAATCTTCACCAACAATCTTAGTCCCGTCTTCATAAGTAATCACTAAATCATTAGCTTTCTCACTAATCGGATAAACTCGTCCATTGATTCTTAAAATTTTGCTCGCTACTTCAATCGCTTTCCCTGGTGTTTGATATAAGTCTGTCAGGGCGGTCAAAATCAAATTGCCTAAATTATGCCCCTTCAACCCATCGCCTTTATCAAAGCGATAAAGTAACATTTCTTTCACTCGCTGACTATTTTTCCCCGTCGCTAAAGCCGATAAACATTGCCTAATATCTCCTACTGGAATAAAGCCAAATTCATCCCGCAATCTCCCAGTCGAGCCACCAGAGTCGCTCACCGACACAATCGCCGTTAAATCAAATTTATTATCATTCGACAAGGCAGAGAGGACTGTTGCCGTCCCCGTACCCCCACCTATCACCGTAATTTTTTTCATGATTTCTTGATTATACCTCAATTTTTATGTTATAATTAACGGACTTTGCCTCTTTAGTATAAAAGTTAGTACAAGGGTTTTGTAACCCCTAGGAACTGGAGCGTTACCAGTAAGAGGCTCATTATTTATTAAAGTATTCACTTTAGAAAACTTTATGACGCTAGCCGACACTCTCAGACAAAAATTTTTTACTTTTTATCAAGCTCAAGGTCATCATCTTTTGCCTTCCGCTAGCTTAATTCCAGAAAACGACAGTACTACCCTTTTCACCAGCAGCGGCATGCAGCCCCTCGTTCCTTATCTTCTGGGCGAAACTCATCCTCATGGTCAGCGTCTTTGTAATAGCCAACAATGTTTTCGCGCCGTTGATTTAGATGAAGTCGGCGATGCCCGCCACACTACTTTTTTTGAAATGCTTGGCAATTGGTCGCTTGGTGATTATTTTAAAGCCGAGCAATTAGAATTTATTTTTACTTTTCTCACTCAAGAAATCGGTCTCGATCCTCACAAGCTTTTTGTCACCGTTTTCGCCGGCGATGAGCAATTAAAAATCTCCCGTGATGATGAATCTATTGCTATCTGGCAAAAGCTTTTTGCCCAAGTTGGTATCCAGGCTCAGCTCAATGAACGCATTTTTACCTATGATGCCACCAAAAATTGGTGGAGTCGCTCTGGTACACCTCCTCAGATGACTATTGGCGAACCAGGGGGGACCGATAGTGAAATTTTTTATGACTTTGGCGCCGATCTTCAACTTCACGAACACAGTCCTTGGAAAGATCAACCCTGTCACCCCAATTGTGATTGTGGCCGTTATCTCGAAATTGGTAATAGCGTTTTTATGGAGTTTCAAAAAATCTCCGAGAGCGAATTTACTCCTTTGCCGCAAAAAAATGTTGATTTTGGCGGCGGCCTAGAGCGTTTAGTCATGGCCAAAGAAAATCAAAACGACATTTTCCTGACCTCAATTTTTCAGCCTCTAATCACCAAGCTTACTCAAGCTCTCGATTTCACTTATCAGTCAGCCGACCCAGAACAAAAAAAATCTCTCCGCATTATCGCTGATCACTTGCGCTCCGCCATTATTCTACTCAGTGAAGGTGTTTTGCCGAGCAATAAGGAGCAAGGCTATGTTCTCCGTCGCTTAATTCGCAAATCACTAGTTAAGGCCCATCTTTTGTCTCTCCCCGCTAGCAATTTATCTACTTTAGTCGAACCCATGCTGGAGTTATATGGTGAAATTTTTCCCCGCCTAAAAACTCAAAAAGACCACCTAATAACTGAATTAAACAAAGAAATAAATAAATTTTCCCAGACTCTCAAAAAGGGTCTCAAAGAAATTAATAAGCTCACCACTATCGACGGCGAAAAAGCTTTTCATCTTTATGAAACTTATGGTTTTCCATTTGAGCTAACCAAAGAAATCTTAGCCGAAAAAAATCTTCACTTACGTGATGAAGACTTTCTCGCTGCCAAAAAACAACATCAGGAAAATTCTAAGCTTAAAAGCGCGGCTAAATTCAAAGGTGGTCTCGCTGATCACGCCGAAATTACCGTCAAATATCACACTGCTAGCCACTTGCTCTTAGCTGCCTTAAGAAAACACCTCGATCCTAACATCGAGCAAAAAGGTAGTAATATTACTCACGAGCGGGCTAGATTTGATTTTACTTTTGATCGGGCTCTAACCCCAGATGAGGTTCAATTAGTCGAAACCACCATTAATCAATGGGTGCAGGCTGATGTTGAGATGATTAAAAAAAATTACCCCAAGCAAGAAGCTTTAGATTTAGTGGGGGGGAGTGTTTTCGCCGACCGCTACCCTGATACGGTTAGCGTCTATAGTTTAGCCGGTATTTCTAATGAGATTTGTATTGGTCCGCATGTCCAGCGCACTGGTGAAATTGGTAAACTAACGCTGGGCAAGCAGCAAAGTGCGAGTCATGGAGTGAGGCGGATATATATGTATATGGAGAAATAATAAGTTATACCATCATGCATAGTTGTACTCAATCAAAAAAAACAAAATATCTTAATCTTGTATCTTTATTTTACGCTCCATTTTATTTCGTCTTTTTTTCTTTTTATTTTCTTTTTTTTGCCATTATTTCATTAATGTATCGCCCACTTAAAAAATCCATCATTGTTCCTATTAAAAATCAAAATCTAGATGGGATAACTATTATTATTCCTACTTGGAATAAAAGAGATTTAATAATTAGCTGTTTACAAAATTTAGATCAAATTTTAGTAAAGAATAATTTGGACGTTCCTTTTGAAATTATTGTAATTGAAAACGGTTCTCAAGACGAAAGCTTGTTAGCTTTAAGAAAATTACAACTTCAAACTTCATTGAGTGTCCTGCCGCAGAAAGAAAACCTTGGTTTTAGCAGAGCAATCAATCTCGCGGTTTCTAAAGCTAATTATAATTATATTTATTTAATGAATAATGACATGATAGTGCAAAAAAATACTTTTCCTGCTCTAATAAAATACGCTCAAAAATTAATCGCTCAAAAAGATTATTTCTTTGCTATTGCTTCCCATATTTTACCAATTGACCAAAATAGCTACAATCATGAGTCAGGGAAAACTTTTGTAAATTTTCGCCTTGGTTTTATTCATGTTGGGCATTTGCTTAAAAAAACAGAGCTGCAAAAAGATAATAAAACATTTTATGCTGGTGGTGGTTCTTCACTTTTTAACAAGCATCTTTTTAGCATTCTTGGTGGTTATGACTACAACAGCTATCAACCACTCTATGTTGAAGATTTAGATCTTAGTTATCTTGCAGCCAAATTGGGTTATCAAAGTCATTTTTGTTACAATTCTAAAATAATTCATCACCATCGCTCTAGCACTAAAATGCTGCAAATTGATCCAGACTTAATTATTCAGAAAAATTTTTTAATTTTTTTATGGAAAAATCTCAGTAGTCCTTATTATGTCTTCCAACACTTATTTTTTTATCCCCTACAAATAATTTTAAAACCAAAATATTGTCGATATTCTATCGAAGCTTTTAAAAATATTTATCAAGTTTTTAAACAGAGATTAATCATTGCTAAAAAATTTATTTTATTACCAGATGAATTCTAATTAATCTCTCTCTCCAAACACCCTCTCCCACAAATACGGCTCCAATTGTTTTTTTAATTCAGCTAGATTAGCATTTTTCAGCTGTGCCATCGACACAATTTTTTCCCCCCAAGTATCATCTTCCACCACTTGCAAATATTGATGCTTAATGTCTAAACCTTCCGCTCCAATTTTAGTCGTAATCACTGGTTTGCCATAACTTAAAGCCTCTAGAATTTTGATTCTCGTCCCGCTCCCTGCCATTATTGGCGCCACCAAAATATCAATCTGTGCAAAAAAGTCAATTTTTTTCTCTACTCGCCCCAAATTAATAATATTTTTATTGCTTATTTCTAAATTATTATCACCCGCCAGATAAAATTCATAAGCAATTTTTTGTTTATCTAATGCTGGCAAAATCTGCTCAATGATATATTTAATCGCTCCCTGATTCGGTGGATGCAATTGCGAACCAATGAAGCCCAACTTAATTTTATCACTAGCTTTTTTTGGTAAAAAGTTAATCGCTTTAATTCCATTTGGCTCAATCACAATTTTATCTTCACTCACAAATTCACTTAAATATTTTTTATCAGTAGCCGACATCACTCTTAATTGCTGATACTTATTTAGCCATCTTTTTTCATAAAAAAACATTTGCCATATCCACCACCAAGAAATTAATTTTTTCAAGCCCCATTTTTTTTCTTTCATCCGTCGGTAAAAAGCCACTAAAGCAATATCATGGACGATGAAAATTCTCTTTTTATCCGCTGGTAAATATTTTACTAGTCTCGCTAATTGTGTAAACTCCACTCGGAAAAGATCAAAATTTTCTTTATTTAGCCATTCTTGTAATGTTTGGTAAAACGCCAGATTTTCATAATTGCTAAAGTGATAGGGCAGAGGATTCAATATTTTTTTCTCGCCCAAGGGGAAAACTCGCCATTCACAACAATTTTGATTTAAAAAGTCAATTTCTGCTTTTTGATTTATTTTCTCTCCGAAGCTCAGTAAATACAAATCATAATGCTGACCTAAATACTCAATGGTATGATAAATTCTTGTTGCTCCTCCGCTATTCGCCGGAAAAGGCGGAATCGCAGTCATTAATAATAACTTTTTTTTCATTCTTAGCTAATTATAACTCATTATTTATTTATTTGAACTTCCAAAAGTCAATTTAATTGTCTACCGATAGGCTAGAGATTAAAAAGCTTGATAATTTTTCACTGCGCAATTTTGATTTTTGTCACTTTTCTGTCACTATCATGTGGATAATATATCTAGGAGGAGTTTTTTAATAAATAAAAATTTCAAATTCAAACTGGTGGG
>Ga0334882_1004380_pt1 | contig 12004 bp, 6 predicted proteins | sample GraSluR1_MG_5_FD_207226 | JGI IMG/M metagenome (GOLD analysis project Ga0334882, IMG submission 207226) | Sludge microbial communities from methane-producing bioreactor in Wageningen University, Netherlands - Granular Sludge_15_04-R1 | ecosystem: Engineered > Bioreactor > Anaerobic > Unclassified... | reverse complement strand
CCGTTTGGCGGAGTAAGGGAGAGGGGGGCCGGGGGGGTGAGGCGATGTCGCGAAGCCGGGCCGGGTGTGCAGCCGTTTCGACGCGTAGCGTCGCCCGCACACCCGGCCCGGCCGTCGTCGTGGAGCCGTCCGCCGTCGAGCCGTCCGCCGTTGGGCTGTTCTCCCCCCTCCTCCCGTCTCCGCCGGTTCCCGCCTTGCGGGACGGAGTAAGGGAGAGGGGGGTGAGGCGATGTCGCGAAGGCGGGCCGGGTGTGCAGTCGATGCGACGCTTGCGTCGCCCGCACACCCGGCCCCGTCCGTTGTAGTTGACCCGTCTGCCGTCGCTTGGAGCGCAGGCGTCTCGCCTCGCTACCTCAGCACTTCCCCGATCGCCTGAAGCGACCTTGCCCCCACCGACGCCGGGATGTTCTCCGTCACTCCGATCACGAAGCCGGAGCCATCGCCCGCCTGCCGCACCAACTCCTCCGTCGCCCGCTTGATCTCCTCCGGTGGTGACAGGTGCACCGAGGAAGGGAAGTTCAGCCACAGCGCCTTGCCCGGCCAGCGCTCGCGGGCCTCGGCGACGGAGAGGTTCCCGTCCGGTGGCGGGGTGAAGGCCTCGATCACCGGCAGGCCCGTCCGCGCCACCTCGTCGGCGATCTGCCGAAGCATGCCGTCCATGTGGGTGACCGGGAGCTTGCTCGCGGGCAGGAGGATGTCGCAGACCATCTCGTAGTACGGCTGCAGGTACTTGCGGAACGCCGGAGGCCCCGTCATCTCTCCGGTGATGTTGTCCGGGATCCAGATCACCCGGGCCTCCGAGGCCGCCGCCATCCGCATGATCCGTTCCGACTGCTCGAACATGGCATCCAGTACGCCCGCAACGGCCTCCGGGGCGTCGATCATATCCAGCGCCATGCGCTCCATCCCTGCGTACTCGATCCACAGTCGCTGGAAGGGGGTGCGGTTGGTCCAGGCAATGACCACTCCGCCGTCGCCCACGGCCTCCCGCGCGGCCGTGTAGGCCTCCGGGTGCGGAGTGAGAGTCGTGTGGCGGATGAGCTGCTCGACGACGGCGTAGTCCTCGGGCCCCTTGATCCAGTGCTCCTTCGTCCACGAGCTGCCGTAGCCCGTCTCCGTGTGGGCGAGCTGGGTCAGTGTGCCCCACGGGGCGGTCATCCTCGTCTCTCGCACACCCGGCGAGACCTCGACGGCCGTGGTGGACACCCCCGGCGTCTCGGCGTGGTACAGGGCGGCGCTCTGGACCGGGAGCAGATTGGGGATCCTGTCGGCTCCGGGCGGCATCAGTCCGGTGTAGCAGGTGAATGGGACGCGGTCGGCCTTGCCGCCGCGCAGGACGTTGAGCAGTTGCTCGCGAGGGGTCATCGGCGGTCTCCTTGTCGTGGGGGGGGATGGTGACGGTGAAGGCCGGATGCGCCACCGGCCATGGCGCGAATCGCGCCCTCGAGCCACTCGGAGCTACCACTGCACACTCGTGATGTGCTCAAACGCCGCGCGGTAATCCTCCTCGGTCTGCAGATGCTCGATCATCAGCGGCACCTCCCCCGGCAGCCTGTCCAGCTCCCGCAGGTAGGTGGCGTAGTCCAGTACCCCCAGGCCGGGGCGGACCTCCTCCAGGTGCACCGTGAGACGCTGCGAGAGCCGGATGTCCTTGGCATGGCAGCTTCGGATGTGTGGCCCGAGCCTGTCGAAGCACTCCTGCAAAAGGCCCGTGGTGTTGTAGTACAGGGCGGGGCTGCTGATGATGTTGACCGGGTCCAGGTGGACGCCGAAGCGCTCGCGATCCACGGCCGCCAGCAGCCTCTCGTAGCTGTCCACCGAGTCGGGGAACATCCAGGGCATGGGCTCGAGGGTGTAGTAGGTCCGGGTGGGCTTGACCGCATCGATGATCTTGCGGGTGGTCTCCACCACGAGGTCAAAGGTCTCCGGCGTCAGGTTCCCGGGATGGTGGCCGTCCCAGGGCTCGCCGAGATTGCCCGAGATGTTCACGCAGCAGCGGGCGCCCACGCGGTCGGCAAGCTCAAGCCGCGCCTGACACAGCGCCAGAGCCTCCTGCGCCGCCCGGACGTCGGGCCCCATGGGGTTGCTCCAGGCGCCCACCTCGGCGATGACGATGTCCGCGGCCTTTGCCGCCTCCTGGTAGGCGGCCACCAGGTCATCGGCAGCGGTCTCGTTCAGAGGGAAGTAGGCCGCCGTATAGCCGCGGCTCTTGTGCTCGGCAACCCAGGCGGCGGGGTCGCCGGGATCGGGGACGGGTGCTCCAATGCGCATGGTGATCTCCTGTTGTTGGTGGGCAATGTGGGCGGTCCGGGCGGCGACGGTGGCGGTTCCGGAACCTGCCGGAACTCAGGACGGTGCCGGGCCGTGGGGTTACCCGCCCAGAAACTCGCGGCCAAACTCGATGGCGTACTGAAAGAAGACCTCCGCGTTCTCGTCCGGCGTCCCGGGCAGGATGCTGCTGGTGGGGGCGATGATGTGGCCACGACCGGGGCCTGCCAGCTCATAGGACCGCTGGATGGCGCGCTTCACATCCTCCGGGGTCCCATAGGGGAAGGTGGAGGTCACCGAGACGCAACCCCAGACGGCGATGGGCCGGCCCTGCTTGTCCTTGAGCTTGACGATCTCGGCGTAGTCGACCCCATGCTCTTCCTCGAAGCCCTGCAGGCCGATCACCCCGAGGTCCATGATCTGGGGCAGGATGGGGCGGATGTCGCCGTCGCAGTGCCAGATCACGCCCACGCCGCCCCCGATCAGCGGCTCCATGGCCCACTTGAGCTCCGGAAAGTAGATCTCGCGCAGCATCGCTGGCGACATCAAGGGCCCGTTGGCGCCACAGATGTCCTGACCGCCGTAGACGAAGGGGGCGATGCCGTGCTTCTCCACGGCCAGCAGGATGGCGTAGTTGGCCAGGCGACCGTTGAGGGCCGAGTAGTGATAGTACCGGCGCATGGCTTCCGGGGCCATGGCGGCGGCCGTCAGATAGTTCTCATATCCCCAGAGGCTGTAGGGGCCCATGAAGTCCGACTGGCCGAAGTCGCCGATCACGAGCACCTCGGGGCCGACCAACTCCAGACGGGCGCGGAGCGTCTCGGCGTACGCCGCGGCGGCCTGCTCGAGGTTGAAGTCCCGCTCCACCTCCGCGTCCTGCGGGAGGGCGTCGATCCAGCGCAGGACGTCTTCGGGGCCCCTGAAGCCGGAGAGCTCGTGCTGACCGGTGGCGTGCATGATGTGGCCCTGCTCCAGGCGCCGGTGGCTCTCGGTGGGGAAGTACCACTGGGGGATGAAGTTGGTCCCCACGCGGTGGATGAAGTCCAGAAACACGCTCTGAGGGTCTGACCAGTAGTCCCGGCCGGTGACCTCACTCATATAGCTGGACCCCGTGAGCCAACCACTGGTCATGGCGGGGTAGGGCACGCGCTCACGGTGCAACGTCGCCAGCGCAATCTCACGGCCATTCATCGTCTGAGGTCTCCTGTCCTGTCGGAGCTTGCGTCTCCGGTCGTACTCCGCCGTTCTCAGTGCTCGCCCTGTCTCCGTGGTCAGACGTTTCCGTTCTCCGTGGAACTCCGTGCTCTCCGTGTCTCCGTGGTGAGGTTTTTCCCGGCCGTGCTCCGCCGTTACTCCCCGACCCGGACCACGGCGCCGGTGAACGGGTCCTCCCTCTGGAGGCGGTCGGTGTCGGCGATGTGGTACTCATCGGTGTAGCGGTAGCGCAAAGACAGTTGCCAGATGCCGGGCTCGGGGCGGTCCCATGTGAGCGTCTGTTCGGCCGGCGCCGATGAGTTCACGACGACACAGCGGTCCGCCCGGTCTCGCACGAGGGACGACTTCGGCCCTGTGACGAACTTGCCCTCCCACAGCGGGAGGACGATCTCGTCGCCGCCGGCCGCAGGGCTCAGAACCAGGGCCGTGTCCTCCAGCCAGTCGTTGCCTTCATCCCCCTCGACTCTGGTGATGACCACCGACATCGCCAGTGGCTCCCCGGCCCGCGGATGGGCGGGGAGAGTGACGGCGCCCTGCAGCTCGATCCACTTCTCCTGGTCGTTGACCCCCAGAAAGCCCTCAAGGAGGTCCTGGCTCACCAGTTCGGCGAGACGGCGGAGATGACTGTCCTCATTGGTCTGGCCGGCCAGGCGCACCGTGTGGGAGTGCCAGTCGCCGGTCATCTGAGGATGGGTGACATCGCAGGTGACCGTCACACAGCCCTGAGCATCCAGGGACGAAGGCCAGACATCGAGCTGCGGTGTCCCGGCGGAGGCGACGATCTTGCGCAGGATCTCGTACCGCCCCCGGCCGGTCCGGGTGGCCGGTGCCCACAGGACGCCTTCGCCCCGCTGCTCCAGGAAGCGCTTGGGGTTGGCAAAGCTCACCCATACGCTCGCATCCTGTGGGTCTCCGAGCTCGTCTCTGATCAGGACGGTGGCGCGGAGCATGTCGTCGCTGTTGTAGGTCTCCTTGTCCGTGCTGACCTCGGCCCGGAGACGGGGGGTCTCGGCGGGGCGCGGGGAGGCGGCGGAGGCGGTGGCGTTGGCCACTACCCGGAACAACCGCTCCAGGCCGCAGGCGGTGTCACGGTCGTAGGTGGAGTGGATGATGCCACCGCGATTGGTGTTCCACAGTGCGACCGCGGCGCCCTGCAGGTCCGCACCGAAGGCCCAGTGGCGGCCGGCATCCGCCTGCACGGATGCGACCACAGCTCTGCCCTCGGCGTCGGCAACGGCCACCTTCCAGGCGGGGCCGAGGCCAAGGGTCGCCGTCTCGGTGGCGGCCTGCCACAGGGGGCTGTCGGGCTTGATCTTGCCGAACCCGGCCACCGTCTCGGCGGCGACGTTCCCCATGTTTGGGACCTCCAGTGGCCTGGAGGCCCACGGGGCCACGGGTAGGGGGCCGGTCATGGGCACGGGGTCGGCGAGCGTGACGCCCAGATCGGCGGCAATCCGCGGGTTGGCGCGGAGTGTCGGAGCCGACCAGATCGTGGTCAGACCCTGGTGGGCGAGCGTCTGGACCAGATCGGCCTCCTCGGGCTTAAGTTCACGAGAGGCGGCCAGGAGGAGTACGCTGAGGTCGGCCCAGTGTGGGCCCAGACGCCCCTGCCGGTCCAGTAGCTCGGACCGGCTCAGCGAGGTGCGCAGGTCATCGCGGCCGAGAAGCACCGAGCGCGTGGGCAGCTCCAGCACATAGCGGGTGAAGGCCCTGGCGACGTTGGCGTCATCGTCCACCAGGGCCAGGGCGCGGCGACACGTGGCGTGGCGGGCCCGCAGCTCGCGCAGGCCTCCGGCCGCGGAGGTCAGACGGTTGAGGGCCTCGTGCATACCGGCCTCGTCGGCCGCCGTGATTGCCAGCAGCAGACCATCGGGGAAGTCGGGATTGACCCGGCGTTGGATCAGACCCTCTCCCGGAGGGGGAAAGCCCTCAGTGGTGCGACCGATCACCCGCAGCGCCTCCAGCCTCCGGATAGCGGCGGGCTGCCGGGCGCCGTAGCCTCCCACAAGGACCACACTGCCCGCTGCGGACACAGGCTCGGACGCAGACGGCATGGCTTGAACCGTCGCCGGTCTGCCCACCAGCCGGAGCAACCCGGCAATGGCATGGGCCACCTGCGCCTGACCGGGCTCGGAGCACACGCGCACCTCGCCCGGTGCGTTGCACAGGTCAAACAAGGGGCTCTCGAAGCCCTGCATCGCCCGGCGCGAGGCGGTGTCGGCCAGCAGGTCGGGCCAGATTGCCGGGTACCACGGGACCCCCTTTTGGTTGGACCACTTCCACTGTGCCCGCATCCTGCGGCCTTCCTCAATCGAGACCGTGGTGAGGTCCTCCACCGGCGTCACGACCCAGTTGAGGACGAACTCCGTGGACAGCACGGTCATCGGGGTGCGGAGCATGGTGTGGTAGTAGTCGGCGATGTACTGAGCCGCCCCCTCCTCATCAACCCCGGAGACCCCACCGGTGGACCACGAGTACTTCGGTCCGTTCCACTCCGTGACCCCGAAGGGCCTGGCGCTGTAGGTGGCATCCGTGCAGAGCGCCGCCAGGTCGCCGGTCATCGTGCACCGCCGACCCCAGTAGCGGCCGGTGTACTGGTTCACGCCGCTGTAGTCCTCGCGGGGTACCGGGTGCACCTCGTTATACGAAGCGGCCCGCACGTAGCCCAAAGGAAGGCGGGGCGACAGCTCCTGCCGGAGCACCTTGGTGGCCTCGTTGAAGGCGTGCCACAGGTCCCGGCCATAGGAAGCCGGCAGCCGGGCGCCCCACACATCCAGCTCCGCCTCGTTGCCCACCTCGAAGGCCAGGTTCATCGGATGATCGGCCAGCCGGCGGCAGGCACGCGCGGCCTGGCGGAAACCGCCGAAGTCGCCGTCGCTGGAGAGGTACGAGTCGATTGAGGCGTAGCGGGGACCCATGGCACTCACGCACGTCAGGCCATGGCCGGCCAGCTCGTCCGCCTGCGTGTCGGAGAGCGAGGCCAGGAAGGACCCGTAGGTGCGCTGGTAATCAAGCCACAGCTCCGAGAAGAGACTCTCGGCCTCAACGGGATGGCTGCGGGCCTCCGTGCACACCGTCCCCCGGGGGAAGTACGGCTGCCCGTTGACCACGAAGGTGAAATCCGTCGGGGCCCACGACCAGGCGTGGCGCATGGCCGCGGTCACGTCACTCTCGCGGATCTCGATGGTTCTGAAGGCCACGTACTGGGTGTAGCCGTCCAACGGTTTCCCGTCGCGGATGAGGAACGCCCAGACGCGGTACAGGTAGCGGCAGTCGGGGTACCACAGGTTGGGCGCCGGGACTTGCAGCGTCAGGTCAGTCGCCTCCGCACCGGGCGCGTGAGCGAAAGCCACCACCCGGCCTCCCGCATCGGTGACGCCAACCTGCACCGTATCGCCCGGTGCGGGAGAGAGCAAAGCGGTCAAGAAGTCGACCACGCCCGTATCCGCGGCGGCGTCGTGCCTGCTGCGCACCAGCACATCCAGCAGCTCCCCGTTGCTCTCCGCGGCGTCGGTCTTCAGTGCCGCGGCGAACTGCTGCGTCACCGCCACCGAAGCACCTCCCGGCTCCCGCGCGGGCGTTGGCCGCAGCGCGGCCAGTTGAGCCCACAGGAAGAACCGACGGCGCTCCGGATAAGCGTCGAGGTTGCGCTTCTGCCGGAGGATGGTTTCCAGCCGTTCCAGACACCTTCGCTGCAGTCCGGGCACCTCGGCGATCTCGGCGGCGTGTGCTCGGAGGGACTCCGGCTCCCGGGGCACGAGGTCTTCCGCCTCCTCCGCGGTCATCTGCCGCCGCGAGAGAAACTCACCGGCACCAACGGCGTCGCCGTAGGCGGCCTGGAGTGAGGGGAAGTCCCCGGGCTGCGATGACAGCAGCCTGTGCACGTCGGTCTCTAGCCTGTCCAGCATCCGCAGGCGATCTTGCCAGATCAGGCGTTGGATGAGCAGTTCGCGCGTCATGTCAAGCAGACGCAGGGAGCCGCTCTCGGTGTCCGGCACAGCCGCGGGCACTTCGCACTCCCGGAAGGAGAGCTCGTCGGCCCAGGCCCTGCCGCGCGGGCCGTCGCCCCTGATCCGCAGAGAAACCTGCACCCCGAGGGCGTCGGAGGGGCGGTCGCGGGGCGTGACGGCCAGCTCCAGGTAGGTCCAGGGGCTGCGCCCGCGGAGCGGCGAGGATTCGGAAAGCGACAGCCACTTGCTCTCGCCGAACCACGACAGGGCCAAGAAGGCGCTCTGGCCGCGGGTGAGCTCCGTGCGGACCCAGCCGGAGAGGACGTATGACCTGCCGGGCTCGACAGGCACCCGCTCGGAGTGCACCGCGGCGAAGAGGGTCCTGACCCCCGAGACCTCCAGGCAGCGCTCGCCGGCGTGGGGAGTAGTTGTGGACGATGTCGCCTCCCCGGCGCAGTCGCCCCAGTCGGTGGTGTGGAAGCCCTCCCAGCCGGCCGGCAGGCGCTCGTCCGCTGCGACAGCCTCGAAGCCGCCGTTGGTGAGCAACTCCGGGCCTGATGCGGTCACCCGGCAGACGGCGGGTGTGGCGAGGAGGCACAGCAGGAACGCCAGACCGGTGAGACCGGAAGCGGCAGGGAGCGCCAGGCGGCGGGAGGGCACGTCCGGAGCGGAGCAGAAGCGGCCGTTGAGCATCTGGGGATCCCTCCGGTCCTGCAGGACAGTGGGCGCCGCGCTTGCGCGCTCCGCGTTGGGCCGTGCATCCGGCCGCGGGGAGTGCCGAGGCGCAGACTGGGTCTCAGTTTCCCTGCGCGCACCGCCACACCTCCCGCAGACACGCAGACGCCCCCGGACAATAGGCCCGGGGGCGCGGAGGCGTATTCATGGAAGGCCGGGGCGCCACGGATACAGGGGCCGGGCCGGAAAGCATACATTCGCATGGGACTGTCATTCTGAGAGCGTCCGCTCCCGGCAAGAGCGGATCGAGGAATCCACCCGGCATTCAACGGGATTGCTCGCCCAAGCGGCACCTGTGCCGCCCGGGCTTGTGACGCAGGCGCTTCAGGATGGCATCTTCAGGGCGGAAGCGGGCTTCTCGCTCACATTCAGAACTCCCGACATGCGCCTGCGAGGCGATGTCTCTACACGCCCAGGGCCGGCGGCGAGCGCTCACCTCTCCCAGCCCGCGCAGCGGGCGTCCGGGAGAGGTCGGCAGACCGGCCCGCTCCGCGGGTCCGGTCTGGCGGGTGAGGGCACGCCCTGTCGGGGAGCCTCCGCGCTTGCCCCGGGGACGCCTCCGCCACACCAGAAGACGAGACGCTTATCTCCCCCAAGGCCGGCCCGGCGAGGCCACTTCCGCCAGGGCTTTTTGCCGCCCCGGATATGGCGTGTCAGGAGTTCTGAGATCATGCACGAACGCATTGGAGCCACATTTGGCCACAATCGCCCCCGAACCGCTCGTCCCGCAAGGCGGGACCGTTCTCCCCCCTCTTCCCGTCTCCGCCTGCCGTCTGGCGGAGTATAAGCGGCTCGAAGAGACGCCGAGAGGCGGGGTCGGGGGGGGAGGCGACGTGAGTCGGCGCCCGCCCGGAACCTGCATGATCTGAGTTCTCGGCCCGGCTTCTACACGTCAACCAGGGCTCCCTCGCTGAGGTGGACCGTGCGGGTGGCGTACTGCTCGCAGGCGGCGTCGTGGGAGACCACGACCACGGTTCCACCGCTCTTGTGGAACTCGGTGAGGTAGCCGTAGATCTGGGCGGCGTTGTCGGGATCGAGGTTCCCGGTGGGTTCGTCCGCCAGCAGGAGTCGCGGTCGGTTCACCAGCGCCCGTGCCATGGCCGTGCGCTGGCGTTCGCCGGTGCTCAGCTCTCCCGGCTTGTGCGTGATGCGGCCCCCCATCCCGAATCGCTCCAGCAGGCTCGTGGCTCTGGAGTGAGACTCAGGAAGCCCGACCAGTGCCGTGGGCAGCAGCACGTTGTCCAGCACGCTGAGATAGGGGACGAGGTGGAACATCTGGAACACAAAGCCGATGCTCCGGGCGCGATAGCGGGCACGGGCGCCGCTGCTGAGGGCATACAGGTCCTCGTCGGCGACAACGATCTGCCCCTCCGAGGGCCGGATCATCCCGCCGGCGGCCAGAAGCAGCGTGGACTTCCCGCTCCCGCTGGGGCCCTTTACCATCAGGAACTCGCCCTCATCCACGGTCAGACTCACCTTGTCCAGAGCCCGGACGATCCCCCTGCGGCCGCGGTAGGCCTTGGTGACCTCGCTGAGCCTTATCACAGTCATTCCTCCGTCAGGATCGCGGCGGGGTCCTGCGTGACGGCAACCATGCTGGGCAGGAACGCCGCCAGTGCCGTGACCAGCGGCGCCGCGATGAGCGATCTGGTGAGAAGGTCGAAGGCCGGGGCGATCTTCTTGGAGGTGAGAGTGAAGATGTCCGGCCCGTAATGCAGGGCCAAAGCGGTGCCGATGGCAAAGCCAAGCAGCGCGCCGATGACTCCCATCAGAACCGCGCGCCCCAGGAAGAGCCCGGCGATGTGCCCGGAGCCAAACCCCAGCGCCCTCATCAGGCCGATCTCATGGCGCCGGTCTCGCACATTCAGCAGCGTCAGTCCCGCTACCCAGGCCACGCAGACCACCAGCACCGCGGACATGATGAACGAGAAGTGCCTGGCCACCATCTTGCGCGTGTCGGTCCGGGCCGTGGCGATCGTGCGCAGCTCCACGACCGTGGTGTCCGGGAGCACGCCGACGATCTGCTCCTTCAGCCGGCCGATGTCGGCCCCCTCGCAGAGGCACTCCAGGGCCTGGATCGCGTTGATCTTCCCCGGCAGGTTCAGTATCTCTTGCACCGCCGGCAGCGGGGCGTAGATGCGGCTGTCCTCGATGCTCCCGTCCTCCACCAGCGTCCTTTCCACCACGAACGGTTGCCCCTCAATCTCGATGGTGTCGCCCTGCTTGATGCCCAGCGACCTAGCGACCGCGTGGCCGACGTAGCAGGTGCCGTCCTCGATCTTGTACCCCATGGGCGCCTTCCCCCGCCCTACCGCGTCGATGGCGACCTCCTCGGGCAGCAGCCCGGTGAGCACCACCTGCTTGCCACGCCAGGTGATCCTGTCCTGCAGGACGGCCACATAGTGGTCGGCCAGGATGCCCCGGGTGTTGGCCAGCCGGGTCACGTATTCCTGAGGCATGTAGCGCCGGGTGAAATCCGCCAGCCAGTAGTTGCTCAGATCGGTGTCATGCGGCAGGACGAGGATGTTGAAGCCCAGGTTGCGCATCAGGCGCGTGGTCTCGGTATTGGACGCCCGACCCATCGTCAGTATGGAGACGAAGAGCGTCACGGCGGCGACGATGGCCAGAAGCCCGAGACTGAAGCTGAAGAAGCGATGGCGAAGCTCGCGGCCGATCAAGGCGATGATAGTCATTTCAGGCATTCCTGCGTGCTCGGATGATAATGGCGGCGCCGCCGACGAGGCTGACGGCGGCCAGTCCGGCTACAGTCTTCCACACGATCCCGAAGCCCTCCTGCTCTACATCTGTGCGCGGCGCCCCCAGTGGCGGCGGCACCCCGTCTTGCCCCATGGCCGCATCGGGGTCCTCGGGCTCCGCCGGGAACTCGATGTAATCCGAGCCCAGCGGCATCTGCCCGCCGTCGCCGCTCTCGGCCCGGGCCCGCAGCGATTTCCAGGCTCCGGCCAGGGTCATCAACACATTCGGGCTGTTGGGGTCAAAGCCCAGCGCCTCGCGGGTGAGGATGCGCAGGTTCTCGTCCCACAGCAGGGGTGCCGCAGGGCCCAGCAGCCAGCTCGGGTCGCTGGTGCAGGTGCAGTTGCGTCCCAACAGCTTGAACCGGTCCACAAGCCCGGCCTGGGTGGCCTCGGCGGCGGACAGGTTCTTGCCCAGACGGCGAGCCATGCCGTAGAGAATGGCCACCTGCGTCTCGGCCCTGCCCCCCGGCAGTAGCCCCATGCTCCACAGTAGGACCTTCTCCTTCGGATCGTCGGCCTTGATGACCATCACGTGCGGGGCGTGCCGGATGCGGGTGCCCATCTCGGTGACGGTCCCGACGACGGTCCCCGCCGCACGTGAGGCGGCCTTCTCCACGGCCGCGGCTTCCGCCCCGTCGGCCCCGGCCGCGATCAGCACCACGGCCCAGTGCTTGATGATGTGCGCCGCGATCTCGTCCCGGGCCGCCGAGCTGAGCGCCTCGCTCACCACCGACTGCAGGCCGTCGCGTGTGAGCGGCGGGGCCGGCAGGTCGAGGTTGAGCGCCTCTCCCTGAGGCGAGACGAGTACGGCGGCGGGAAGCTTCGCGTTCGCGGCCTCGGGCAGATGGCCGGCCAGGGGGTTGTCCGGATCGGCATCCAGGTCTACCACTTCCACCGCGACATTGGAGTCGGGCAAGAGCCGCTTGCCGATCTCCTCGGCCCACTGCGGCAAGTCCGCGGCCGAGGGGGTGTCCGTACGCTGGAAGACCACCACACGGTACGGGTCGACGTCGCGGACGATGAAGCCGGCTTCGCGGATGCAGTAGGGGCAGGCCTGAACGTCGGCGGCGGACGCCAACA
>Ga0334882_1004373_pt1 | contig 12014 bp, 20 predicted proteins | sample GraSluR1_MG_5_FD_207226 | JGI IMG/M metagenome (GOLD analysis project Ga0334882, IMG submission 207226) | Sludge microbial communities from methane-producing bioreactor in Wageningen University, Netherlands - Granular Sludge_15_04-R1 | ecosystem: Engineered > Bioreactor > Anaerobic >... | reverse complement strand
CCTTGCGGTTTTCGTTGCTTGGTTATTCAACAACATGGACTGGATGATATTGCATTATCATGCAGAGTCTGATGCATATTTATAAGCTAATTTGCCATTTTGAAATTAGCTCTATACTTAATCTTAATTGCATTTTGACTCCATATGGTAAATATCAACGAAAATTTATAACAAGTGAGTAGTCAGCTAACATGAAAATTCGAATGAAGGAGATTTTCAATAGACATTGAAAACTTTTTATACATATCAAAGTATTGGTGTTTTTAAATGAATGATTTTACCAATGCAAATTTGGGATAGCACGGCAAGTAAGCAGAAAATTTGAACCCCTTATATCAATTAGTATCGCACAGTTATAATCGACTTTAATATTTTAGTTATATTCCTAACCTATTTGTATATACCTCCTTCGGAAAACACCAGTCAGCATCAATTTTTTCCCATAGTTCAATTTAAGAATATCATAGCTTTAATACATAAGCGAGATAATTATAGCAGTCAGCAACAAGTCTGGTCTAAAGCTAGGACGTATGCATTAAAATCTGCAACAGGGACTATACGAGTGAAATAGGCATGAATGAATTATATGAGGCGGACGCCACGCCATATCCGGAAGAATCCTAAAATAATTCGGGCAACCGGGCTGTCCGGTGACACGCCGAGGCACCCGTCCTTTAGGCGGGTCTAAAGCCGATATCAAAACTTTTTGATTGCATACGGTGGTAGAGGCACTATTCTTACGCCCGCCCAGGTTTGATCCGCCGCCCCCCCTGCCTCAATTTTGACCCCCCTCCCCCTAGCCCAATTATGCACCAAATATGCAGGAATTAGGCCTGTATGCAGTCTGTATGCAATATTGTCTGGTATAAACCCGGTAAATTGGGAGACCGTATGCAATCAATATGCATTACTATACTATTGTATGTGTGAGGGCTGAAGGGTGTAATTAAGCTGGTATTCTTACTGTATTAATAGGTCTATGTGCTTATACAAAATAGAATTGGGCTTGGTTTTCATAACAAAGCTTGGTGTGCTTTGGGTGTACAATTTGGTGTAGTCTCGCTGTGAGTATGCTTATCTTTCTAGGTAGTAGGATGGTAGTAGGATGGTATTGAGATAGGGGAGCATAGACAGGGTATACCCCGGTTTGGGTTTGCTTCCCTGTCTTGCAATGGACTGCCTTATGCATGACTATTCAATGATTCTTCCTGTTTCATTAATAGTCGCAGACTATCCTTTACTAATCCATTTACTGTTATACCTTCACTTTTTTTTGCCTCTAAATATTCGATGATATCCTTGTCTGTACTCTTCTGCAGATTCAAGGAAAACTTTACCTTTTTCTCTTTTTCCCACTGCTTTCTAGCTTCTGTCATCGTATCCCCCAAAATTTTTTTCCTATCTAATTCATTATACCATAACATGGTACTTCCCCACAAGGGACTTCCCCACAAAAAAGTTTAAAAAATCGCTTGACATGAATGGGACTTCCCCATTACTGTTGGGTTATCGGATGGGACTTCCCCACTGATAGACAGCACCTTCCTTCTGGTTGGCCGCAAGGGTACTGAAAACCGAATCCGGTTTGAATGCCTGCTGAATTTGATGAATGGTTTTTTGAAATAAGGGGAGCTAAACCCCTACATGGTTTCCTTCAGTTTTCGGATTGAATAGGTGTTGAATCTCAAACTTTCGGGGAAGAGATAGGCAAGGGAAACAGAGAAGAGAGTCAACGGTACTAGGGACTCTGGTACAGAGTTGTAAAACATGGGTTTTTTTAACAGAAGTGTGATTTGTCATCATGCGTTACCAGTACAGACGGTTTTGACTTGCTGTATATGGAATTGAATGGGAAGTATCCGCAAAACTTTGGGACTAACCGCTGTAAACCTTAAAAATAGCACACTTTAGCTGGGTTTCGGGGAACGACAGAGTAGGTACTATCCGATAGCGAAGCCACTATGCCCGAAATGGGAAAGGTGGGTGGACTGAAACTGTAGCCATACAGGAGTAAACACAGGTGAGCAAAAAACCTCCATAGCTGAATTAATCGAACGTTGCATTATTCCCTGTACTGCAGGTAATAACGGAACGCTTGAGCGTACCATAAAACCAAACATGGGCACAAAATATGCCCTAGGAGTGAATCATGAACGCAACTACCACCACCAAGACCGCAGAAGCCATCGCAGAAGTCAAGAAAACCGCTCAGAACATCGGGAAAATCGACCAAGTTGCAAAGGCAGAAAGTGGGGATTTTGCCGCACAATTGCAACAGGCAAGCGATGCTTTGGCCCTTGCTTTGACTTGGAGAATCGGCCTTGAAACACACGTGGCAGTCCTGAAAGACGGTACTGTACGCAAGTACATCAAAGTGACCAAAGGCATGCCCAGGGACCTTGATGTCATCCTTGTAGAGGGCAAGGGGCATACGATCAAAGTCAAGACCTACAGCCGTGATGCACGCTATGAGTCCACCGAAAAGAAGGGCATCACCGCACAAGAGGCAGAATACAACGCCGCTATGGATTCATGGCAGAAAAAGTGTGACAAGGAATCACGTGACCGCCTTGATAAGGTCCTTACCGATGCCAACACTTGGGACTCATTGTGGGGATACGTGGCTCTCATCGAACGCAACAATGAGATTGCAAAGTCAGAGAAATATTTCGGCTAAACAACCCAATGATCCACCCTGTGCAGGCAGCAAAGAGAGGTTCAATTCCTCTCACAGGGTTTATCCCACACAGGTTAAGTGTGGGCATTTTTATTTTAGGAGGCTCAAAATGAGCATTTGGCACATGGAAAATGGGGCATTTTTGGAAGAATTCGACTCAATGGACATGGTTATCAGCATGGGTATTCCCTTGGATAACTTGTTCTACGTGGCAGGTGATGAATCGGGATTCGAAGTGTCCAGCGTCCAGTCATGGACCGTCCAGCTCATCTGAGGAGGCATGCAATGAGAACAGCAGATATTTTCTTGGTCGATGGGAAGTATACCGACAGGTATCGCTTGGAGCAGATTGATATTACACACTTCTACCAGAAACGTGTAAATCTGGATGGTTCTGACGACAGACCCGACACGAAGGGTATGGTCCAGCACGTGGCACAGATAGGCAACAACAAGCCTTTCTATGAGGCGGTTTGGGAGTGGCTTCAGGGCAAGCGTGACCTGCAGAACGTAGGTTTTGAGGTGGCATGATGGGAGAGAAGCAAACAAAGATGTGGGAGCAGCTCTGCACGCTCTCAGGTGAAGAAGTGGCACGATTGTTTACCGATTATCACGGCATGCAGTTGTTGGATGGAGGCTTTGAATTGCACATGCAATTCGAAGGGTATATGGGGTACGAAGAATGAGTTTATACGAAAAAGAGACAATCATGGTCAAGCTGGAAATGCATGTGCTCGCCCGAAAAGGAGATTGGGTACTCGCACAATACTTCACCGATCCAACCATAGCAGAGACCTTCCTTTACAACACGAAGGAAGAGAAATGCTACGGCGGATATCTCGATATCGATGACGATGAGCTGACCGAGGATTGGTACAGGCAAACAGGAGAGGAGAGACCAAATGAAGACTAAGAAAGTGAGTGTTTACGAAGTTGTGACCCAGAGAATCATTGATTTTGTCGAGCAGAACATGGAATTGCCTTGGATGAAGCCTTGGGCGACAGTGGATAATCCACAGCAGAATTTCCATAGCAAAACCATGTACAAGGGTATCAATATGCTCTTGACCAGCATGCAGGGTTATTCGAATCCATATTGGCTCACAGGGCTTCAGGTACAATCGCTTAAAGGAATGATAAAGAAGGGTGAAAAACAGACACCCATCCTGTATTGGTCACCGAAGGAAAAAAAGTCCAAGGATGAAGAAGAACAGGACGATAATGACAAGCAAAATATTAAATTCACCTTGCGATATTATGGGGTTTTCAATGCAGAGCAGATTGAGGGAATAGAATTCCCAACGCTTGAACTGCCGACCCACGAATTCAATCCTATTGAGGAGGCTGAGAGAGTAATCCAGAACATGCCGAAATGCCCGAGAATCAAGCGTGATGGTTCCTCTGCCTTCTATTCGCCATTCCCTGACAGCGTGACTGTACCGAAGCCAGAATTGTTCGAGAGTCCAGAAGAATTCTATGCCGCACTATTTCATGAGCTTGCACACAGCACAGGCCACCCGACCAGGCTGAACAGGTTCAAGGAAGAAGGTGATGACCACAAGTTTGGAAGCAAGACCTACAGCAAAGAGGAGTTGGTCGCTGAGATGTCATCAGCTTTCGTTCTCAACACACTTGGAATCAACACGAGAAAGAGCGATATCAATTCAGCAGCATATGTTAAGAGTTGGCTGAAGGCTCTCAAGGACGACCCGAGGATGATTGTGTATGCATCGGGGAAAGCAGAGAAAGCAGCTGATTACATCATGAACAAGGAGGCAGTCAATGTCTTGGGAAAATAGTGATGACGTACTGGATATCATTGCATCCGCTGGATCAATCGGTGGCACGAGAATGTAAAAGACGACCGTATTGCTACGGCCGCCAAACCAAATAATGAAAAGAGGGCCTGTCACTGACCTGATGGGCCTTCACTTATGGAGATTAACACAATGAGATATTTTGCACAACTTACAAGTGTAGAGCAACTGATGATTCTGGAGAGACTTGTAACAATTCTTAAGAAAAATACCGGTGATAATGGATCGGTTCATGAGGCTGTTGAACATGCAATAAACAGCAAGGTTGATGATTTGGAAGATATCGTAGAAATCAGGGTGTGCGATGAATGTGGAAAACTGATGGTCGAAGGCTATTGCATTACTGGAGGAGAGGAATACTTCTGTTCTGATGAATGCCTTCATAAAAATTACACTCCCGATGAGTGGTTGGCAATTTATGCCGGGCTTGATAATACCGACCCTGCAGAGGTTGAGAGAGCGTCAAAGTTGTCACAGACAGAGCTTGATGAGCTGAACGAAGAGAATGACTCACAGAGCTATCACACAGCTTGGGAGGTATGAGCATGTACGAAGTTAAAAGCGTCAAAACATTCATGGGAACGGAAGGCTATGGCTACAACTGCAACCTGTATCGGGATGGAAAGAAGGTTGCTGAAGTGATTGATACTGCAGATGGCGGAGCGGTCAATTTTTATTGGGAGGCCAAGGGAGAGGCTGAGGCGTTCCACCAGTATGCACTAAGCCTTCCCATGATTGACATGTCCAAGTGGGGAATGGCTGACGTACCACAGGACATCGACACAGCGATAGGCGGTCTGGTGGATGAGTATGAGAACACCAAGCGGCTCAAGAAGCTCTGCTCAACGAATTGGGTGTACAAGTTCAAGAACCATAAGTCTGATGAGATAGCGTGTTTCAAGAAGAATCATCCAGATATCAGGAAAGTCATTGAGACGAAGTACGAAGGCCAGATAGTTGAGTGTATCAACGACAGATTCCAAAAGGAGAATTGACCATGCGAAGCGAAGTAATGAAAAAATATGAGAACCTGAAGAAACAACAGCTTATTGATATCTTGGTGAGCATGGCTGTCTCCGAGACTGCATCGGTAAGCACTCCTTCGGATATTTACGACAGAATCATTGATTCAATCCCGATTGAAACCTTGTTCTACAATGAATATTTCTTCGGGATAACTCTGAATGGAAATCATAAAGTCATTGATGTCCATATCATAACCAAGGGTTTGGTAAATAGGGTATTGGTTCATCCAAGGGAAGTTTTTCGTCCAGTTTTATTGGATAATGCAACAGCTATCGTTGTCGCCCATAACCATCCAAGTGGCAATCTTGAACCAAGCAGAGAGGACAAGGATATAACTAACAGACTCAAAGAGGCTGGAGACTTGCTTGGTATCAGAGTTCTTGACCATCTCATCTTTTCCTCAAACGGATATCGCTCAATGCTGGAAAGCAATGAATTCTAATCGATGTTAAAAGCATACCGAATAAGGAATATTGAAATGAATATAGAAAAAACAACCTTTCCTATTTTGCTCAACTGCGAATTGTTGAATGAGCATAAACACTTGTCGTTCATCAAATTACCAACCAATCTAATTGAAGATAGCAAGCAAGCTTTTGCCATCGTAAATAATAAGTCCGGAGAAATCTACTATATCGCCATAAGTTGTGAGGCACTCCATGCAACTTGGAAAGAGCTGACAGGCATCTCGTATAAGACTTATGGTTTGCCTTCTGCCTTGGCAAGAGAAATGCAACAAGAACTGAGAGAAAAGTTGCAAAATGATGGTGTTAAAGAATCTGCATTGAATCGCCGGGTAAGCTTCATTTTTGAGTTTATGGCAGGTTATCTCAAGCCGTATATCGACTTCATTGGCAAGCTAGGCGATTTGTACGTAGAGCATCGGTCGGATGTCTCTGAAATGTGTGATATGTTCCTTAAAAGCGGAGTAATGCCCGATGTAAATATGCGAGAGAGCAGATTCGTCAAAGGTACGCTCCCCGATGGCACAGAGCTTCTCTATGACACGCTGACCACCCATATCGAGTACAAGCCTGTCGATGGTGAATGGGAAGTTCTCAGTACCGATTGTGAAGACTGAGGATTCATTTCTAACTACAAAGAGAACAAATATATGAGAGACAATACCGAGAAAATTAGCCACTACGAATGGATGGCTTGCTACTTCATCAACGATGATTTGAGCGGATATTCGATTGAAGAAATTGAAGCAATTAAGCGATTCGAGTGCCTATTGAAGGAACACTATGGAGACTCGGTCAGGGTTATGGATTGCTCCGAATGCATCGGATTTGGAACACCTGATTACGGTGGTCTGAAAGGTGATTTATGTGAGTATTTGGTCGAGTACAAACCGCAGGATCTGCCGTCTGAACACTGGCAATCTCACAAGGAAGAGGCTCTGAAAAGTCGTTACTGGTAAGGAGTTTGATATGCCGAATTGGATTAAGAGTTTCATAAAACTGAAAGGAGAAAAGGATGAATTGGACAAGCTCCAAACGATGATGATTTTCCAGTACGGTGGAGTAAATCACTCAGCCGTTCAGACGTTATTCAACAGGCTTGTGCCAATGCCAAAAACACTTGCTGAAGCTGAGGTGTTCAAATGGCGGTACGAGCATTGGGGAACCAATTGTGAGGCACAGGAGCTTTGGTATTTCAGGAGCAGCTGCACGATGCTTGAGTTGTCATTTGAGACTGCCTGGGCAACACCGTTAGAGATTTTCAAGGCCATTCAAAAAGAGTTTCCATCGATCACGTTGGGCGGTTATTACGCTGATGAGAATTACGGGCATAACTGTGGTTTGATTGTTGGCAACCGTCATTGTGCCGAGATCTTAAGATTGGGAGACGAGAGCGATGCTGCAGTTGAATTCTCTGAAAAGGTTTGGGACATGATTGCCGATGAGGTTTATGTTGGTAAGAAGCTTGAGGCGTTTCTGAAAGGATCTGTTCCAACTGTTTTTGTTGAGGTTGGTTTAGTTGACGAAAAATGAGTTATCCACAGGTTATCCACAAGCTGAGTAACAAGTTATCTTATCTTTTAAGATATAGGATGCTTATATTATATATTAAGCTTTATTAATATTATTATAGCATATTGGTCAATAAGCTTATTGGTCAATAATCAAAATTAAGCTTAATAGCCTAAATGCCAATTAAGCATTTTAGGCTAATTAAGCTTTGAATTAAGCTTATTTAGCAAAAGTCTTTTGATGGGAAATTTCGTGTTCGACAAGTTCACCGATCAGCTCAACAAAGTCTGTTTCACACTTGGTGAGCAGGTATCCGATTTCCATGATTTTTTTGTTGTTGATAACTAATGCGTATTTCGCATCGATTGCATTCTTGTCCTCTCCAGTCATGAGCCAATGTGGGGTTACTCCAAAATAATCAGACGCAGCGATGAGAAAGTCTCCCCTTGGGATTGTGCCTCTGCTGATTGAGACTGAAATATACGAGGTTGTTACGTTTAAAGCCTTAGCTAAATCCGTTTGAGTCATTCTGTGTATCGCTAGCAAGGCATTGATTCTATCCCAAAACATCATATCGGAATTCCTCCTGATACTGATAGTATACAAGAAAGAAGTTTGAAAAAGTAGATGACAAAATTAAAAAAAATGAAAAAAGTAGTTGACAAAAGTAATATTTTACCCACAAATGTTAAGCACCAAGTGAATCGGAACATCCCTTGCAGAATATCCGATCCAGAAGAATGTAAACATTGAACCAGGTTTTAGCGGGTTAGTCTAACATCTGGTTGGAAGAATTATTAAACACTTCCTGCAATGTGGTGTCGCTATTAGGCGGAGTTGGTTAATCTCTGCTGTTATTCATCTTCCGTACTGACATGTTGCCAAATTTTCGAATGGTCCACGCTTTGATGGATGGTTTGTAAGGCAACGTTTCCGGGAATTTGATGGGGGTTGATTACATTCTCGGGGTATGAGCGTTTCAAACTGCTCTCCAAAAAAACGAACATAAATTTTTGCGATGATGGTTACCCGGGTTCGATTCCCGGACATCGCATACCTTCTCTACGGAAGGAAATCATTAAAAGCCGCAAGGTTAATGCGGCAAGGAGTATTTTATGACAGTGCTGGAACGGAGTTTGTTGGAGAGTTTGAATCTGGTTCAACCAGAGGTCGAGAAAATGGCTGGAGAGATTGAGGAGCTGACTGAGAAGCTTGAAAAGGTCACCGCCGACCAGACTTTCTGGTATGAGGCCTACTGCAGACAGCAGGTCAAGATAAAAGAGCTTGAAGCTGGGCTTGAAAATCTCAAGGAACAAAAAAAGGAGCAGGATGCTGGAACATCCGACTCCTTCAACAACCTCAAGGAGGTCATCTAATGTTGATCACCAACAAATTTGGATTACCTGAACCTTACTACAGAAGTTGCCTTCATGACAATCATCCGAGATTTGGTTGGGATTCGTTCTCAGTAACCGAGTTGATGAAGGGTACGAGAGAGATTGTCCTCAACAGACGCTACTACGAAGAGCTTGAAATGGACTGTGTGGATATGATCTGGACAGTCTTCGGGACAGCAGTTCACAGCGTGATGGAAGGCCATGAAAGCGACAATGAGCTTGCTGAAGAGCGCATCTCGATGGAAGTTCCCTGCGGCGAGTATGGCATCAGAAGAGTGTCTGGTGGCTTTGACTTGTACAATGGAGATACCAAAATCCTCACCGACTACAAGACCACTGGAGTGTTCTCATACCAGATGAAGCTTCAAGAGGGCAATGAGAGCGATTGGGCAAAGCAGCTCAGAGTTTACTGGCTGATTCTCCAGAAGGCTGGATTTCCTGTGAAGGGTGTCCGAAATACCGTGTTCTTGAAAGACTGGTCGAAGACCCAAGCAAGACGTGACCGTTCCTATCCTCAGAAGCCGATTTTGAACATCGACTATGACTTCGGTCCTGTTTTCCGCAGTGATGTTGCCGCTGACATGATGGCAGACCTGTCCTACAAGATCCAAGAGATTCTGCAGTACAAGGATGCTCTTGAGGAAGAAATTCCAATCTGTACTCCAGACCAACGTTGGGAGAGGGATGAGTGCTGGGCAGTCATGAAGACTGGCAGAAAGTCAGCAGTCAAACGCCACCTCAGAAAGTTCGATGCAGAACAGCATCTTGCAAGTCTCGGTGCAGGGCATTACATCGAGCATCGCCCAGGCGTTCCTGTGAAGTGCATGGATTATTGCAACTGTGCTGATAAGTGCAGTTTCTACAAAAACTACATGGCTTCCCTTGAAGCTCAAAGAGAGGAGACCATCAATGAGTAGCAATATCTATCAGGCGATGGCCGAAGTCATGAAGGATGTTGAGGCAATCAGCAAGGATCAACAGAACAAGTCGCAAGGCTTCAAGTTTCGTGGGATTGACGATGTCTACAATGCTGTCCATCCAATCTTTGCAAAACATGGTGTGTTCACCGTTCCTACCGTTCTCGATGAGAGGACGGAGGAGCGAAGCACCAGAAGCGGTGGAAACCTCATCTACCGCATCCTTACCATGAAGTACACCTTCTTTGCCTCCGATGGCTCCAACGTTGAAGCTGTGGTCATTGGCGAGGGAATGGACAGCGGTGACAAGGGGGCGAATAAGGGCATGGCAATCGCTCACAAGTATGCCTTGCTCCAGACACTTTGTATCCCAACCGAGGACATGGTTGATCCGGATTCAGAAACTCAAGAAACGAGTACCAGGAAACCCACTGGAACACCCTCCAATGCAGTAAGGAAAGATGTACAGCAAAAACAAGAGAAACAACCTAAGCCAGAACCAACAACTCCTCCGTACGAGCCTGGAAAGGCTTTCCTGCCGAAGGTGGAAAGTGCGACTAGGGCGGTCATCACTGATGCGAACCTAATTATTCCTGGGCTGTTTACGGTGAGAAGGGCTTGGAATCATATTCTTGAGATTTGCTCTGGAGATAAGCAGTTTGCCAAAGGCTTGTTCAAGCAATTCGGAGCACCTACTTCAGAGGAGATCACTTACGACATCTACAAGGCTGTGTTCAATGCTATCAAGAGTCCTGTTGGTGAGCCGGAAGGACCGGAGTGTTTCATTGATGACGAGATTCCCTTTGAAGCGAGTGGGGCGATTGCATGAAGCTGACGTTTGTGATTCACGGTGGGGGCTATCGGGTCCCCGCCGGATATGAGGCCAGATATGAGGCTGTTCTTGCAAAGGCTCTCAAGGGTGATGGGACGATCAAGGTGATTGTCGAGCCGAATTATCAGCAGAGAACCATGAGAGAGAATGCTTACTTCCATGTCTTGTGCAAGAGGCTTTCCGAGATGGCTGGAGGAACACCCGAGGATAGTAAGGAGATGGCAAAAGCTAAGGCTGTCTCGCTCGGCTATCCAGTGGATACCGATGAGCATGGCAATCCGGTCGAAGGCGAATATGGTGTAAAGGGTATACCTTCCAGCGATGCTAACGTTGGGGAGTGTGCATTGTTGATAGAGGCTGTTCATATGATGGCTTCAGAGAATGGCTATTTCTTGGAGGATTAACTATGGCTGATATGTGTTCAATCATGATTACAGGAAGGATCACTTCTGACAGTGAAATCAAATATGCAGGGCAGACCCCGATTCTAAAATTCAGCGTTGCTGTTGGACGATATGACAAAGGACAAACCACTTCTTCGTACTTTGATGTTGTCCAGTTCTCAAGAGCTGCTGAATCGCTTGTAGGAAAGCTCACAAGAGGCAAACCTGTAGTTGTTCGTGGTGAGATGAGACAGGAATTCTGGAATTCCAACGATGGCTCGAAGAGAAGTCGTTGGGTGTTGGTTGCTGACTCATTCGGTGTCCAGCCGCTTGGAGGATGTCAGGAAGAAAACCCAAGCCGTTTAAATCCATACGATGATGATGCTGAGATTCCTTTCTAATGGTTCTCGTTTGAAGGGTGAGCTTAGGAAAGAAGCAAGCTACTGAGGTTCATGTACATACTGTGTATTCTGAAGATTGGTTCGTATCAATACTGGATTAATGTTTTCCAAGCAGAGAGGTGTTGAAATTGTATCAACCAAAGCAAGTTGTTGCATTCGAGAGAAGAGAAACGTATGTTTTCAATTCCATTGCGGAAGCAGCTGTTGCATATAACGTAAACAAGAAGATTATCCTCGACCGAATTGATGATGGATGCACACTCAAGGATGGTTATACCACTCTTGATTGGTATTCTGGAGAAAGTGATACACTCAGTGAGTTTCGAGAAATGAGGCGGTATATCCCAGAAGTCCCTACTGGTTTGTATAGCACCAATGCCTCTGGATGCTGAACAGGAAGGCCTGCTGCCTTAGCTATTTCCCAAATAATCATTACCATTTTAATTTGTGACTAATTTATCGGCCTTTCGCTGTTTATAGTGGGTAGCTCTACATGATTGGCTGCAGAGGAAGGGTCAATTCTCCGCAGACGAAGTAGATCATATTCATGAAATTCCCCATATTCCTGAAGCCTCTTGCCCGACTCTT
>Ga0334882_1004372_pt1 | contig 12024 bp, 10 predicted proteins | sample GraSluR1_MG_5_FD_207226 | JGI IMG/M metagenome (GOLD analysis project Ga0334882, IMG submission 207226) | Sludge microbial communities from methane-producing bioreactor in Wageningen University, Netherlands - Granular Sludge_15_04-R1 | ecosystem: Engineered > Bioreactor > Anaerobic >... | reverse complement strand
AGACGGAGGAAGGCCTCCATCCTCCTCTTCTCCTCCCGGTGGGCCTGGTAGGCGAGGGCCTTCTCCCTCTCATCGGCGAGCCGTCCCAGCTGGGACTCCACCTCCTCCAGGATGACGTCCCCCCGGCCGATCCTCTCCCTCACAACCTCCAGTTCGTCGAGGGCCTTCCTCTTCTTATCGTCGAACTCGGCGACGCCGGCGATCTCGTCGACGATCCTCCTCCGTTCCAGGGAGGACATCTCGATGATCCTGGTGACGTCCCCCTGCATCACCACGTTGTACCCCTCGGGGGTGATCCCGGCCCTGGAGAGGTGGTCGTGGATCTCCGTCTGGGTGCAGGGGTTTCCGTTAAAATAGTAGATGCTCTGGTACTTGTTCTTCGTCAGCCTGACCTTCCTCGAGATCTCCAGGACCTCCGCCTCCACCGGGATCTCCCTGCCGGAGTTGTCGAACTTGACGGTCACCTGGGCGAAGTCGGGGTTTTTGCCGTTGTCGCCCCGGTATATCAGGTCCGGGAGCCTCTCGGCCCTCATGGCCCGGCTGGAGGAGAGGGATAGGGCGAAGAGGAGGGCGTCGACGACGTTCGACTTGCCGCTCCCGTTGGGGCCGGTGACGGCGACGAAGTCGTTCTCCAGGGGTATGACTACCTTTCTGCCGAAGGACTTGAAGTTTCTCAGCTCAATCTCCTTGATGTGCAACCTCGACCACCCTTTGCCACTCCGATCGGGTATAGAGGGGACCAGCCCTCAAACCCGATGATCTCGGGGCGCCTATCTCCCCGAGAACCCCCCAGTCGATATATAACCGGAAAATCCTTTGTATCTTCTCATTAATATACCTATTCGACGCCCCTCCTCCGTCCCCCGCCCCCAACCCGCAAGCAGGAGGGTAGCCGTCCCCCGGCAGACCCGGAGATCTGCCAGAAGCCGTCTGCCGTATCAAGGCCGGCGTATCAAGGCCGGCGTATCAAGGCCGGCGTATCAAAGCTGAAGGATCAAAGCCGCCATCCGCCATCCGCATCTCCCCCCAGGCGGGACGGATCGGTTAATTAATGAGAAGCTCCAGGGGGCTACGGAGGTTGGTTTATTGCTGGAGTTTCTCATCTTCGCCGGGAGCCTTCTCGCCCTCTACTACGGGGCGAAGGCGATCACCGAGAGCGCCGTCCACTTCGCCAAAGTCCTGGGGATATCCGAGTTCATCATCGGGGCGACGGTCGTGGCCTTCGGGACAGCCCTCCCGGAGTTCTCCACCTCCCTGGCGGCGATGATCCTGGACGGGGGAAGGCCGGAGGTCGCCGCCGGTAACGTCCTGGGGTCGATCCTCGCCAATACCTGCCTCGCCCTGGGGGCGGCGGCGGCGCTCTACGGGATATACATAGACAGGAAGATCCTGGAGACGGACCTATCCTTCCTCCTCGCCTCGGTCATAGCCCTCTACATAGTGTTCCTCGACTACAGGATAACCTGGATGGAGGGGATATTCCTGATAGGCATATACCTGGCCTTCATCCACCACGAGGTATCAGAGCACCGGAAGAACGATTCTCAGGGGACGGAGGATCTGAGGCCGAAGATGGTAGCCCTCTTCGCCGCCGGGGTCGTCGTCCTCGTCGTAGGGGCGAGATACATGATCGCCTCCATCGGGGATATCGCCGCCACCCTCGGGGTATCCGAAGCGGTGGTGGCGGTGATCCTCGTCGCCGTGGGGACCTCCCTCCCGGAGGTATCGACGGCGATCGTCGCCGCCAAGAACGGCCGGGGGGATATCGCCATGGGCAACATCGTCGGAGCCAACGCCTTCAACGCCCTGATCATCCTCGGGGCCTCATCCCTGGTGGGAGACGTCGCCGTCAGGGAGCCCTTCGTCGCCGTCACCCTCCCGGTGGTCGTCCTCTCGACGGTCCTTCTGGGGTTCATGGTCCTGGGAAATAAGATAACCCGGTTTGAGGGGTCGATCCTCCTCGCCTTATACGTCCTCGTCGTGATGGCGATCCTCTCGATCCTCTGAATATCCCCCCCTTCCCCGGAGTACCGGCCGCCGTCCCCCAGGGACCTTCCTCCCTTCGAGCCCTCCGGGCCGGGAGGGGCTGTCGGAAGGGAGGATTCGCTTGTATACTCCGAAAATTCGGGGATGATATCTCGACGGATCGATTATCCGATCCCGTCCGCGGGCTGATCGATTCCGGTTAACCGAGAGATGGGGGGGCGGAGCGGTCGGCCGGGATTTCGGGGGTTTGGCGCCTGCGGGAGGATGCCGCCGCCCTTCGCCGATCCGGGGGAGAGATAGCTTATCGGAGTCCCCGGGTCCGTGGAAGAGAGCCCGATCGATGGAAGTCGGCGGGATGGAGCAGGCGAGAAGGGAGAGGGGATAGCCGCCCTCATGACGGCGGCGGCTGAGGGACGCGGTCCGGCCAGGCATGAAGGTCGGAGAGGCCGGAGAGGGAGACGATCCAGCCCACACTTTCCCACCCTGAGCTCGAAATTTTGGATCCGAGGTGGGGGCGGCCCCTCGCCGCCGATAGGACGAATCGAGATAGACCCGGCATTTCGCATTAACGGTTTGAACGCTCATTAATTTTCCTGCTATCGATTTTTGGATAATCGATATCAATCAACGCATTATCAAGGTCGGATCAGGCTAGCGCCGTAAAGACTTAGAATATAATAGACACTTTTTATAAGATACCGAACTGTTAATACGGTGTTAACAGATTTAATAGAAATTACTATAAACAATAATTCAGTATTTGATTTGATTTTATGCACATCAAGATAATCCAGAAATTTCCATTTTTGCATAGCCCAACTGCTGAATGCAGGATAGACCGCCCGAAGAGGGAGTGTCCGGACGGCGGCGGTCGAGGGCTTCGACCCCTCCGGGAGGAGGAAGAAGAGACTGCGGATCCGGGCCGCAGAGGCCGGATGGGAGGTCGTCGAAGGCGGTCCGAGGACGGCTAAAGGGGGGAGGGGGGACTAGCCGGATAAGATCTTCTGGATGAGGGCCATAATCCCGGCCTTTCCGGTGGCGGGGGCCGGAGGTCGGCAGGAGATTCCCATCTCCATCGACCCGAAGAGCTCCTTATTGAACCGGTCGGAGATCTCGTCGAAGATCCTCCTGTAGGCGGCGCAGTGGGGGTCGACCCCGAGAAGATCGCCGCCGGAGGGGGCTATGGCGTTGTAGGGGCATCCGCCCCGGCAGTACCGGATATGACGGCAGCCTTTGCAGTCGCGGTCGACGATCGCCTTGAAGGCCCGCATCTTCCTTCCGGCCGGCGACGCCGCCAGCTCTTCTTCCGTCGGCCGGTCCCGGACGCTTCCCATCGCCCACTCCTCCATACCGACGAACCGGTAACAGGGGTAGATCGTCCCGTCGGGGCCGACGGCGAAGGTATCCTCCATGCAGTCGACGTAGGTGCAGACCGTCCCCCGGCCGGTGAAGACGCACCGGGCCAGGTCGTTGATGTTCCTCACCTCGATCTCATCCATGTTCTCCAGGTATCTGTCCAGAAGGTAGACGAGGAGGTCGCCGTACTCTTCGGGGGGGAGGGCCCACCGGTCGGGGTCGGCGGACTTGAGGGAGGGGAGGGCTGGATGGAGCTTGAGGGTGAGGCCGTTCTCGAGGAAGAAGTCGAATATCTCCTCCCTGAAGGCGGCCGAGTATGAGGTGAAGGTGCAGATGAACTGGACGGAGAGGCCGTGGTCCTTTGCCACCTTGTAGCCTGCCATCGTCTTATCGAAGTAGCCCGCCGACCTCTGAAGGTCGTTTAAGTCCTTCGGGCCGTCGAGGCTCGAGCCGATGGGGACCCTGTATTCGGCGAGGACGGCGGCCATCTCCGGGGTCATCTTCCAGAGGTTCGTCTGGAGGGCGAAGGCGATCTTCCGGTCCCGCAGGCCGTCGGTGAGGAGGTGGAGAGCCTCCCGGTAGAAGTCGGGGCCGGCGAGGAGCGGCTCGCCGCCGTGGAAGGTGAAGGTGACGGGGTCGTCCCGGAAACCCCCAAGCCAGCCGACGATCTCCTTGACAGTCTCGACGGTCATCACCGGCGAGCTCTCGTCGGAGGACCAGCAGTAGCCGCAGCTGGACGGACAGCCCAACGTGGGGATTATCATCACGTGGAAGGGCCTCTTCGAAGACACGGTCTTCCCCAGATATCCCAAGCTACTAAAAGTTTTCCGGCCCGTCAGGGGCCGGGGGCGAGGGGGCAGCCGGAGGCGGTGCAGCCGGCGGAGGAGGTGAGAAGGTCACAGGCGAGGAGGTCGGGGTCGGACCCGCGGGATATGAACTCCCAGGCCGGAGGCTGCCAGATACCGCAGCCGGTGGGGCCGCACTCCTCGGCGGCCCCCACCTGGACGACGGAGGCGACGTAGACCGGCTCGACGACGGGGCCGTCGACGGACCGGGCGTCGACCTCGACGACGTTGGTGAACCTGCCGGGGAAGGGGGCGAGGGCGGAGCCGCAGGAGAAGGGGGAAGGAGGAAGAGAAGGCGAGGGCGGGGAGGAAGGGACGGGATGGGAGGAGGAGGTGGCGGTGGAGAAGGAAAGAGAAGGAGAAGAGGAGCGGGAGGAGAGAGGACCTGGGGGGGCGGAAGAGCTACCCGGAAGGCCAGGATAATATGACAATAGTTGGAATTCTGGCGAGGGGTGCCCGGCGGGCCCCATCCCCGGCGGTGGGGGGTTTTTTTTTCCTGAAATTCGCGATTTGCTGGCCAACTTTTGCGCCGGGGGGGCGCAGGCTGAGGCGGGGGAGATCCTCCGATCCGGGGGTCTGTCGCCGGGGGGGGAGGTGACCCGACCGCGGGGCCGGAGGGCGGTTATGCTTTAGAATGACAAAGCAGCCACATCACAAAATATGCACACATTCCCGGCCGCAAGTCCCTCCTATCTTCGCGCCGGTCGGGGCCGGCCCGGCCTGCCGGGGGGGCGGGGGCGATCCCGGAAGACCTCCTCCATACCCGGCCGGAGATGCGGGCGGTCCGGACGGGCGGCAGGCCGGCGGGGCGGAGCCGCAGGAGGAGGGGGAAGGGAAGGAGAGGGCGAGGGCGGGGAGGAAGAGACGGGATAGGAGGTGGCGGTGGAGAAGGAAAGAGAAGGAGAAGAGGAGCGGGAGGAGAGAGGACCCGGGGGGCGGAAGACCTACCCGGAAGGCCAGGATAATATGACAATAGTTGGAATTCTGGCGAGGGGGACCCGGCGGGCCCCATCCCCGGCGGGGGGGTTTTTGCCCTGAAATTCGCGATTTGCTGGCCAACTTTTGCGTCGGGACCGGCGCTTCCGGCGCCGGGGGGCCGCAGGCTGAGAGGGGGGAGATCCTCCGATCCGGGGGTCTGTTGCCGGGGGGAGAAGACCCGACCGCGGGGCCGGAGGGCGGTTATGCTTTAGAATGACAAAGCTGCCACATCACAAAATATGCACACATTCCCGGCCGCAAGTCCCTCCTATCTTCGCGCCGGTCGGGGCCGGCCCGGCCCGCCGGAGGGGCGGGGGCGATCCCGGAAGACCTCCTCCATCCCCGGCCGGAGATGCGGGCGGTCCGGACGGGCGGCAGGCCGGCGGATCGGCGGCGGGGCGGAGCCGCAGGAGGAGGGGGAGGAGAGGGCGAGGGCGAGGGCGAGGAGGAAGGGAGGGGATAGGAGGAGGAAGAGGAAGCGACCAGGGGCGGGGGGGCAGAGGGCAGGGGCGGCGGCCCGGCCCCTCAGATGATCCCCTTCTCCTTAAGGGCCGTCTCGATCCGCTCAAGCCGCATATCGAAGCTCCCCTTCATATCGGACCGCAGCCCCCGGACCTCTCCCGTCGTCTCGTCCTGCTTGTCGAGCATCTGGTCCTGCTTTTCGATCATTATGTCTTGCTTGTCGAGCATCTGGTCCTGCTTATCGATCATTATGTCCTGCTTGTCGAGCATCTGGTCCATCTTTAAATCGATCCCCTTAATCGCCGCTATGGTCTCATCCTGCTTATCGATCATTATGTCCTGCTTGTCGAGCATCCGGTCCATCTTCTGCCCCAGATCGGAAAAGCCGTGCCTGGTGACGTCTATCAGCTCCTTGAGGAGCTCGGCAGACCTGTCGAGCCTCGAGTCCGTCTCCCCCCTATCCACCCGCTTCGAGAAGTCGTCGAACTCGCCGGTGGCATCGTGCCGCTCCACCTCGACGGCCGCAACGTCGATGAGGGAGTTTTTGACCTTCAGGGCGGTGGCGAACCGGTCCAGGGCCGCAGCATCTCCCTCGGCGACGACTTTCACCCTCCCGTCGGGGAGGTTTCCAACCCATCCGATGATCCCCATCTCCTGGGCCAGGGCTATGACCTTCGACCTGTAGCCGACCTTCTGGACCTTTCCTGAGACGAGGATGACAGACCGCTCCATTAGAGGAGGTCTGGGGCTTATTTTGATATAAGTCTTCTCGTCCCCGGCGAAGACTCCTCCGGGACCGTATCGGGGAGGAAGGGAGGAGAGGGAGGGGGAGAGGGGATCGAAGATGAGATCTCCGATCTTTCGGCACAGATGCGTATCTTGGATAGGTCGATTCTCATCCGCCCCATCCCCTTTCCCCCCGGCCGTCCCGCAAAGGCTTTACCCCCCGGGGACGACCCCCATCCGGAGAGTTTGCTGATGGAGATTCTGGCGGACGTCGGGGGAAGGCCCGGGATCGACTGTAAGGGCTTTTGCAGCTACTGCTACTTCAAGGGTGTAAAGACCGAGGGGCTTCGCCCCTTCGGATGCAAGAGGTGCCTCCCCTTTGCCAAAGGATGCGACTACTGCTCCCGGGCTATCGCCGAGGCGTACCCCGGCTTCAAGCCCCTGGAGACGGTGGCGGTGGAGGTGGCGGGGGCGGCCTTCGGAAGGAGGCCGGATAAGGTGACGATCAGCGGCGGCGGCGACCTCAGCTGCTACCCCCGCCTCCTCGACCTCGCCCGGATGGTGGGGCAGGGTGGAGTCCCCATCCACCTCGGCTACACTAGCGGGAAGGGGTTTGTCCGGGGAGACGAGGCCGAAGCCCTCATGGAGGCGGGGGTGAGGGAGGTCTCCTTCACCGTCTTCTCCACCGACCCGGAGCTTCGAAGGAGGCATATGAACGACAGAAACCCCGAGGCGGCCCTCTCTAATTTGAGAAAATTCGCCGAAGGGTGCGACGTCTACGCCGCCTGCGTCCTCGTTCCAGGGGTAAACGACGGCCCCGTCCTGGACCGGACCTGCCGGGACCTGGAGGAGATGGGGGTCAAGAACCTGATCCTGATGAGGTTTGCGAATAAGAGAGAGCAGGGTCTGATCCTCGGAAACGAGCCGATCATTCCGGGCGTCGTCCCCCACACCATCGATGAGTTCCGGGATATAGTGACGCAGACTAACGAGAAGTACTCCTTCAGGGTGGCGGGGACCCCCCTCTGGGACCCGGTGACGAAATCCCCCTTCGCCCTCGCCCACCATAAGGACGCCATCCGGAGACTCCCTCCCCTCAGGAAGAGGGCGACGGTCATCACCAGTTCCGTCGCCGGACCCCTCCTATCGGCGATCTTCGCGGAATTGGGCGATCTCGTCAACGTCGTCGCCGTCGATAAGGATATAGGCTGCCTCATAACGATCCAGGACCTCCTCGCCCTCGACCTGTCTAAGGTCCAGGAGACGGTGATCCTCCCCGGAAGGACGATGGCCTTCGACCCGGAGATCAGAAAGGTCCTATCGAGGGACGGCGTCTCACGGCTCGTCCGGCGGGGGCCCGACCGGCTCACCGTCGACGGCGAGATGTCGATCAGCATGACCCCCGAGGAGGTGATCGAGGTGGAGGTGGAGGCCTTCGCCGAGCTGATCGAGGAGATCAACGGCCTGGGGGTCTCTCCATGAAGACGACTATCGTCTCCCCCAGGATCTATACCTACGGCTCCCTGGTCCTGGGCGGCGTCCTGCGGGACCGGGGCCACTGCGTATCCATCACCAGGGACCTTCGATCCAGGGGGGAGGTGACCCTCCTGAGCCTCTTCTCCACCTCCCAGCTCCTGGACCCCGACGTCAGGGGGTTCGCCAGAGGCTCTCAGAGGATATACGTAGGAGGGCCCGTCGGCCTCGTCCCCGAGATAGTCCTGGGGGAGCTGGAGGTCGACGGCGTCGTCATGGGGGAGGGGGAAGAGATCGCCGCCGACCTCGTCGAGAGAGGGGCCTGCACCGATATCCCCGGCGTCGCCTTCTGTCAGGGCGGGGAGGTGGTCAAGACCGAGCCGATCCCCGTCTCCGACCTCGACCACGTCATGCCCCTGATCCCCGAAGACCTGAAGAGCCAGAACATCCGGGGAGCCAACGTCTACATCGAGACCCACCGGGGCTGCCTTGGAGGATGCACCTTCTGCCAGGTACCCCGGTTCTTCGGCAGATCGATCCGGTCCAGATCCCTGGATAACATCCTCGGAGAGGTCCGGGAGATGAAGAGGATGGGGGTCTCCCGGGTCGCCGTCAGCGGCGGGACCGGAACCCTCTTCGGATACGGCGGGACGGTGAACAAGAAGGCCTTCATCGACCTTCTGGAGGCCCTCGCCGGGATCTTGGGTCCCAGGAACCTCTCCGTCCCCGACATGAGGGTCGACTTCGTCGACGAGGAGATCCTGGAGGCGGTGAGGAGGTACACCGTCGGCTGGGTCTTCTTCGGGATCGAGTCGGGATCCGAGGAGATATTGAAGGCGATGAAGAAGGGGACGACCCCCGAGAAGAACCTGGAGGCTGTGGAGCTAGCCCACCGGTGCGGCGTCAAGGTGGGGGGCAGCTTCATCGTCGGCTACCCCGGCGAGACGGAGGAGGACTATCAGGCGACCCTGGACTTCATGGAAGAGGCGGTCCTCGACGACGTCTTCTGCAGCGTGGCAGAGCCGATACCGGGGACGCCCCTCGCCAGCCTCGTCCTGGACCTGCCGAGAGAAGATAACCTACTCTACCAGGAGGAGACCGGCGACTACAGGCCCCTGCAGCTCTCAGCGGCAGAGGCGAGATGCTTCGACCTCCTCCTCCACGGCATGAGCTGCAGGCCGGTCCCCCGGATCGTCGACGAAGGGACCTACTCCGCCTTCCTGGAGGAGGCGAGGGTCCAGGGGAGAGACGTGAGAAGGGTGATGGAGCTTCTCGAGAAGTACAGAGAGCATATCGTCTGATGGAGGGTGAGCTACGGCGACCCTTCTCCCCTGGGGGCCGCCTCCTCCCCCCCTCGGAGGGACTCCATCCTCTCCTTCAGCCGGTCCAGCCTGGAGCTCAACTGCTCCAGCTCCCTCTCCAGAAGGGAGAGGGCCGCCTCCCGGGAGGCCGCAGCCGCGTCTTCCTCCTGACCCCCGGGCCGGACCTCTCTGAGGACGTAGCTTCCGCCTTCTATCCGGATCCCCATCCCGTAGACGAGGGCTGTGGCGATCTTCTTTCGGGCGCTGGTCAGATCGTTCCAGAGGGCCTTCCTCGATATCCCCATGTAGAAGGCCGCCTCCTCCTGCTCCAGACCCAAGAGATCCACCAGCCTGACCGCCTCCAGCTCCTCCAGATTGAGGAATGTCGCCTCGGTCTGAGGGCAGCCGTCCGGAAGAAAGCTCCTCACCGGGGGCATCTCGGAGATCCACCGTCTTCCTTTCCGTCTTCCTCGGGGGGGGCTCATGAATATCACTATGCTAATGTTGTATTTGAACCTTGGCGGATGAAAAGATTTAAGTATATAGTCTCATAAGGTACTATTAAGGCGCGGGTTCCGGATAGATCCCCGCCGAAATAGAGGATTAGGTGAGAAAGAGATGCCATGGAAAGACGGAACTGGACCCTGGTGGATCGGCTCCAGAGCCCTCGGCGGTGGCTGGAGAAACCCCTGGTGCACCGGGAGAGGATGGCGGGGAAGAGGGACCTTCGCCCCCTTTTACGGCGAGGTCCCGGCTCCTTCGCCCGCCGAGGAGATCATCCGCCTGGAGGAGGCGGCGAGGATTCTGGAGCTGGATCTGGCGAATATCCGAGAGCGTATCGAGGCGCTGCGATCGAAATAATCCTTCGCAAAGCCCTCCCCCTCTCATTTTGGATGCGGCCGTCCCGCATCCGAGCCACGGACCGATTCCGACTCCATCAATGATATATTCCGCCGCCCTCAAATATCCGAATATTCAGGAGATGATCATCTGATCTTATCTGTAGCTAGCGGCAAAGGAGGCACTGGAAAGACCCTGGTGGCGACAAACCTCGCCGCATCCCTCCCCGGCGGGCGGGTGACCCTGGCGGACTGCGACGTAGAAGAGCCGAACGCCCATCTATTCTTTCCGGATAAAGAGATGATAGAGGAAGCGGAGTTCTCCGTCCCCATCCCCGTCGTCGACGAGGATAGATGCAGCCGTTGCGGCGAATGCTCCCAGTTCTGCGCCTTTCACGCCCTGGCGGTCTTTCCCGGCGAGGTCCTGATCTTTCCCGAGCTATGTCATGGCTGTGGCGGCTGCGTCATAGCCTGTCCAGAGGAGGCGATATCCGAAGGGTCCCGAAAGATGGGAAGGATCCATCACGCCAGAGCAGGCCCTGCGGATCTCGTCTGGGGGGAGCTACGGATCGGGGAGGCGAGGACGACACCCCTCATACGGGCGGTGAAGGAGATGGCCGGCTGTGAGAGGGTGATCGTCGACTCGCCGCCAGGTACCTCCTGCCCCATGGTGGAGGCGGTGAGGGGGTCGGACTTCTGCCTCCTGGTAACAGAACCTACGCCCTTCGGCCTCTACGATCTGAAGATCGCTGTGAAGGTCTTGGAAGATATGCAGATACCCCACGGCGTGCTGATCAATAAGAGCGGGATCGGCGACAGAGCAGTCTACCGATACCTGCAGGAGAGGGATATTCCCCTCCTCATGGAGATACCCATGAGCCGGAGGATCGCAGAGATATATTCCCGGGGAGGGATCTTCATCCGAGAGATGCCTGAATGGGCCGGGAAGCTCTCGGATCTCTGGACCGAGATGGAGGAGATGATATCGTGAAGCAGATAACCGTCGTCAGCGGCAAAGGCGGGACGGGAAAGACCTCCATCCTGGCGTCGTTGGCAGCCCTCAGCAGAGGCAGGGCGGTGATAGCCGACTGCGATGTCGATGCCCCGGACCTCCACCTGATATTGAAGCCGCAGGTGAGGGAGAAGAGAGAGTTTTCCGGGATGAAGATGGCGGTGATAGATCCGTCCAGATGCAATTCCTGCGGCTCCTGTGAGGAGCACTGCCGCTTCGGTGCGGCGATGAGCCAGAAGATCGACCCTCTCCTCTGCGAGGGGTGCGGCGTATGCACCCTCGTCTGCCCGGCTGATGCCATCACCATGGAAGAGAGGCTCTCAGGGTACGCCTTCATCTCAGATACGAGATTCGGACCCCTGGTTCATGCAGAGCTCTTTCCCGGGGAGGAGGCCTCGGGGAAGCTGGTGACGATGGTTCGGGAGATCTCCCGGGAGGTGGCGGAGAATCATGACCTGGAGTTGATACTGATCGACGGCTCTCCGGGGATAGGCTGTCCCGTCATCGCCTCCCTGACGGGGTCCGATCTGGCGTTGGTGGTCACCGAGCCGACGATCTCCGGCGCCCACGACCTGGACAGGATCCTGGGGTTGGTGAGCCACTTCGGGATCGAGCCCCTGGTCTGCATAAATAAGTTCGACCTCAACCCCGAGGCAGCCCTCTCGATAGAAGAGCGATCCCGGGAGTGGGGCGCAAAGATCGTCGGGAGGATCCCCTTCGACCCGGTGGTGGTGGAGGCGATGGTCGCCGGAATGGCTGTGGTGGAGATGGAGGGGCAGGTGGCGGATGCCATAGTCGATATGGCTGAGATGATCTCCTCGCAGCTCTGAGGCTCGAGGCGGGGGCGCCGGTGGTCCGGAGGTCGCACCGCCGAGATGAGGTGGAGGATAGGTGTCCAACGACGGCGATGGGGATGGGAGGGAGGAGGGGCGGTCCGGTGGGAGCCATCCGATAATGAGGGTGGCGGTCTACTCCCTCCTCATAAACGTCGCCCTCTTCACCATCAAGCTCTTCTTATCCACCGTCTCCGGCAGCCTCGCCCTGAA
>Ga0334882_1004371_pt1 | contig 12026 bp, 7 predicted proteins | sample GraSluR1_MG_5_FD_207226 | JGI IMG/M metagenome (GOLD analysis project Ga0334882, IMG submission 207226) | Sludge microbial communities from methane-producing bioreactor in Wageningen University, Netherlands - Granular Sludge_15_04-R1 | ecosystem: Engineered > Bioreactor > Anaerobic > Unclassified... | reverse complement strand
TTGAGAGGGCGAGTCGGCCGGTTCTGGATGTTGGGGAGTATGAGCGGGTGTTGGGTGAGTGGAAAGAGTTTGCGGGGGATATTGTGTGGCATTTTCCGGAGGCGGTTCCGGGCGATGCAGAGGATGCGGGGTTCTATTACTGGCCGGGGCTGTATCAGTCTGATGCGCGGATTGAGTTGCGGGTTCGGGTGGGGGCGGAGGAGATGGAGCAGTACTATGAGGCGTTCTCAGGGCGGGCGACGAAGTTGGTGCGCGGCGCTGCTTTGACTCACTTTGTTCGAGGGCGCGGCGAGGTCGACGTTGTTGAGCCTGGGGATGATTATGTGGTGATGCATTTTGACGCGGAGGCGGAGGATATCGCAGAGCATGGCAAGCAGCACGGCGTGATTATGAGTCGGGAGAAGAAGGAGATCATATTCTGGGCGGAGTGGTAGAGGTGGAGGGTGGACCTTGGACGTTGGACGATGTGGATACGCGTGGACATACGTGGGTGGCGGGCGTGGCGGGGGGAAGAGTTGCGGCGGAGTTATTGACATTTGACGGCGCTTCTGAGAGATGGCTGGTTTTGGCGGGAAGCGGCGGGGTAGAAACCCGCCTTGGGATAGCTGGAGTGCCGGGCGGGCGGTAATCGCTGTGAAAACCGGTGCCTGTCCCTATTTTTGGGCCGCGGCTTGTGTGGGTCGGGAGGGGCTTTGCGAGGGTTGAGATTGCTTCGCTTCGCTCGCAATGACATTGTTGCGGGTGGTTGGGGCGGCGCGGCGCGATCAGCCACTTGGGTTGGGGGGTTTGTAAGTTGGGTGGTTGCGCGGGGACTCTGCGCGTGGGATGTTTTGTGTCATAGTGCCAGTGGCTGCCACCCGTTGGCTCATGCTTAGTCGCATGCCTCCAGCATTGCGCGGCGGGTTGAGACTTCGGGGTAGTCGGCGGCGAGCTTGCGGATTGCGGGTATGCTGGCGGGGTCGGTGATTCCGCCGAGTGCTTCGGCGGCGGCGTATCGCGTGTCGACGGCATTGTCCATATTGGCGATGACCTCAAGCAGGGTGTTCACGGCGCGGCGGTCGCCGATGCGGCCGAGGGCCCATGCGGCGGCTCCTCGCCAGCAGGGGGTCGGCTCCAGTTGGAGCAGGTGGACGTTGGGCGCGTCGGGGCTGGGGCGGCCGTGACGAGCTTCGTTGAGTTCGTGGGCGAGGGAGGCGAGGAGCGTATCGACCGAGGCGGGATCGCGGAGGTTGCCGAGGGTTCGGCCGAGGAAGAAGAGCACCCAGTGCCGCTGGGGCATCGTGACTTGAAACTGCTGCTGGATGTTCAAGGTGCGGTCGACCTTTTCTTCGGGCATGGCCCGGTATCGCTCGTAGGCGGCACGTATTGCGGGTTCATAACGGCGGTCGCGGCATGTGGCGGCGAGGAGCTGGGCGGCGCGGTTGGCGGTGTCGGGTTGGCCGGCCCAGGAGTTGCCTGTTGAGGCGAGGGCGGCTTTGAGGTCGTCGGAGGCCTGCGCGTCAGCGTCGCCGAGTATGGCCAGACACGTTCGGATCATTTCGTCGCCGCGTCCGCTGCGGCGGATGACGCGGCCGACGAGCAACTCGTAGGTGTCGGTCTCAAGGAACAGGGCGCGGTCCGGGTCGGTTGGCACGGAACGGATCAGGTGGGGCACGATGGGTCCGGCACTGGTCGAGCCGATTCGGTCGAGGGCTTCGAGTGCGCGGGCGTGAATGGGGGAGGCGTGACAGGCGTAGAGCGCGGGGTGGTCGCTGTACCAGCCCACGTAATCATAGTGATTGCCCAGCCTCTTAAAGGTTTCGATGAGTACGGTCTCGGCGGCGGGTGTGTCGATCCAGCCGAGGGCCTCGGCGGCGACTTCGGCGAGGAACAGATTGCTGGTTTCGGGATTGATGTGGTCGGTGAGTATCTTGTCAAGCAGCGGCACGGCGTCGGCGTCTTTGAGGTGCGCCAGCGCGCGGACGGCGGCGAGCAGGGTGCGGGGGTTGAGCGGTGAGGCAGCGTCGAAGGTGAAGTGGTCGGTGCGGTTGTCGTTTATGAAGCGGGGGTACGGATTGTTGTCTTTTTCGCGTTCGACGAAGCGTCGGAGGGCTGCGCGGGCGTCGTCGCCGCCGATGTGTCCGAGGGCGACGATGGATCGCCTCTGCACGGCGCGATCTTCGTGGGTGATGCGGTCGATGAGGATTGCTTCGAGTTTGGGCCATGGGTGCTGGCTGAGCCAGCGGCGCCAGGCCTGGGCCTGGCTGCGTCGGGCCTGGGCGGTGACGGGCGAGGCGAGAGGTTCGTTATGGCCGGTGAGGTTCTCCAGGGCGATGGCGGCGGCTTGTGCGATGAGGAGGTCGGGGTCTTCGATCAGGTCGATCAGCGGGGGGACGCTTTGTCGCGTTCCACATGCCGAGACGGCGAATATGACGGCGACGCGGACCTCGCGGACAGGATCATTGATGGCGGCTACGAGCGCCGGGGCGGCGGCCTGATCGCGGAAGAGGGCGAGGCGATTGGCGGCGGAAATGCGCATTGCGGCGTCGGGACTGCGAAGCATTCGGGTCCATTCCGTTATTTCTTCGCGGCCGGCCGGCGGGTCGCCGATTTGGTCGCGGTAGCGATTGAGAGAGGCCGTTTCGCGGAACCGCTCGAACTGAAGGTCCATCATGCCGGACACGCCGGGATTATTGCCGCGCCAGCGGTGGGGTTCGCCTTGGAGGAGGAGTTTGAGCGGGGGGACGCGGAGCGCCTGGGCCATTCGGCTTTTTGGCGGTGGTGCGGCGCGGCGGTCTTCGTGGCAGCCGACACAGGAACGGACTTCGCCGGGTCGGACGTAGGTCCATGACATCTCGTTGAGTTCGGATCGTCCCTCGGCATCGACGGCCTGTATGGCCAGGGGCACGTCGGCGGGGACCTCGACAAAAACCGAGCCGTCGGGGGCGATGGGCACCGTGCCGAGTTCGGTTACTTCTTTGCCCTGGTGGACGAAGTCCCAGTGGGAGGAGCGTGTTGACATAGCTCGCGAGCGAAGTATGCGAAGTGCGCGGATCTGGGGCCAGTCGGCTTTTGTTTTTCGGGTGACGTGCACGTCTTTGACGTAGAGGAAGCCGGTGGCGTCGGGTTGTCCGACGCGGGGGCTGTTTACCACTACGGGGCGAGTCAGCGGTCGGGGGCGTGAGCCCAGGAAGACGGGTGAGTGTATTGGGGTGGGCGAGTCATGGAGCTTTACTACTCGATTGTCTGCGGGGTCGATTACGGCGAGTATACGGGAGCGGCGATCGGGACCTGCGGCGAGGATTGTGGCGAGTAATCGTCCGTCGGGCAGCGGGGCCAGGTCGCCCAGTCCGTCGGGAAGCTGATGGAACGAGGGTTGAGAGGAGCTTGGTCTGGCGATGAAGTTGCCCTGGTTGGAGAGTACGGCGATGCGTCCGTCGGGCATGGGTGCGGGGCTTCCATAGCCGAGGAGTCGGAGGCGATGGCCATAGTCGGCGCCGACGTCGGCGCCGATTTCGGTCTGGCCGGCTGTGCCGTCGGGCATGACGGCGTGGATCTGGGTTTCGACCTTTGCGCGGCTGAAGAAGTTGTCGCTTCGGATGAAGGCGATGCGGCCGTCGGGGAGGACCTTTGGTTCGTTATCGAAGATTGGCGTATGGGTGATCGACTTGATCTGGGCGCCGTCGGGCTGCATTGTGAACAAGGCACGCGAGGGTGCGCCGTGGTATTCTTCAAAGGTGCCGATTCGGGTGGAGGCGAAAACGATGCGTCCGTCGGGCAGTTCGGCGGGGTCCATGTCATGGAATGGTCCACTGGTCAACTGTCGGGGTCGGCCGCCATCGACGGGCAGGCTGTAGATGTGGAAGAAGCTTGTGCCTTCGGGCGCCATTGAGAGGAGGATTGTTTTTCCGTCGAAACTTACACTGGGCGAGCCGAGTACGCCGCGGCCTGCGTCGATGAGGACTCGCGGCGCAGCGTCGGGGCGGGCCGGATCGAGGACGCAGAGTTTCCGGCCGATCTTGGACGGGGTGGGGAGGTCGAACTGCATGTATGCTCGGGTCCAGTCAGCGACGCGGAACTCCACGCCCCATGCTTCGGGGTGAAGCGGCTTGTAGATGCTGCAATCGTCGGCGACGAATACTACCGGGCCGGGCCAATTGAAATCGGGGCCGGGTTGGCTGAGGACAAGCTGTACGGGTATGTTGCCGGTGCGTCGTCCGCCTGTGGAACCGGCATACTTCAATTCGCCCCAGGGGGCCATGCCCATTTTGCCTTGTGCCGTGGCGGCGACCCAATCGGCGGTTTGGCTGTAGGCGGGCAGCGAGTACTCCAGCGGGTCGCCCTCCAGTGCGGTGCGCCAGGAGGCGTCGGTAACGCGCTGGAGCGGCTTGGCGCCATCGATGTCGACACGAAGGGCGGCGATGACACCGCGCTGGCCGCCCAGGCATATGCCGCGAATACCCAGGACATTGCGACCCTGCGTCAGGTGGGGTTTGATGTCCCAGTGTTCAATCGATCCCCATACATCTCTGTCGGGGCCGATGTCAAAGCCTACCATCTCGCCGTTGACGTAGAGCTCGTATCCGTTGTCGGCGGTGATGAGGACGCCGGCGGCGGCGGGCGACTTAGGCAGCGTGAACTCGATACGGAACTGGGAGACGTCGCTGTGCATGTCGCCCCAGATCCAAGAGGCGTTTTCGATTGCCGGCAGCGGTGCATTGGGCTTGATTTCGCCGGCGTCGGCAGCGAATAGCAGTGGAACCACAAAAAAGGCAACGGCTGAAGCAAGAATCCCATGCAGTTTGTGTCGTGAGGCCATTATCCCATCTCGTCCAATTGTCATAGTTTAGTTCCTGATTGTCTATTTAAACCGAACTTGCATAATACCGTAATACTTCAGGCGAGTGAAGAGGTCGTTTCCGCTGATTCGAGCGAGTGTGAGGGGGGCTGCGGCGAACAGGGGGATAACGGGTGTAGGGTGGCCGAACTTATGGGGCGGCGTTTTCGTGTGGGCAAGGTTTCTCCTTCTCTTGTTGTGCATACAGCCCGCGGGCGGATGGGCCAGGGTTTGTTCACTCACAGTGGTTTGATTATAGCAGAATCGGGGGATGGGGGCAAGGTCTTGTGGGGAGTGTTTTTTGTTGAGGGGATCGCTTTGTCGCTGTGCTCCTCGCGATGATGAGGGGCAAGTCTATGGATGAATATGTCTATGCGGTGTCTTGATTGTTAAGATGCGCTTGCACTATTTTGCTGTCGGCGGATTGGCGAAAAATTTTATTTGTTTGCGGGGTAAGGGTTTAGAATGGCAGCGGGCTGTTTTCTGGTTGACTTTTTGCACAAAATGCGCAATTTCGTGCTTATTATGGAGGGTCTGTTTTTTGCCGTTGCAGGTTTGGGCTGCTGGTGAGGTATGCGGAATCGTTGGATTTGGAGGTGCAGGATGGGCAGGTTTGGCGTTGGGGTGTTTGGGATCGGCTGGGTTGCGGGCGAGCATATCAAGGCTTCGATGAGGAATCCGCATCTGCATGTGGCGGCGCTTGGGTCGCGGCGGCGTGAGTCGGCGGAGGGGAAGAGGGCGGAGCTTGGGCTGGACTGCGCGGTGGTTGACGATTTCGAGTCGCTGCTTGGTCGGGATGACGTTGATATAATAGACATCTGCTCGCCGAACGTGCTTCATGCTGACGAGGCGATACGGGCGGCGGAGGCGGGCAAGCATGTGATCATCGAGAAGCCGATCGCGATGAATCTTAAGGAACTGAAGGCGATCAGGGATGCAGTTGTCAAGGCAGGCGTGAGGTCGCAGGTTGGGTTTGTGTCCCGGTGGAATCCTCATGTGGGGTCGATTCGAAATATGATCGACAAGGGGGCGCTGGGGGAGGTGTATTACGTTGAGGTTGACTATTACCATGAGATCGGCCCGTGGTGGAGCGGGTGGCGGTGGGGGGCAAACACGAGGAAGGGGGGGCCAAGCGCAAGCCTGCTTGCGGGGTGTCATGCGGTGGACCTGCTGTACTATTTGGGGGGGGAGGTGGAGGAGGTCTTTGCATACGGCGCGTTCGGGCACCGGAAGGACTATGAATACGAGCCGACGTATGCGGCGGTGGTGAAATTCGCCAGCGGCAAGATCGGCAAGACCGGGTGCAGCTTCGAGAATGAGTGCCCTTATACCATGAACATCATGCTGCACGGCAGCAAGGGGTCTGTGCTGAACGAGAAGTTCTACACGAGGGAATGGTTTCCGGGGCAGGAGGGTTGGCAGCAGTTCAAGACGACATTCCTTGACAGCGGCGATGTTTCTCATCATCCGTTCCAGGGAATGATCGACGATCTGGCGGCGGCACTGCTGGAAGAGAGGGAGGCGGCGGCCAATATTCACGAGGCGTACAAGTCGCACGAGATATGCCTGGCGATTGACCGCTCGATTGAGACGGGCCAGGCTGTTGGACTGCCGCTGACCGACTGAGGCTTTTTGAATCAATTAATTGAAGGAGGATGCGATGTCCGACAGACTGGCGATTGAAGGCGGATCCAAGGCGGTGACAAACAAGCTGCGAGCGTGGCCGCAGTTTGACGAGTCGGCGATCAAGGCCGTTGAAGACGTCTTGCGTTCGGGGAAGGTGAATTACTGGACCGGGCCTCGGGGGATGGAGTTTGAGCGGAAGTTCGCGGAGTGGCAGGGGAGCAGGTTTGCCGTGAGTACATCTTCGGGGACATCGGCACTGCACGTGGGGCTCAGCGCGCTTGGGATTGGGCCGGGCGATGAGGTTATTGTGCCGAGTTATACTTTTATCGCGAGCAGCTTTTCGATTGTTCAGGCTGGGGCTGTGCCGCGGTTCGCCGATGTGAACATCGAGGATCACTGCATCAGCGTGGAGTCGGCCGCGAGGCTCGTGAATGGGCGGACGAGGGCGATCATGCCGGTGCACCTGTACGGCAACGTGTGCGATATGGGTCCGATCCTTGATTTTGCACGGCAAAACAAGCTGTTTGTGATCGAGGACAATGCGGAGGCGTTCGGCGGGTGTTACAAGGGAAAGAAGACGGGAACTCTGGGGCACGTGGCGGCGTGCAGCTTTTGTCAGAACAAGACCTTTACGACCGGGGGCGAGGGCGGGATGGTTACCACGGACGACGAAGAACTGGCGTGGAAGGCGCGGAGCATTCGGGACCATGGTTATGACGTCGAGCAGCGGCTGGACCTGCTGGAACTGGAGCAGCGGCTGCCATATGTGCATAACACCGTCGGGTGGAACTACCGGATGACCGAGATGCAGTCGGCGATAGGGCTGGCTGAACTTGCACGGATGGATACGTGGAATATGCCGGCTCGCAGGCGAAACGCGGGGGTTATTATCGATGCGATCAGGGGGCTGGGGGCGGTGAAGTATGTGCCGGTCGATACGCCGGAGCGGAGGAACGGGTGGTACGTTCTGGCGTTTTCGTTAGACATCGAAAACATGGGGTGCGATATTGACGAGTTCGTGCGGGCTGCGTCGGCCGAAGGGGCTCCTTGCTGGAGGGTCTTCTGGCCGCAATGCCATACGGAAAGGGCGTATACGGAGCACAGCGCGTTCGGCAGGAGCGGCTTTCCTTTCAAGTCGCGGGAGTACACCGATCCTGGGAGCGTCGATTACAGTAAGGTGGATGTGCCTAACGCGGTTTGGCACCAGAGTCATACTTTTACATGTTTTGCCTATCCGACGTTTAGTGAAGAGGACTGTCGGCAGATTGGCGAGGCTCTGGCGAAGGTGATTCGGGCGAATACGAAATAGAGGAACCAAACCATGCGGAAGATTCGGTACGCAATCGTTGGCTTTGGGGGAATTGCCGAAGGCAGGATTGCCAGTGAGGGCTTTGGGCTCGATAAGACTCGTTTTGCGGGCCATGCTTTGGCGGAGTTGATCGGGGTAACGGATAAGAATCCAGGGAGGAAAGAAGCGGCGGAACGTTTGGGTTTACGGTGGTACGATTCGGTCGAGGACGTCGTTAACGATCGGCAAGTTGAGGCTGTCTTCATTGCGACAAACAACCGGTCCCATGCTTCGATTGCGCAATCGGCGATTGAGGCGGGCAAGCACTGTCTGATCGAAAAGCCGATCGCCACGACAATTGAGGATGCCCGGAGAGTGCAGCAACTTGCGCGGCAGCGCGGCGTGAGCCTGGCGGTGGACCACATGATGACGGAAAACGCGTACAATAGAAGGGCCAGAGATCTGATAGCGGAAGGGGCAGTCGGGCGGGTCAACGACATGGTGCTGCATATGGAGTTCTGTTACGGTTCGACGCCGGAGGAGGCGGCCAGTTGGCGATGTGCCGATCCGTTAGAGATCGGCGGGCCGATCGGCGACGTAGGCAGCCACTGCCTGTACATGGCGGAGTTCTTGTCAGACTGCCGGATAAGGTCAATCCGTTGCGTGTACACGCCCAAGACGCTGGCGACAGCGGTTGAGAACGGGGCGTTGATTCAGTTTTGCATGACGAATGGGACTCAAGGCACGGCACGTGTGGCTTTTGATCAACCTCGCGGGGGGGTGGTGGGCACGTTGACCAATCTTGGTTATGAAATTTACGGAACCGAGGGGGTCTTGCGAGGTTATGCCACGCTGTTCCAATTGTCGGGCCATCCCGATGAGCCCGTAGACGTTCGACTCGAAGTGGAAGTATCCCGACGGACCGAGAAGATAAGGATCGACACGGCGGGCAACATTTACCATGCTGTGATCGGGCGGCATGCCCGCTCCATCCTGGACGACAGGCCTTTGGATGCAGCGGAGGCACTACACAATCTGGAGCTGATACTGGCCTGCTACGAGTCCGCTGACAAGCAGGGACAGATGATTGCCTTCTGACTCACTTCTTGTTAGCTGCGCGCCTTGATTTTTCCGGGGTGAACGCTATACTCCCAACAATTAGATTATGTTCCGGGACTGCCGGTTTGGATCGTTTGTTTTTTTGAGGAGCAGTGAGATGTTCGGACGCAGGATAATTCTTGTCGTCGTTCTGTTCGCGGCGTTCGCGGGCGGGTGCAAGAGGGCGCTGGTGCGGGAGAAGGGTCTTCATGCGGTCGTTTTCCCGAACAAGTGGGTCGGGGATATAGACCGGATCGGGTTCAATGAGCCGTCGGGGATCGTATGGCACGGGGGGCGCGGGACGCTTTTTGTGGTGGGTGACGAGGGGGATATATGCGAGATCAAGACGGACGGGACGCTGGTGAAGGAGGCTCATATCAGGCAAGCGGATTTCGAGGGGATTACTTACGATCCGGCGACGGGGCTTCTGTATCTTGCGGTGGAAGGTGAGGAGGCTATCGTGGAGGTGGATCCGGATACGTTCGAGGTGGTGCGGGAGTGGCGCGTTCCTCGGGAGTTCGAGGGGCGGCTGCTAATGCGCGAGGGCGGCGAGGGGTTGGAGGGGATTACGTTTGTGCCGGATGCGGACCATGCTGAGGGGGGGATTTTTTATGTGGCGAATCAGGCGTTTGTGCTGAATAACCCAGAGGACATTTCGGCGATTTTCCGAGTGGAGGTTCCGCTTCGGAGCGGCGGGGAGGAGGTCAGAATCCTTGGGTATTATGAGCCCGGTGTGATCGATATCGCGGGGCTGAATTACGAGGCGGCGACGAGGACTATCCTTGCGGTGAGCGACGCGGAGAATCTGTTGATGATTTATTCGCCGGATTTGGAGCTTGTGGATTTTTATGCGTTTCCGGGGGACAACCAGGAGGGGATTACCGTGGATGACGCGGGTTTCATTTATATCGCGCAGGATAGCGGCGGGATCCTGAAGCTGAAATGGCTTCGATGATCCGCGCGAGGCCGGCCGCGGCGATCAGGCTCCGAAGCTTGTTCTGAGGTTGGGAGCGGTGAATGCCATTGCGATGAGTGCGTCGTCGGTCTGGATGATGCATTCTCCGTCGAGGCCGCCTTTGTTGGGCCTGGGGTTGAGGATGACCTGGTCGTTTCTTCGTATGCCGAGGAGTACCACGGGATTTGTGCTGTCTCTTTTTTCGTAGAGCATTCGGGCGCATTCAGCGAAGGTTTTGCCGACGAAGCTTTCGGGGTATGCCTCGGGTGTGATGATGTATATCTCATTGCCTTCAAAGGAGTAGGTCAGGAGGTCCTTGTAGACGACGGAGAGCTGCTTGTTGAGGGCGCAGTGGGCGAGTATTCCGACGCCGATTTCGGTAGTGCAGATTGTTTCGTCGGCGCCGGCGTCCTTGAGGTGCTGGCTGTTGTCGGCGTTTACGACTTCGGTGATGATGTGGGGTCGGCGTGCTTTGCATTCGCTGAGGAGAGCGAGTATGATCATTGCGGACTTGGCGTCGGGGTCGGGGCTGTTTGCGTCGGAGAGTATGATTACGGTGTCGGCGAGGGCAACGCGGGCCTTCTTGAGAGTGCCGTGGCGGATTGGGTCGCTGTCGATTATGTAGAGGTTGTCAAGTTCGGGGACGCTTTTTCTTCTGTGTTCTTCGAGGAGTGTGTTGTCGATGATGACGATGTCGGCGTCGGGTCTTCCCTCGGGGTGGCGGAGTTCGGATACGACTCGTTTTCCTCGTTCGTTCCAGTTGCAGATTATTATGTGGTTTGTGACGTCTTTTGGCATTTTGAGTTCCTCTCTTTTCAGGAATGCGGCAGCGAATCGGCCGGCAACTGCACCGAGGAGCACGACGCTCAACACGAGTATAAGCACGGAGACGATTCGGCCGGGCCATGTTACGGGGTAGCGGTCTTCAAAGCCGCTGAGCACGTAGATGATGATGGACCAGAAGGATTCGCCGACGGTTTCAAAACACTTGTTGCTGCTGCGCTCACAGAAGTACATGGCGAGGGTGCCGATGGTGTAGAGGCAGATGAAGATTACGATGAGTTTCAACTGGAGGTGGCTGTGGGCGTAACGTCGGATGAGGGAGCGGTACTTGACGGCGTAGAAGATCAGTACGAGGAAGACGGCGGTCCAGAGGATAGTGGAGGCGTAGTCGGCGAGGCTTCTTCTGAGGAGTCCTTTTTCGATGAGGTAGGCTTTTGCCTCGGGGTGGATGGGGATGATTGGCCTGAGGCGGTGGTCGAGGATGCCGTGTACAGCTTCGTCGATGCTGAGCTTATGGCGGCTCAGGTCGGCTCCTTCGACGCCGTGGCCCGTGCGGATGGCTTGTTCCTCTTCGAAGATGAGGCGCGTGAGGGTCTTTACGAACTGGGGCGGCAGTTTTTTGTCGCCAACTCTTGTGTGCTCGACATTCCGGCGGGCGACGAGGATGGCGCGAACGCCGACGGTCCTGATGGGCATGTGGTTGTCGTATATGCCGGCGGGGATGCGTGTGTATACGAAGTACGGAAAGGCGCGGAGCAGGCGGGCGGCGAGACCTTCTTCGATGGGGATGATGTTTACGTGGTCCTGCAGCGCGACGCCGTCGACTTTTTCGGTGAGAAGGGGTGTCGGCACTCCGGCGGTTATGACGGCGGCGTCGAGCGAGTTTTCGAGGAGCATCTGTCTTGCTTCGCCGAATTTGCATCTTATGTCGGTGAGGTCGGAGGCCTGCCATCCGTCGAGCGAGAAGATGACGGTTGCGCTGTTTGGGACGTTTTCGGGCGGAGAGCCGGTTCGTATTCTCCTGCCTTTCAACTGGTGGAGGTGCTCGATGCCGCTTTTTTTGGTGGCGACGATCTGGATGTATTCGGTGTAGAGCGAGGCGATGGCGAGTGCGCTCCCGGAGGGGAGGCAGAACATTGCCTGTCCGGTGCTGAAGTAGTATGCGGTGTTGTTCTGGACGAGTGCGAAATCGACCTGCTCCTTGTCTATGAGGTTGAGGTTTTCGAGCGTGCCGGTGGTTTCGACAATTTCGATGTGAACGTCGGGGAAGGTTTTTTCGAGGACCGTCTTTATGCCGCACCCTATCGGATAGTAGATTCCGGTTCTGCTTCCGGTTGCGATGCGGAGTGTGATTTTGTCGGCGGCGTGGGCGAGGCTTCCGCAGAGAAGTATGGAAAGCAGTATGACAAATCGCTTGGCGCTCATGCGGCGGTCCTTTGGGGCTTATAACAAATCGACCT
>Ga0334882_1004363_pt1 | contig 12058 bp, 16 predicted proteins | sample GraSluR1_MG_5_FD_207226 | JGI IMG/M metagenome (GOLD analysis project Ga0334882, IMG submission 207226) | Sludge microbial communities from methane-producing bioreactor in Wageningen University, Netherlands - Granular Sludge_15_04-R1 | ecosystem: Engineered > Bioreactor > Anaerobic >... | reverse complement strand
ATTACGTTCTTTCTCAAGGGTATTTCTAAATTCTAATAAAGGATTCATCCAATGTTCTCCATTTCTTATTAATGCAGACATTGATTTATCTTCCTTAATTACAGTGCAAGTCCAACAACCAAATCTACTTTGCCCACATGATTTATGGTTCTTATCCGTTACTACTGTTGGACATTCATAATCATCGGCACTTGCATTAGCATATATTTTAAAGAGTTTGGAATTATCATATTTCCATGGTGAAGGAAAAGCATTGATAATATACCAGACCTCTTCCAATAACAAATCCTTTATTGGTGAATAAACTAAGGTATTATACTGATTTGGATGTTTTGTTAATCGCTTTCCTTTAATTTCATGTTTCTTTATTGAACGAGCTCTTGTTGAACTCTCACTGTTTCTTGTTCCTATTAGAATTATTGCCTCACCATTTACATTGATTTGCTCTTCAATGAATGATGATGTAGGTCTGATTTTCAACTTATCTGTACACCATCTGAAGGAATTGTTCGGAACAGGATAGCCTTTCCCAAGAATGTTTACCCAAAATGTTGACTCAATCTTCGGAATTGTCTTTTTTACAAATATTGGTAAATCTTGATTACGAGCCTCTTTTTCAATTTGAACTAAAACCTCTTCAACATATTCAGTAATAATTGGATTTTCCACCATTGTATCATTACAAACAACATAAACTGGTCTTCGTAATTGAAATGGAAATGGCATCTCCTCACGCACTTTTAAAAGTGCTCTCCATACTAATGTGAGTAAAACTGTTGAATCCTTGCCCCCACTAAAGCCAATTATCCAAGGTCTTTCACTACTATCAGCAAAAGCGTATTGGTCAATTAACTCATCGATTATTTTATTAATCTTCTTATTCTCTATCATAACCTTTTGTTTTAGGTACAACTAATAAATCCTTAGGATTTACTTGAAGTAGTTCTGCTATCCTATAGAGGGTCTCCAAGCTGGGTTGCTGTCGGTTTTGAACATAACTATTTACCATGTTATAGCTTTTACCTAACTGGTTAGATAACCATTTTTGCTTGATGCCTTTCTCATTTAAAACTTCTTTGATTCTGTTCATATAATAACATTGAAACAATAAAGATAATATTTTGATTTCTTATCTTGTTTTTTGAGATATTTTTAAATTAACAATTTGTTAATAGTATCAACAATCCAATTTATAATGCACATATGCAGTTAATTATCGAATGTTGGTCGTTTTTTTAAGTAAACCATTTGAATAGTAAGTTTTTTATAAAGATGCAGCCTCACTCACTCTCTTCAATAATTGTTATTGGAACGTTTGCCTTTCAATAAAGTATATAATATGCTCTTTCACACACACCCCCTCTCTGGCTGTTAATCTTCCTCGGACATGTATCTTCCCATCCGTGAAGGAAACCTCTTCCAGAACCTTTTTTTGCAAGTCCCAGCCTGCATTTTGAAGGGCAGGTGTAATAAATTTTGTGCAAATATCTCGCTCAGACAATGATTTCTTGTCCATGTCGACAATTTTATTAGAATCTTTAAAAGTAAGAAATTCCTCTAACTTATCGAATACTTAAAACTTGGCTAAATATCTCTCCCAGTTTTATTTCATAATCGTTCAATTCATGAGTTGGGGAGAATACAGTATTGGCGATAATTCCATTCAGTTTATCGCCATAGGAGTTTTTGTCGACTACTTCAAATGCACACAGAGGAAATCCATGACACTTCATGATTGGAGTAACGTTTAATGTTTGAGTCAGGTCAGTTACATACCAACTATTAACAATGGAATAATTTCTGATTATCTTTTTTTCACTTGATATTTCTGTTGGGGAAGGATTATCCTGCTCATAATGAAGATTAATCAGATAACATTCTTCATTCATAAGGATTTTCTTTAACAAATGTGCATCGGGATGATTATTAATGGCTTCCAAAGTAACCCTTATAATCTCATCATGATGTTCATATTTCTGTTGTGTCGGCTCTGTTGTGAGCCAGATTCTTGAAAATAATTTTTTCACATCTATTTTCATGGGGCAACTTTACTCATTATATATAATTTCTATTTTTTCTGAACGTTAGTTATTTTTTATCTCCCTTTACTGGATTATCAGAAATCTTTTCTCTTTGTTTCAATTCTTGTCCAAGAACTCTCTCTACATCAGACATCGTAATACGTTGCTTTGCATTCATGATACCTTCCTTTATAGATACTATATCCTTAATAGATGCCATAGTATTCTGCCCCTGATAGTACTTGATTGCAGCACTCGAAAGGTCAATAAGGTCAGCATTCCTTTTCTCTAAGGTTTTGATAGTTTCATTTAATTCCATAATAGTCTTCAATGCCTCATTATGCTTTTGAATCCATTCTTTGTTCTCTCTGCGGAGAGTCTCTATCTCGGTCTCATCAGGGAGAAACATGTCACCCTTCCCAAGAAACAAATACAATGGATTAACATTAAGATTTTGTATTAATCCTTTTACTGCTTTGGTCGATAACATGCTTTGACCTTCAATTGAATTATACAATTGTCTTGTGGTTGTATAACCGATAGCATGAGCAATTTGAGTCGGTTTCATGTCCTGTCCTTCGAGGGTGCGAATAATTCTACCGAGATTCTGTTTTAATTTTATATCCATGATTAGTGTATTTAATTACTGCTAAATTACATATTATTATTAATAGTATACGTATAATATTAATAAATGTTTCAGTAAAATACATTTAAATGTCTCAACACTGCACTTTTAAGTCACACAAAGCCTATATATAATGGTATTATAGGATATTCCACGAAATTTGATTGTATTCTATTTTCTTTATATTAAATAAATATACATATATACTTAATATATAGGTATATATAATCCATATAATGATTATCACTAAGACATTAAGAGTAAATTAATCATATATAAATGTAACAAAATACATTTATTGTCGTATAAGCATGTAACGAGCAAACATTTTTCGCAGATTGAAAAATGAATCTTGTAGAAAACAGGGGATGCTGAAAACCTTTAAGAGAGTAAGCAAAAGAAAAACATTAAGAACATGAGTTACTATCATTACACAAAAGGATGCCACCTTCCAAGTATAGTAAAAGATGGCGTAATTGAAACCTCAAAAGTACTGTTGGAAAAAAAAGAAAGACCAGCAGCATGGCTAACAAAAAGTCCCGTATGGGAAAGTGCTTGTAACATTGGCAAAGTAATTAATGCTAATGAATTAGTAAGCGGGAAAGTTTATCAGTCAAGTGATGTTGACTTAATCTCGGTAAACGATGATTATATGAAGAGAGAAATTGGAATGTGCAGGATACTAATCAATGAGTCTCTCCCTGTTATTTCATGGGCAAAATTTAAGTATGTGAGCAAAATATCTGAATGGATGTACGAGGCTATTGATAGTCACTCAAGAAGTAAAGGTTGTCCTGTCGATAAATGGATATGCACCTTTACCCCAATACCCAGAAGATATTGGGAAGGGATTGAAATGTTTGTTGATGACCGTTGGGTCAGGTGGGATGAAAAAATGCCAATTAAGGAGTTTGTTGACCTGTGCTTGAGTTGCAATGGCAAGCAACCTCAGGAAGAAGAATTAATTAATGGCTTTCCCAAAAAACACTGCATTGCTCAACTCGATTTCATGGTTAAGTACAAGGATGAAATTATAAGGTTATGGGAAGCCAATAAAGACAAAAAGGGATATATTGAGGTATATATCACTCCTGATTACAAACCGTATCCAACTGGATTCAGGTTCATCGAAAAAAGAATTCGTAAATCTTCTTTCAAACATCTGTCTGGGTTAATGTCCGAGAGTGACAATTATGCTTTGGTGCATTTCTTATGGGAAGCGACTTTTACACAATATAAATGTTCAATCGGTTATGAAAAGGAAGAAATACAGCAGTATTTATCTTAAAGCAGAAATGCTTATCCCTCTTGCCAGCGAGTTTCTCTTGACGGTGTACTCGCTGGCTATAGAGGTTAAGAATACACCATCAAGGCATAAATATTAACACCGTCAATCATGAAACTCGTAAAGCCATATAATCTTGATTTAAATAAGTCCATCAATGATGAAAGACTGTATTCATACCTAACAAACAACCAGAATAAACTTGGGATTTGTTTCAAAAGAGGAAAGGTAATACGGAAACTCATTCCAGCATCATACTACTTCATCAACCAAATAATATGTGCTGAACCTGCTTGCGGAAATGCACGAACGAAGGGATTCAAACGAGTGAGGATTGCAGACGTCGATAATGTAATGTCGTACGCTAAGATGAGTCAGGTTATCCATTTTCTTGTACAGCAAAAAATTATAGAGGTTCGTGGGATTTCCGAATTTATTACAGTTCAAGGAAGGCAGTTTGTGATTAACGCTAAGTACTTCCGACTAATTGCTCCCTATAACGGGAAAATTGAACTGTTTGAATGTGAAATAAAAACAAAGAAAAAAACAACTATCAATCAGAAAGCCAAACTTATGATTGCTAAAAATGATATAATTCGCCATCAATATGAACTATGCAAAACTTATGTATACAATTTCGCTGAGGCTGAAAAATTTGTTAATGATTTATACAGCAGAAATAGCCTTGATAATAGGAAATTTGTTGACTTAAATAAATATCTCTTAAAACTGAAAAACCGTGATATTATATTCACATATAGTGAAAAAACAAACAGGATTGCCACGATGGTAAATTGCTGTCCGAAACTTCTCCGACCATTTTTCACTACACCAAAATCCAGTAATTTCACCGAGTTGGATTTTACCACATTCAACGTGCAAGTATTGGTAAAACTAATTGATGATAATATTACAATTAGCAATATTAGTGAGAACTTAATTAAAGAACTTGATTTAATTTCTGCTAAGTCAGAGCAGGATTTTTACCAGCATGTTGTACAAATATTTGAGGAAAATGAAACCAAAATTGACAGGGATACTGCCAAAGAAATAGTATTATGGCATTGGATAAATGCAAGAATTGACAGCAAGAGAATCGAATATCAGATTATGTCCGCCTTATATCCAGAGATAACCAAAATGATGATAAAATTAAAGGGAGATACATATGAGAGTTACCGTAAATATAGTTGCAGTTTTATGGTTACCGAAAGTCAGTTGACGCAAGAAATTTATGCCGAATTTCATAAACAATATCCAAATATTTACCTCTATAATATCTATGACTCGTTTATGGTAGAAAAACCATATGCATTAAATCTTAAAAGAATTATGAAAGATATTAGTTCAAGGTATTTTCAAAGGGAAATAAGAATCAAAGAAAAGTGAGTAATATGGGGGAATAACATACCCTGATATAAGGTTATTATACCCTATAATACTCACTTTTTTAACTTAGATAATAAATTTGCTAACTAATTAATTAGGAATACCATTAAGTCAGTTATGGCAATAAGTTATTTCAGCATATTTGAATAAGTCTGATTTTTGAGAAATTGTCCAAATGCAAATAATGCCCTGTCAATTTTGCGAAGTGTTAATCCGCTAATACTTCTTATAAAAGGGAAATATTCTTCAAAATAAAATAACTCCTTAATTCTATCATTTAAGTATTCTGACGTACTGAGATAATCAATACCATGAATGTAATTGTATGCACGATGGACATTCTGGTCATAGATAGGAATTTCATTGGGTCTAATAATGTGCATTAAATATGCTCTCCAAACAAATGTTATGTCTTGGAACTTGTTATTTAAATCGGCTGGATTTACAAATGTTTGGGATTTTAAGTAATTGATGGTGGCAAGTCTTGATATGACTTTTTCTTCCAATGATTTATGTTTTGCTACGCTTAATTTCATTCCATTTTTCCAGATGAATAGGGCCTGAATATCGTCTTTTGATAAAGTATGTTTGCCTATACAGTCATCATAAATATATTCCTTATCATAACTATAGAATCCGCTCCAAAACTCAATGAATTGGTGAAAAGTGGATTGTTGGCAATTAATAATCGGTAGGTTCATTTAATTATCTGAAATTTTAACTGGAAAGTCAATAATTTTTAAATGAATTATTCATTAATTATTTATGGTGCTGTACCAAGATTCCCACAGCATAACCATCGCCAAGGTATCCAACTCACAATATTTAAGTAATCCTTTAACAATACTCTCCCTTTCAACATTTGTCATCTGCATGAACTGCGTCTTGGCATAGGCGGTCATATCATAGTTATTGTATTTTAATACATATCTATTTTTCTCCATAACTCACTTATTCATAGGTGTTACTAACCAAAAATTGTCGCAATAATCTTTCTACTACCCCCGTGATTTCGGAATTCGCACAAATAAATTCCCTGCCATGTACCCAAATTCAGACGGTGTTTTGTAATGGGGATGGTCAGTTCAGCACCAAATATAGAACTCTTAATATGTGCAGGAAGGTCATCACTGCCTTCGAATACGTGGGTGTATACTGGATGGTTTTCTGGAATGAGTTTATTAATAAAACGTTCAAAATCATCACATACTGACGGGTCAGCATTTTCATTTAAAGTTAATCCTGCCGATGTGTGTTTTATTAATAAATGCACTAATCCTTTTTCAGGTAAATCGGGAAGTTTTTGTTCAATCAAGTCCGTTATTAAATGAAATCCACGTGGATAGCCGTTTAGTCTTATTTCTGTTTGTGTAATCATTATCTGCAGATTTTATTTTTCAATTAATGTTTCAGACTATGTTAAGTGCTCCAGAGAAAAATGTTTTGGATTCATTTTAGTCCAGATAATCAAACCTATACCTGCAATAATAAACGGAAGGCTTAACAACTGTCCCATATTGAAAGTCATACCTGCTTCAAATGCTACTTGGTCATTTTTCAAAAACTCAATTAAAAATCTGGCACTAAACTGAGCAATCATAGAAACACTAAAAATGAAACCGTCCTGTATTTCCATGTTCCTTTTTCGATAAAAAATGAATGATGCAATGAATATCAAAATGTAACTTAGTGCTTCGTATAATTGCGTTGGATGTCTTGCAACAGTTGGAAGTAGTTCACCAGTAGTACTGTCGTAAAGCCTGTCTCTTACAAATTCCACACCCCAAGGCAAAGAGGTTGGACGACCATAAATTTCGGAGTTGAAGAAATTCCCCATACGGATGAATGCATTTGCTAATGCTACAGGAATTGCAATCCTGTCCATAAGCCAGAGGAAAGGAATCTTATATTTTCTTATATACAGCCAGAGAGCAAGAAGAAGTCCGATGATTCCACCATGACTTGCCAATCCCCCTTTCCATACAAAAAGAATTTGGATGGGATGTCGAAGAAAGTAATCAGGTTCATAAAAAAGGCAATGACCAAGCCGTGCACCAACAATTGCTCCAACTGCAATATAGATTAATAAACTATCGACCATCTCCGATGTAAGTTTGCCACCACAGAGATATCGTTTAAAAATCCAGTATCCTATAAGAAACGCCAAAGCAAACATTAAACCATACCATCTAATTGCATGGTTTCCGATAGAGAAAATTTCGGGATTAAAATCCCAAGTTATTACGCTAAAAACCATAATGTGATATGTTGATGAAAATCAGAACAGAAAATTATTTATTTTAATTACAATAAAAAACAAAAGACCGTTTAAAACGGCAAGGTAACAAAATGAGTGGGTTCAGAGGTTTCCATTTATTCATATTAACCAAATCATCAACACATACCCTAATGAGTATCTCATCTCCAAGACCTTCTCTGGAAACATCTCCTACAATCTGAACAACTGTTCTTTCAACCTCAACGGTTTTTAAGAGGAATTTCTGGTTAAGTCCCGCCACCGTACATACGGAATTCTTGTTTGCCAGCATCAGATATGCATGTACATTCCAATCTGGATGTGCTCTGGTGATGACATATTTCTGGAAGGCGACATCATAGATATACTCAGACCAACCAGAATCGATGAATCCTTTCTTGGTAAGCATATCGTTCCTGTCAGTTCCGTCAAAAGAGGATGATTTTACTTCCAAAAGGTTAATGTTGTTGGCATTCTTTTCAATGATATCCGCTCTGATAAAAAGGTTTTTGTGTTTGAAAGCACCCTCAAAGATGGTAACGTTAGCGTTAGAAAGAAGTTCCTGCATTTTTTGAAGGGGAATGTCATAACCACGTTCTGTAACGTCTATGCCTGTTGGATAATAACATTTTGCCAGTGCCCCAACCTGAAAACCACCTTCTGCCAGTGCTTCCAAGAATGCATCATCCTGAGATTTATCTGGGTATTGGGGTTTGCCAGTGTAAAAAAGTTTTGCTGGACAATCCAGTGCCAGTTTAAATCGTGATTTGGTAAGATATCTGGGCATTATAATAATGGATATGTGTTAACAAATAAAAGTACGAAAAATGCTATTAAATCGCTCTATTTTTGCTTATTCCATCCCTTCAAAGAACTCCGCAAGGGTCATATCCATCGTATCGATAAAGTTGAATAGAGTGATAAGTGTGATATTTTTATCACCTGCTTCAAAACGTTGAAGGGTATTCACATGTGTTTCTGACATGTCGCTGAATTCTGTTTGAGTCAGTCGTTCGTTTATACGGTAATTCTTGACAAAACCTGTAATTTCTTCAAATCTGTTTTTATGGTATTCTGGAATTTTTCTTTTTGACATCTAATTATTGGTTTCCTATAAATACCTTAAAAGGTGAATTATGATGAACTTTAAATATCAAATATGGTACTAATTGAGTTCCAGAATACCGTTTTATTGTACCCAAAATGTGAATAAACATGTTAGAAATTGCTGGTTTTAACGCTGAGCGTGGTATATTTTACTACAAAAAGGGTGGGAATTTAAGATTGTTGCCCCAGCAAGCGTCACTTAATGGTCTTGAAAAATTCTGAAACGGGGACATTCAAGCCTCTGATAACCTTTAAGAGTAGAGCAACGGTATAATTTTCACCTGTTTTGGCTGCTCTTTCAAAACGGTAGTAACTATTTCTATTAATTCCAGCCTTTAAAGCAAATTCCTCATACCCAACCTTCATTTCCTTTCTCATTTTCTTTGCATTTCCTGCAATGGCTTTTATTGTTTTTTTATCTATATCAGATTTGCCAGATGATTTCTCGTCCTTTGTCATGACATTGAATATTTCCATCAAATTTATAATAAAAATTGAAACAAAATTTATTTCTTTACGTTTATTATATTACGTTTAATATATTAAATTGATGTTTAATAATAAATCCAGACCTGTCATTCAAAAAATTGTCACGCTTTATGCAGACGATGCTGAAAATTATATGGTTCTGATTTTTATTGAAGATAGGAAACCTGATTCCACGCATATAATTCCTTTTCCAAAATGGTTTAAATTCTGCGATGATACATTTGAATATTACCCATTATGTTTGAATTAAAAAAGGTGCTTATGATAAAAATTTTTTTTTTGCCCAAACACAAAATATTCACTTATACCACATAGTGAATATTATTTGCGCAATGCTACAATTGATGAGGGTTATAGAAGTAATGGGAATAGAGTAATAAAAAATAACATTCACTTTTAACGAATAACATATAAAACTGAAACAAAATGAGTGCAAAATTTTCGAAAACTACTGCCGATTATCTTCCGTGGGAATCATCAATGAATTTAATTAGGAATTTGTACAATGATGGAAATTACAAAATGTCTCTGCTAATTGCGATGGGTTCTTTTTGGGGATTAAGGATTTCTGACCTGTTATCATTAAAATGGGAACAGGTATATAACAAGTACGATTTTCAGATTGTAGAGAAGAAAACAAAGAAAACGAGGGAAATTAAAATCAATCCGCAATTAAAGAAACATATTGATGATTGTTACCAGAAGATAAAGCCAAAAACGTTAAATGAGTTTGTTTTTACCAGTCAAAAAGGGTCTGTGTATAGCATACAACGCATCAATGTTATTTTTAAAGACATGAAATCAAAATACAATTTGAAAATCAAGAATTATAGTACACAGAGTATTCGAAAATGTTTCGGGCGAGAAATTTTTAATCGGTCTGGCTCGAATGCAGAACTGTCGCTTGTACGGTTAAGCCAACTATTTAATCATTCAAGTCCCTCAATCACAAGACGATACTTGGGCATTGCAAAGGAAGAGTTGATGGAAACGTACAATATTTTAAGTTTCTAAAAGAGACTATTTTTAAGCCTTTCTCATAATCATACCAACCTCAGTAAATTTTTCAATGAATTTGTCTTCACTATTCCCGATATAGAAGAAAACTTGACCATGTGTGATATTTGGTTTCTTTTCTTGATGGTAAAATTTTACTCGTCCATCAGTAAAACAAGCCAACTGAGCAATTTTCATCAAGTTATGAAACCAATCTGTATCGGTGGAATTGTTGGTAAGTATTATGCCTTGCTTTACATGTCCTAAAGTATATTCTTCGATGAACTTATTTATGAATGCAACAACTTCGGCTGTTGAATATGGTGGATTCATAAAAATGTTGCCATTCCAGTTCTTATCCAGTCCATTAGTAATTAGGGTATAATACTTTTTCGCTTGCACTACTTTTTGCGCTATATCAGAAGATGCAGGGTCAACATCAATACTGCCCATAACTTTTCTTGCTTTTTCAATGTATTCTGATGGTGTGTACCATTCATTTTCACCAGTAAAGATGCCCTTTATGTTTATTTTGTTGATTGTTTCGTTACCGCTTTTGATTTTTTCAAACATCTCAGGATTTTCATTTTTTATTTTTCTTGCCTTCTGTATATATGTCCTGTTGGTATTAAATAACTTGGCGACTTTTGAATCGGTCTTATTATCATCATTTTTAGGTTCGGCAATTTTTTGCCTAACCTTGTTTTTTCCACCCTCAATTTGCCTTTCTTTTGCTTCCGCTTTTAACTTATCAAATAATGGAGCATATTCTGTTGCTATACAAGCACGTTGAAAAGAATCCAAATTTCTTCGATTGTTAGAACGTATAACAAAAGCAATTGCATCTGAGTCGTTACCGATAAAGTCTTTATATACTGGTGTAATATTTAATTCGGTACAGACTTTATGGCGATTCCAGCCGTCAAGAATATCCCCATTATAAAGCCAAACGGGATATTTCTGGTCATACCCATTTTTTTGAATATCATTCTTTAATGCTGAATAGTCTTCTTCATCCATCTCTGGATAAATGTTAAGAGCATGTTTTTTAAGTCCCATTGGGGAAACTTGAGGTATTTCTGGTTCTGGTGTTTCTTCAGGTGTTGCCTCTGTGTCTAATTCCAGCAGAGGGTTTACTGGACTTGTTATTTTATTTTTTATTAATTTTTCATATTCTTTCATAGGCTCAATAATTGCTGATACATCTTTCCCTAACGCTTTATCAAGTAAATAATTACGATACATATCAGGTGTTATTTCTGCGGGTACTGAACCTACTATTTGTGTGGCTGTATCGCCACTAAAAAATTGATTATACATTTCATTTGTAAATTAATCTTTCATGTTATTTTTCGATTGTTCATTTGTGTTTTTATTACTTGAACCCAGCAGGTGGAACAATCAAGTGTAACTACTGGACAAGGAAGGTCGCCATTTGTAGCAACCTTGTTTATGGTGTACTATTCTCTCTTCTCTCTCATTTATTGCATAATAATATTAATGAAAAATACATCTTGTCACAAGATGTTGCACTTCAGTTGCTAATATTTCAGTAGTGGATTTTGCGGTTTTAATACCGCCTTCAGTGATGGTTTGCTACTTCATGGTAGCATCAGTATGGTAATTACAATAATGCCTTCTTGGCTCGACAAAGATAGAATGATTCTAAATAAGATGCAAGGATTTTTAAAAAGTATGTGTTTCTGAAACTTCAATTTGACAAAGAAGTATATAAAATAGTGCCCTGAATATATTCATAATGTCGGCTTCCCCGAAGTAGGTCCGATTAAAATTAGAGTATAATCTTTAATTTTAAGACCTATTATGAAACAAGTAAGATTTACAGAAAGTCAGATTATTTCTATTCTCTCCCAACAAGAGAAAGG
>Ga0334882_1004358_pt1 | contig 12071 bp, 7 predicted proteins | sample GraSluR1_MG_5_FD_207226 | JGI IMG/M metagenome (GOLD analysis project Ga0334882, IMG submission 207226) | Sludge microbial communities from methane-producing bioreactor in Wageningen University, Netherlands - Granular Sludge_15_04-R1 | ecosystem: Engineered > Bioreactor > Anaerobic > Unclassified... | reverse complement strand
CCGCCTGAACATCCGGAGCGCCGGCAAGTTCCAGCAGAGCGCTCAGAGGAGCGCCCATGGGAAGCTCATAGACTCCGGGCCTCTCCACATCTCCGGAAATGCTGAACAGCTTGGTGCCCGACGCGCCACCCTCGCCGAGCTGGGCGTACCAGTCCGGACCGTTGAGTACGATGTGGGGAACCGCGCAGAAGGTTTCGACATTGTTGACGATGGTGGGTTTGTTCAGATAGCCGGCGTTGACCGGGTAGGGAGGCTTGTTCCTTGGCTCCCCCCGCTTGCCCTCCATGCTCTCGATAAGGGCTGTTTCCTCGCCACAGACATAGGCTCCGGCGCCGGGCCTTATCTCCACATCGAAGTTGAAACCGGTGCCCTGAATGTTTTTACCGAGAAGTCCCCTGTCCATAAGGCTTTGTCTTGCTTTCAGGATTCCCTCAACCAGATACGGATACTCCGCCCGAAGGTAGATGATGCCGGTGTCGGAACCTATGGCGTAACCGCCGATGGCCATACCCTCGAGAAGCCTTTCAGCCTGATCCGTGAGAAGAACCCTGTCCTTGAAGGTTCCGGGTTCACCTTCATCAGCGTTGCAGATAACGTACTTCTTGTCGGCGCTGGCTGCGCCGGCAAGGTTCCACTTGATACCCGTGGGAAAGCCGGCGCCACCCAGGCCCCTGATCTCAGAATCACGAACCATGAAAACAACATCCGCCGGTTTCATGGTAAGGGCCTTCTGAAGACCGGCGCCGAATTCGGGCTGGTTTTCCGCGAGAAGCACTTTCTTTTTCATGTTCACCCTCCTACTTCAGCCCCGCGATGATCTCGCGGGCCTTCTCGGGGGTGAGGCTGGTGTGGGGCGTCTGGTTCACCAGCATGGCCGGAGCCTGATCGCACAAACCTATGCAGGCCGTGGTTTCCAGGGTCACCCTGCCATCGGGTGTGGTTTCCCCGACCTCGATGCCCAGCTCAGCCCGAATGGCGTCGATAACTTCTTCCTGGCCTTTCATGGTGCAGCTGATGGTGTTGCAGATTCGGACGATGTTCCGTCCCCGGGCCTCAGCGGACAGGAAGCTGTAGAAACTCACGACACTGTATACCTCGGCTGCGCTCACTCCCAGCGCCTCGGCAATATCCATCATCGCTTCGGGAGGGACCCAGCCAAGCTCGGTGTTAACCTTCGTGAGCAGCTGAATCATCCGTTCCCGACCGGCACCGAACTCCGCAAGGCCTTCGGCGACGATCATTCTGGGATCCCGTGCCACTACTCTTCCCCTTTCTTGAGAACTTCCTTGATTTTGCTGATGAGCAGCGTGGGGGGAACCGGTTTCTCAAGGAATGCCTCGACAGGGAAGAAGTCCGGATGCTCTTCCGGGTTGTAATCGTAACCGGTCACCTTGCCGACGCTGGTGAGCATGATAATGGGCACCGAACTCTTGAGCCTGCTTCTGATGCGCCTCGCAACAGCGAAACCTTCATCGGTGTTCTCCATCATAACATCGAGAACCACCACATCCGGCTTCTCTTTGGCCACCATTTCCAGCCCCTCGGCGCCGCTGGATGCCGACAGCACCTCGAAGCCGCCGGCTTCAAGGACAATGCTGTTGGCTTCGACGAAATCCGGATCGTCGTCCACCAGCAGAACCCTGATTTTGTCCGCCATCTTTCGATCCTTTCATGGTAGCCCGGAATGATAATCGACATCCGGGTATTCAGAGACGTAACGCCCGATTAGACAACAAGAAAGCCGATTTGTCAAGGGGGTTCTTCCCCGGGAACGCAACACATTGCGCCTCATAGCAAACAGCACATCGGACACAACTGCGCTATTCGTGAAGCATGTAACGATACCCGTCAGTATCTGTATTGTTCCGACTTGTACGGCCCTTCCACCGGAACACCAAGATACTCCGCCTGCTCCGGGGAGAGAGCTGTCAGTTCAACCCCCAGCTTCCGCAGATGAAGCCTTGCGACTTCCTCGTCCAGAATCTTGGGAAGCACGTATACTCCAACCTTCGGTTTCTCCGTGGCAAGGGCTATCTGCGCGAGACACTGGTTGGTGAAGCTGCTGCTCATGACGAAACTGGGATGCCCGGTGGCACAGCCCAGGTTCACCAGACGACCCTCGGCGAGAAGATAGATGCAGTTGCCGCCGGCAAAGGTGTAGCGGTGTACCTGGGGCTTGATCTCCTCTCTGGACACTCCGGGCAGGGAATCCAGGCCCTCCACCTGAATTTCGTTGTCGAAGTGACCGATGTTGCAGACGATCGCCTGATCCTTCATGCGGCTCATGTGTGATGCGGTTATCACATCACGGTTTCCCGTTGCGGTTACGTAGATGTCCGCCTCAGGCAGCGCCCTCTCCACCGTGGTCACTTCGTATCCTTCCATGGCAGCCTGAAGTGCGCATATGGGGTCTATCTCGGTTACCAGAACCCGGGCGCCGAACCCCTTCATGCTCTGGCAGCAGCCTTTCCCCACATCACCGTAACCGCAAACCAGAACTGTTTTTCCGGCCACCATTACATCCGTGGCCCGCTTTATGCCGTCCGCAAGCGATTCCCTGCACCCGTAAAGGTTGTCGAACTTGCTCTTGGTCACCGAGTCGTTGACATTGTACGCGGCAAAGAGCAGTTGGCCCTCCGACAGCATTCGATAAAGCCTGTGAACCCCGGTAGTGGTCTCCTCGCTGACCCCGATCATCTTTTCAGCGGTTCTGGTCCAGAAGGCGGGGTCTTGGGAAAGCCCATCAATCAGGTTCTCCCGAAGCCGCAGCATATCCTCGGGACCGTTTCCCACCAGGGGCAGCTTTCCGGTCTGGGCGAACTCCTTCTCCATGGCCACCCCGAGGTGGATCATCAGGGTGGCATCGCCGCCGTCGTCTACGATAAGCTGAGGGCCAAGGCCTCCGGGAAAACTCAGAGCCTTTCTGGTACACCACCAGTACTCGGAAAGTGTCTCACCCTTCCAGGCGAACACCGGAACGCCGGCTTCGGCCATGGCCGCCGCCGCGTGGTCCTGGGTGCTGAAGATGTTGCAGCTTGCCCATCTCAAGTCAGCCCCAAGCTCCAGCAGGGTTTCCATAAGCACCGCGGTTTGAACCGTCATGTGAAGGGAACCTGAAACCCGAAGACCGGCCAGCGGTTTGTCCGGGCCGTACTTCTTCCTCACCGCGATCAGGCCCGGCATTTCATGTTCAGCTATGATCATCTCCCGACGGCCGAATGCCGCCTGAGAGATGTCAGCCACCCGAAAATCGCTGTTGCTCTTCATGATTGTCTCCTTTCGACATGGATAACACCATCATGGAATGCTCTTCCACTATCATTTCAAAATCAGGGGAAAGTCCCGCTTCCCCGCCCCACTGCTTCAACTCGTCCGGGGTAAAACCCGGCCAAAGATCTCCGTGGCGGCTGCGAAGGGATTCGGCGGTGTGCCCGGTGAACTCCGCCAGCACCAGGCTTCCCGAAGCGTTGAGAACCCTGGAGGCCTCTTTGACCGCGTCTCGAGGGTTGCCCGCATGGTGAAGCATGAAGTGCATAAGAACGCCGTCGACGGAACCATCTCCCAGTGGAAGATGTTCGGCCTCGCCGAGCCTGAACTCCACACGGTTCGACAGGCCCTGCGCCGTCGCGGACTTCTCGGCGGCGGCCAGCATTTCCGGGGAGTTGTCGACTCCAAGAACACTCTGCGCATGCCGGGCAAGGAGGGGAATCATGTGGCCGGTGCCCACTCCCACCTCCAGAAGTGTTTCCCGGGTTCCAAGAAGCCTTGTCAGGGTGTCCATGTAGACCGAAGGGGGGGGAAGGCTTTCCCTGATCTGGTTCCACTGCTGGCCCAGGGCGCCGAAGAACTCTATGGACCTGTTGCGCCTCTCCCGGTACATCACTGAAAGCCTTCTCATGTCCGGCCCGGAGCAGGAAAGCGACGCCCTTTCCCCCGCGGCTATCCTTACGATCGCGGCAACCAGCGGATCGTTCCAGTTGATTCCGTAGAAAACCCAGCCCTTCTCCCCCCTGCGAAGCACCACTCCGGCGTCGGACAGCAACTTGAGATGATGGCTGGCATTGGATTGGGAAAGCCCGACAACCCATGTTATCTCTCCAACGGAGAGGGGGCCACGCTCAAGAATCAGAACGATTCTCAGCCTGTTCCGCTCTCCGAGGGCTCGAAATATCTGCTCCATGCCCCTACCATATCAATATATGTTCATATAGTCAACAGGTTCGATCGGCAAAGCAGCCAGCGTTTTGCTCCTGCCAGTGACATGTGTTACTGCATGTACTAAATTGCGTTCTGATCGAATCAAAAAGGAAGAGGCGAATGAACCGTATTCATATGGCCAATTCCGGGGGTTCCTGCGAGGATAACAGAAAGGCCGTCTTCCTCTCCTTCGGAATCCGGGGGTTGGACAAGGTCTCGGGCATCATTGAACCATCGGTCATCGAGATCTTTCTTGGCTCTCTTCATCGTGAGCTGAAACTGTGCCTCGAGGGTTTCGGGGGCGTTCCGCAGAGTTTTCGTGAATCGAGGATTGCCGCGGCGTTCCACCCCGAGCATTCCGCGGGTCGCCATGGAGTTCAATCCGTGGAATGCGCCATGGAGATGGTGGAGATACTTAAAAGTCATGCCGGAGGCCTTTGCGAGACTGGAATGGACATCTTCTGCGGAGCCGGTCTCTGCTGGGGACCCGTTGGAGACACAACCCGGAAAGCCGCGGAGTCGCTGGAGGAATCCGCTGGAAGGAACGGCCTTCTGGTTTCCCGGGAGATAACCGAAATGACCTGTGACGCCTGGTCCTGGGAGCCAGCGCAAAAGCCGGGGTTTCGACCGGATTTCAGGAAAGAGCCCGTCGCATGCCAGGTTTTCAACCCTGAAAGCACGGATTGCCGGCAACTCCTCGAAGCCTGGAGGGAATTTCTGAGCCAGGGAGCCGACTCCTCCGGGGGAGTGGCCATCATCGGCAATGCCGGTCTGGGAAAGACGGTTCTCGCCCGGCAGTTCGCGTCGGCCATCTCAGAAGGGGAAGAGCATGTTGTCGAGTGCAGCGGCTTCAGCCGGGCGGGACGGCCTCCACTGGCAATGTGGTTCATCATCGGGGGAGACAGGGCCAAGCCTGGGGGGGAGCATCTTCCCCCATGGCTTGCGAGCGCCCTGAGGGTAATTGCCGGATCGAGAAAACGGGTTATCGTGCTTGTCCGGGATGTTCACTGCGCCGATGAAGCGTCTATCGGGGTTCTCTCCCGGTTGCTTGTGCTGCCCCCCGAAGGCGTTTCCCTGTTCTTCATTCTGGTCGGTGAATATCTCCCCGAACAGATACCGGCAAACCGGCTCAGAGTTCTGCATCCATCCCCGATGACCGCCATGGAGATCGGAGATTTCATCGAAAGCTCTCTGCAGGGTGACAAAGAACCGGACCTGGTGAAATCCCTGGTTGCCCTCCTTGCCAAAACCACGATGGGATACCCGGTTTTTGTGCACCAAACCCTGCTTCACATGGTTTCCGGCGGATATCTGAAGAAGGGGGCCGGTGATCGCTGGAAGCTGGTTTCGAGCCCCGTCGGCATTCCCCCAACAGTGGAAGCGATTCTTCAAGGCAGAATGGACCACCTTTCCGGAGAGCTTAGAAGCGGCCTTCGGGTGTCGGGGCTTCTGGGAAGAAGCTTCCGGCGCGACCTGTTCGCACATGTTTACGGCACCTTTACCGGCGCCGATCCGGAACCGGTGCTGGAAGGGCTCGTGGGAACAGGCTTTCTCTCCTGTCACGGCGACATGTGCCATTTCACCGGAAGTCTTCTGGCTGAGGCGGCGGAGAGCCTTCTTACTTCTGATGACTCCCGGAGAATTCACCGGATTGCGGCGGAGTTTCTGGCTGAAGGCCGTACCCCGTCGGAAAGCGAGCCCTGGGCTCTGGAAACCGCCAACCATTACGCCGGAGCGGGTCTGCACCGGGAAGGTCTTCCCTGGGGTCTCGCCGCCCTCGCTCAGATGGCCGCCGTCCGGGACTGCTCCGGAGGTCTGCAGCTTCTCGGGGAACTGAGAAAATGGCCCCATGAAATCATGGACCAGGAAGCAAGTTACAGGATGGACATGGCCGACTATGTTCTGAACGCCGCCAGGGGCAGCGCCGGAGAAGCTCTGGAGCTTTTCGAAAAACTCAGACCCCGGGCTCCGGTTTCGGACCTTCAGAAAATCATGCTGATAAAGGCAAGCATTCTCGCCGCCAGGGGGGAAACCATGGAGGCCGTCCACATTCTGGAGCAGGCGCTCAATCTGCGGAGTGAACCGGAGGAGAAAAAAGCCAGGGCCACGATTCTATGCAGATTGTGCAATCTGCTGGCCACACTGGGAAACATTGAACAATCCATGGAATACCAGGAAGCGGCACTTAACCTGGCCGAGAACGATCCGGACACCATGGAGTGCATTCTGGGCAATCTGGCCATGACCCGGCTGCTGGCGGGAAACACGAGGAAAGCCGAGGAACTGTGTCGTATGGCTCTGGCTACCAACCGCTACGGCGGAAACCTCAAACACAAGGCAGACCTTCTCGGGGCACTTTCCATCATTGCCTTTCGAACCGGAAGGGACCGGCAGGGAATCGAGTTTTCCCAGGCGGCGGTGGAAATCCACCGAAGGAGCGGCAACACGCAAGGTTTGTGCTCGGTGCTGGGAAACACCGGTAGCATGCTGGCAAGGGCGGGAAAACTGGAACCCGCCATGAACGCTCTCAGCGAAGCCCTTTCGATGGCGCGCCAGATGGGATGGGCGAAACTGGTGACGGTTTTCTCTCAGAGCATCGGCAACATTCTTGTGATAGAGGAGCGCTATGAAGAGGCGGAAACATACATAATGGAAGCCCTCTCCGTAGCGGAAAACATTGGAAGCACCAGGGCGATCGCCGCGGCCCTGACCAGCATGGGCTGCATGAAACTCAACTCCGGCTTGCTTGACCAGGCGGAAGTGTTTATCGCCAGGGCGATCCGAATGCAAAAGCGGGCGGGAAACATCTCCGGCCAGGCCAACTGCCTGTCCAGCATGTCGGAGATAAACCTGGCCAGGGGCAATTTCGATCAGGCATTGCACTTTTCGGAAGAAGCACATAAAATGGCCGCAGCCGCCGGCGACTTTCAGTCCTCTACAAGTATCAGATTTCTGCGGGGAAAAGTGCTTCTGGCCGCGGGCAGGGTGGGCGAAGCGGCGAAGGAATACGAAACAGCAATGGAAGCGGTGCAGAAGGATGGGATGACCGTGGGCGGATTCGTCAACAGAGATATCCTTGAGCGGGGGTTGAGGGAGAGGGGAGTTCAGATCGGCAGCAGCGCCGAAAGGTAGAACCTGGCTTCTCCCGGCCCCCTGTCCAGTGGAAAGCCGGCCCCCGCGTCAAATCTCAGCTTGCCGGAAGACCCCCTGATCCCGCCTCCCACGGAAACGGGGCGTCGGATGCCTTGGGTAGTCCGAAGCACCCCGAGATCGGAAAAAACATACAGTCGGGTGGCGGTTTCCCCAACCGAGATCTCGGGAGAGGCGATGCCCCACTCTCCCGCCCGGAAGAAGTCTTCCGGATAGCCTCTGATGGTGCCGTATCCGCCCAGTCTCCACAACCCCGACGAAAGCCATTCCCCCTGAATGATTCCTCCGGCCTTCACTCCCAGCCCGAAACCGAAAACTCCCCTGAAAGCGCTTATCGACATGCTGGTCTCGCTGGTGGCCATGAACCAGGTTGAATCGGAATCAGAACCGGATCCCGTGGCATTCCCTCCGGTGGTCGAGAAGGAACCCCGAAAACCCTTTCTGCCCTGGCTGACCCTTCTCGTCATGTCCCAGGAGAGCCCGGCTGTGCCATAATCGTATCGCTGCCTTTCACCGCCCGCCGGCCATCCCGACCATGATCCACCTCCACCGGAAACCTCGATGTCTCCCAGATCGTAAAACAGCCTCGTTTCCCATCTTCTGTTCACGCTGCCCGAGTCGGGAATCTCCTGGTTCAGGAACACGCTGAATCCCATCGAAGTTCCCAGCAACCATGGTTCCCGGTAGAACAGGGAGCCGTCGATACCCCATCCAGTGGCTTCCGCCGCAAGCTCAATTCTTCTGCCACCGCCGAAAATGTTGGACAGAACCAGTTCTCCACCCCCGAGAACACCCGAGGCGTCGCTGTAGGACAGACCGCCGGCAAACCAGCCCAGAGGCGCTTCCACAATGGGCAGGTAGACCACAAGATTGCCCATCGGGCCCAGATACAGCTCCGGAACTCCGGTTTCTTCAATCATCTCCATTCTGCCCAGCCCCTCGATCCACCTGGAGACCGCCATTGGGTCGTAAGGATCGCCGGGTTTCAGAGTAAGCCTTCTCAGAAGCAGCCCGGGCCTGGTCCTGATGCCCTGGGGAAACCGGACATCCTCCAGAGATGCCCTTCTTCCAGGAACCAGGTTCACAGTCAGCGTATCCGGCGAGGAGAAATACATGGCGGCGGATCCGAAGGGGTAGCCCATTGACAGATACCACCTCAGAAGGCTTTCGGAAAACAGCTCAAGCGAGGAATCGGTGTGCTCAATACCGTCATGCGCCGGCGGAAACGGAGGTGAACCGGAGAACCTCACCACCGTGCTGCCCAGGAGAATCAGCCTAAAAAGCGGGATCAGAACGAAACCGTCCCTTCAAGACCGCCGGTTCTGGTCCAGCTTCCCCCGGCGGGACGCCGGCCCCTGAAGAACAGGGAAAGACGGAACCACCTGCCCAGATTCCTGCCGGCGTTCAGGCTTCCGTCCAGGGTTACTCCCCGGCCCGAACCGTCGAAAAACCAAGGGGGCAGAGCGCCCTCACCGGGAATCAGCCCAACAGACCAGCTTCCATGGGTGGTCCAACCCCCTGTGTTCACCGAAACATGGGGCTTCACCGTGTACATTGTCTCGTCCAGGGGCGTGAAGCGTTCCCTGCGGTTTTCAGCGGAAAGAAGCAGCCCCGCCTGCACCCCGGGTGTTGGAATGTATCTTGGATCAGCGGACACCAGAAGACCCGTGATTCGTCTCGGTCCGTAGAAATCCTGCTGTTTCAGCGATACCCTGGCGGAAAGCTCCAGCTCGAACACATTTCCGGGGCGCAGCAGGGGTGTGATCCGGGCGGATCGCTCGATGCTTCTCCTGAGGCCCGCTCCGCTGAGAGTTTCCCTTCCGTCCGAAGCGGACACTCTCAGGGAGAGCCTTCTTAAAACACCCTCATCCCAATGCAGCCAGGGGGAAAGGGCTGCCGACCATTCTCCGGGGCCGCTGGTGTCGAAGGCTCCCGCAAGAAGAAATGTTTCCAGACGCTTTGACGGGTTCTCCGCGGCAAGGGAAACATTTCCCTCTATTCCCGCCCCGTCACCGCGGAAGGTGCCGCTGCTCTTCAGGCGACACTCGAGAACCCTTTCCTCGCCATCGCCGGACTGGAACGACCGTGCGTACTCGCCGCCGGGGTCGGGGTAGTACTCGCCTGTCTCCGGGTCGTAACCGTAATCTCCGTTGCCCTGCCCGACCCAGGTGTATATCACTTCGACGGACCGGGCGATGTACCCTCCCGCTGAATAGTCGGTGTTTGCCCACCAGCCTCCACCGGTCAGAAACAACCCCAGTGCGATGGCGTCCGCACGGCTGAGCCCCCCTCCCTCGAACCAGCTTGCAGAGTGATTGGCGCTGCCTGAAAAGCTCCAGGAAGCTCCCCGGCCCGCGCCGGTCACACCGGCCCTGGCCACCCTGTCCGGCATACCCGGGCCTCCCCGGCGATCCAGGATTCCCCCGACATACGCCCGAAGATTCCAGGGCCCTAGAAAGGCCATGCTTCCCAGCTCACCATCGTGGATCCAGCCGTCAAGACTGTCGGTCCAAGCCTCTCTGGAAAATGCTCCGGATACGAAGGGTGTGAATCGCGAAAACCCGTACTCCACTCCGGTGCCAAGAGACAACCTGTTTCCGTCCGCAAGGCTCGCGGCGTTGTTCCTTCTACCGGCGTCAGCGTCGAAACGGAGGGAAAAGCTTCCCGGATACAGGGCAAGAAAACCTTCGACCCTCTCAACCGACCCCCCCTCGGGAAAAAACCGTCTGCCCCCGATCACCGCCAGGTTCTCCGACTCCAGCCCGGCCTCCCCCCAGGAATCGCCTCCCCGAAAACCCGGGGGGAGCAGCCATCGGGCCAGCTCCCGGTCCGAATCGGATTCGTCGGGAAAGGTGAAACCGTCCGAAACAAAACGCCCTTTCGCCACCAGGGATGGCCCGGTCTCCCAGGGTGAGAAGGAAAGGCCTGTGGACAGAAAAGACCCCTCCCGAGTGGTTTCCATGGGATTCAGGAGGTTTCCCTCCCTGCGGGAGACATAGCCGGATAGCCTTCCCGAGAAGAAACCCCGTTCTCCGAAGAGGGTCACCCCCCCCACCTCTCTGCCGGTGGGGATGTCTATGTACTTTCTGGGAAGGTGGGAACCCTCACCAACTCCGACCCATCTGAAACCGCCGAGTATCGAATCGTAAATGTAGTCGCCCTTTTCTTTCGGTGGCCTCTGAAACACCACGGACCATTCTCCCCCCCCGGGGCCCCGATACACGAAATTGCCCAGGCTGTCCAGACTGTATGATCCCTTGCCCTCGCCCAGGAAAGTGGCGCCGTCTATCCAAGCGTCCTCCGGGTTCTCACCTGCGTTTCTCACGGCCTCCTCCGCCTCCGGGCTCATGACAAACCCCAGAGGGGCCCCTGTATCGTCGCCCTCCCTGAAGAATTCGGTATCAACGGCAAAACCTTCTCCCTCAGCCCGAGCGTCGGCGGTGAGAATCCCCCGGCGGAACCCGTCGCCCTCCCGATAACAGGATACCTCCACCCTCTGGTCTCTGCGGATCAGCCTGGAGGATGAGAAGGTCAGCCTCCCTCCGGGATAGTCAACCGTATAGTCAGCCCCGCTTCCCCGTTGAAGCAGCGCGCCGTCAAGGTACACTCTTTCACTTCCGGGAGTCACGCCGGAAGGGGCGAAAGTGTACGGACCCTGAACCCCCTCCTGAGTAAGAAACACTGTGTTGTACCTTCTGGCGCCGGTTACGCCGTAGCCGGCGCCTCCGGTCACAGCCCCGACCGGTGACCCGGTCCCCGCGAATCCGCTCATGGAGCGGCGCCAGCGCATTGGGGAAAGTGGGCCACCCGACGCCTCCCTGTCAATGTCACCCAGTTCGGTGCTCCATGTTCCGCCCTGGACCTGAAGGTTCACCCTGTCCAGTTGGGAAACCGCTTCAGAAGACGCCGAACCCAGGGGCAGGCTTTCATCGGTGATGGAACCCCTGACCGTGACCCCCTGGGCCAGAGTGCCGTCCAGTGATATCCGGGTTCCCTGCACCAGCCCCCCATCGGATCCAAGGGAAACACCCAGTCTCTTCACGCCGCTTATGTACAGCCCTTCCCCTGCGGGGGAAAGGCTGTAAGAGGGCCTCAGCCCCACCGGAACCCTGTCCAGGGGAACGAGCCGCAGGGCGGGAGAATTGGAGGAACTGATGGCAAGAGTGTCGAACCACAGGGTAACCGCAACCCCCGGAGGAGGGGCCGGGTCTACCTGAAGCCCCACCTGTCCACCTCTGGCGGAGTTGACCGCCGGCAGGGTGTCGCCTTCGAATACCGCGTAAGCCCCTGCCGGCGCAACCCATACCGAATCCGGCACCGGGAAGAACCCGGTGCCGTCACTGGTGCCTTGGATGGAGAGGCCGCATAGAAGAAGATGGAAGAGAAAAGTCACTCCAGCACCACCGGCATCCTTCCGCCCCCCCAGAGAACAACCGTACCCCCGCCCGGAGATGAGGCAACCCTGGTGTGGGCAACCGATGTGAGAAGGGTGTCTCCCGGGATTTGGAACAGCACCGAATCCCGAAGTACAAGCACCCTGTCTCCGGCAAGGCAGCCGGTTCCGGTTGTGCTCAGGGTGACCGGCTCCATGCCTTCGGTGATCCGTCGCACCCCGTCACCGGCAAGAAGCCCGGTTCCACGGTGATGAGAGAGGCTGCCGGAGGCGGGAGCGTCCCTGGCCAGTACAACGCCGGTGGTGGACAGGACAACTCTCCTGTCAATAT
>Ga0334882_1004357_pt1 | contig 12072 bp, 9 predicted proteins | sample GraSluR1_MG_5_FD_207226 | JGI IMG/M metagenome (GOLD analysis project Ga0334882, IMG submission 207226) | Sludge microbial communities from methane-producing bioreactor in Wageningen University, Netherlands - Granular Sludge_15_04-R1 | ecosystem: Engineered > Bioreactor > Anaerobic > Unclassified... | reverse complement strand
TAGAAGGGTTGAGCCAGCGAGGCATCGTCGGGCGCAAAGCGGTTCGGAAGAAACATCCTACCCGGGCAGCTGATCGTCGTGAAGCGGTTGATAATGCCTTCCTGCAACGCAGCCGCAGCGGGCACGATCTTGAAGATCGAGCCCGGCGGCACCTGGTCGGCAATGGCATGGTTGATGAAAGGTCGATGGGGATCGCGCAGCAGGCGGTTGTACTCGTCTAGGTCGAGCCGCCGGCTGAACATGTTGTTATCAAAGGTGGGCAGGCTGACCAACGCCAGCACCTGACCATCGCGGGGATCCAACAGGACCACGACACCGCGCTGCGACCCGGCTTCCGCCAGCCCCTCAGCCAGCGCAGCCTCCGCCACAGCCTGCAGTTCGACATCCAGCGTCAGATAGACATTGTCTCCGGGACTGGGCTCAGTCTCAGCCAATACCCCCAGCTCCTGACCCAACACGTCGCGCTCGACGACCCGGCGCCCAGGGATGCCGCGCAGCAACTCCTCAAGCTGCGCTTCGATACCGGCATAGCCGATACGGTCGACGGCTGCGTTGTAGCCTTTCTGCTCGTAGGTCTCGACGCTTTCCGGCGGGATCGGCCCGAGGAAACCCAGCACCTGCGACGTGAGCTCGCCATGGGTGTACCTGCGTCGGGAGATAGTCGCGATATCCACGCCCGGCATCGTCACCCCACTCTCCTGGGCAATCAGCAGGGCCAGATCGCGATCCACATTCTGGCTCACCACGATCGGTGCGTAGGGCACCAGGTAACGCACGTTCTCGACCATCTCCCGGAGGCCCGGCGCCGGCGCCTCACCGAAAGGCGGGTAGTCCGAGCGCCCGATGGCGCTGATCTCACCGCGGTACGCGGGCAGATCGAGTCCCTCGCTCGTGCTGTAGGGCACATCGATGAGCTGGGACAGCCGCATCAACACGTCGCGCTCTCGTTCCGAATCGTCAGGCAGCAGGCCCGGGGTGACCGTGACGTCGTAGGCCGGTACGTTCCGCACGAGGATCTCTTGGTTTCGGTCGTAGATGACACCCCGCGAGGGACTGATCGTCACCGTCCGGCTCTGCTGCTGAACGGCACGCGCCCGCCAGGCACCACCCTCGAGGAACTGCAACTGCCACAAACGGATGAGATAGAGCGACAGAACGAGCAGAATCGCCCATCCGAAGAGCGCCACCCGCGGTGAGCGGAGCACCCAGACAGGGCGCGATGCGCCGTCCTCTACCTGGCGGCGATCCCAGTCGCGCACGCGGCTGCCCGCAGAGCCGAACCCCAACCAGCGACTCATGCGGCAAATCCCCCGAGGCTACGCCGAGAGCGTTGATGGAACCACACCAGGAAGGTAAACGCAAAGGGCGAAAGCAGGAAGTTGAGCATCGCCGCGGGAAGCGCCACCGTCAACAGGCTCGGACCAAGTTCCACGGCATATCCCAGCAGCACCATCATCACCAGGAGCAGCGCGTGACCCAGCACGGTTCCGAGGGCCGACATCATCGCCAGACGGATCAACGTCGGGCCCAGAGCGTGGACCCAGGGTTGCCCAACCAGCAAGCCCACAGCCGTCATCGAGAAGGTCCAGAGGCCCAGACCGCTGCCGGAAAGCAGATCGCAGAGGATGCCGCCCACGAAGCCCCACAGAGCGCCCTCGTTCGCCCCACGGATGATCGACCAGGTGACCACCACCAGGAGCGCCAGATCGGGGCGCCCCCCGATGACTCGCAGACCATCGAGCCACACGCTCTGCAGAACGGCAGCCAGCAGCAAAATGGGGATACCGAAATAGAGGCTCACGGCAGATCGAGCTCCGTGAGATCGGGCTGGGGAAAGTCGGTGATCACCAGCACCATCTCCAGCCGCCGAAAATCCACGGCAGCGCGGACGGAGGCCTGCTGAAAGAGGTCTGATTCGAGATAGCTGACGCTCTCGACCTGGCCCAGGATAAGGCCCCGCGGCAGCAACCCACCGATCGATGAACTGATGACGGTCTCACCTTCCTCAACCTGCTCGTCGGGCAGGATGTTCGTCAAGGTCAACACCCCCTCGTCCGATCCCTCAAGAATGCCCGTGATGCGCGACTGCTGCAACATAGCCGAGACACGGCTGGCAGGGTCGTTGATCAACTGCACATACGAGAGATTCGGCGACGTACGCGCGATCCTCCCCACCATCGCCGAGCCGCCCGTCACCACCGGCATGCCCACCGCCACACCATCACGAGTGCCGATGTTGATGATCAAGAAGCGCAAATAGGGATTCACGTCCTGTCCGACGACATCGCCGCACGGAAAGACACTGCATCCCTGCTCAACAACATCCGCGCCCAGCAGACCCAGCGTCGGGTTCGCCTGCCGGTAACTCAGTTGGCGGCGCAGCTCCTCATTCTCCGCCTGATACTCCCGCAGGCGGAAGTTCTCCTGGACCAGCGATTCGTTCGCCCTCTGCAGCGTATCGACCCGCTCCTGAAGGTCACGCGCATCACGAGCGGTGCGCGTGAGCCCACCCAGTTGATCCACCACACCGGAGACGCCCCGCTCAACGGGTGCGACGACGTAACTGAGGATGTTTTCGAGGGGGCCCAGGGAGCCCGACTCACTGAGGACGATGAGGATGAGAGCAAGGATCAACAGCACCCAAGCTAACCAGGGACCACTGTCACGTTTCATCGTGTGTTCCCGGCCCTCTCACCGGATGTCTCCAGGGGTCCAAGATCCATCGCTGCGAACAGGTGAGCATGAGCGAGGTCGTGCCGGCACCCTGCCCCGGCCCTTCGGCAGCCCTCACCCATCGACTCTACCAGGAGGCCGAACCTCCGGGGCGCCAGTTGTCCTCCGAGGAGAGCGTCGCGCGCAGGGCCTCGAAGTTCTCCAGAACCATGCCGGCACCACGCGCCACACAGGTCAACGCGTCCTGAGCGACCCATGCTCGGATATGGGTGTCCTCGCTGATGCGTTCGGCCAGGCCCTTGAGCAACCCGCCCCCCCCTGCCAGACAGATGCCCGTCTCCATCAGGTCGGAGACCAGTTCGGGGGGCGTCTCATCAAGCGTATCGCGTACGATGTCCACGATGATGTTAGTCGATCGAGCCAGCGCCTCACGCATCTCGATACTGCTGATCTCGATCTCCTCCGGCAGACCCGTGATCAGGTTCCGCCCTCGCATCGCCATCGTGCGCTCCTCGGGCAGGGGATAGGCCGATCCGATGTTGATCTTGATGCGCTCCGCCATACGCTCGCTGATCGCCAGGTTGTACTTCTGCCGCGCGTACTGCACGATATCCTCGTCGAGCTCGTCCCCGGCGATGCGCAGGCTGCGACTGACGACGATGCCCTTCAGCGCGAACACCGCAACCTCGGTCGTCCCACCCCCGATGTCCACGATCATGCTGCCCTGCGGCTCGGTGACCGGCAACCCGGCGCCCAGCGCGGCAGCCATCGGCTCCTCGATCAGGTACGCCTCGCGTGCACCGGCCTCTAGGGCCGCATCGTGGACCGCGCGCTTCTCGACCTCGGTCACGCCGCTCGGAATACCCACGACCACCCGTGGGCGGGGATAGGGGATCAGCAGCTGCTCGTGCGCCTTCTTGATGAAGTGGCGCAGCATCACCTCAGTGACGTCGAACTCCGAGATCACGCCATCGCGCAACGGTCGGATCGCCACGATGTTGGAGGGCGTCTTGCCCACCATCTCCTTGGCCTCAGATCCAACCGCGAGGATTCTGCGGCTATGTCGGTCCCGAGCGACCCAGGAGGGCTCATTACTGACGATGCCCTTCCCGCGCACGTAGACCAATGTATTCGCTGTTCCTAGGTCAATTCCAATGTCAAGCGAGAATAGCCCCAGAAGCCAGTCAATTGGATTAAACAATCAAAACCTCGACCTCATAGTGTCAGGAACGTCGGAATTATACCATATCGACCTTGGATATCAATCAACGGCAGACGCCGCGCTGCCCTCGACCAGCGAGGACAGCGACGCCAAGGACGTGATTCGCGCGATGCGCTTCAGAAAGTCCGCCGGGCTGGTACTGAGCGCCCACAGGCGTCGCACCAATGGGCCAATCGGATCCTCACCCGCCGCGCCGGGCGCGCTGGCATAAGCGCCGTGGAAAGCGAAATAGGCCTGGTTCAGGCGCCGGATTCGATAGCCCTGGGCGACAAAGATGTGCCGCCGCTCTTCCATATACGACTCGGCCTCCTCTATCCGGCCCTCTGCCAACAAGCGATCTACGTTGACGCGCGTGCGGTGCATCTCCTCCCGGAAATCGAAGGTAGGAGCCTCCCCGCCCGTCTCGTTCATCTCCTTCACCAACGTCGTCGGCAGCCCCTTGTCCTGAACGAAGAGCGGCTCGTAGTAACGGAGCATCACCTGCTGCCCGGCCCACTCACCGATCAACGAGGCGGTGGTCTCATTGATCGTGCGCGTCTCGCCGTCCCGCATGTAATACCATCCGAGAGGATAGAAGGTGAGGTAGTGGTGCGCCCACTCGTGGGCCATGACGTCGGTGACCCAGTAGATCGAGCCGCTCTCCAGCAGCATCGCCGGGTAGGCCGCCAGACCGCCGATTGCGGTCACATAGGCGGAAAGCTCCGGCAGGGTTTTCATCACGGCGGTCTCGATCTCGTCCTGCTCCGCTGCCGTCAGGCCTGCCACTAACTGCCGTTGATGGAGGCTCTCGATCCTCTCACGTGGGGAGACAACCAGGATATGCGGCAGAGGCGTGAAGGTGCCCTGTACCGGTGGGAGGATCGTGGATTGCAGACCGAAACCACCCTCAGCGAGAACGTGGCTGACCTGCCACTCGAGGATCGCCTCGGCGATGGGGGCCTGTCGCGCCATCTCGCCGCGCAGTGCGGCATGCTCCTCGCGAACGGCGATGCTCGCCGCAGCAGGGTCATCGATCTCGGGGTCGGCATAGATGCGGTTAAGCTCATCTGCCAGCGAACGCGACCGCTGGACGTTGCTCAGGTAGCTCAGCACGAAACGGCTCTGTGCCTCATCGTCCATAGTCCGCTGGGGGGCCAATGCACCATAGAGCGCCTTCTGCAACAGGGCCCACGCCTCCCAAGTGGCGAAATTGAACGTTCGACCTGCGGTGAGCAGGTCCAACTGAGCTCTCGGATCCTGTGGAGGCAGCCCTCCCTGTCCCAAAACAAGCCAGACGCCCAAGAGCACCATGAGCACCCGTGCCCAACGTGCCCCGCTCATCATCCAACCCTTCATAGTCCGGCAAGTGTACCTGGGCCGGTTCGAAAAGCAACATTACGGCCTTGCCGAATTGCGCCTTTCCCTTTATAGTAGAGGTCTGATGGAGCCGGATTGTGCCGACCACGCACAATCGACACGTTATCTGAGCAACGACTGGAGAGTCCTATGTCATTTCGCGACCAACTGCTAACCTGTGAGAAGTGCAGCAACACGTTTGTCTTCCGCGTTGAAGAGCAGCGCCTGCAGGAGGATCTCGGCTTCGAGCCCGAGCCCCCGACCCGTTGCCCCAACTGCCGCGACGAAGTTGAGGCCGGCCCAGGCTTGCGAGCCGGCGTGGTCAAGTGGTACCAAGACGACAAGCACTTTGGCTTCATCACCCAGCGGGACGGAAGTGACATCTTCTTCCACCGCAGTGGCATCGATGGTGATCCCGCGCAGTTCGGCGAGAACGCCCAGGTCTGGTACGAGGTGACGGAGACCGATCGCGGACCTCAGGCGGTCAACGTGCACCTGCGCGAGTAACGAAGGCGAGGTGCGTACAGAGGGCCAACGCCGCGTCGCCATCAACGGCTGGTTCTGGGATCGTCCGGAGACCGGGAGCGGTCAGTATCTCCGCCGCCTCGTTGAGACGCTCGTGCGCCTCGACACCGCCCCGGAGATGAGCATCCTGCTCCCATCCGAGCCCTCTGAACCGATCGCGCCCACCGGAGGCGCGGCTGCCGTGGTGCACCCGATCCGGCGAAGCCACCTGCACAAGCTGTGGTGGGAGCAGGTGCTCGTGCCCCGCCTGACAGCGAGCGTGGCGGCAGACCTGCTCCACGTCCCCTACTGGGCCCCGCCGGCCCTGGCCCCCACACCCATCATCGTGACCATCCACGACATCATCCCTCGAATCCTGCCCGCCTACCGTGGCGGGACGAAGGGACGGCTCTACACGGCGCTTGTCAGCGCGACCAGCGTGCGGGCGCACACGGTGCTCACCGACTCGGAGGCCTCGCGTCACGACATCATCCGCCATCTGCGCGTTCCCGAACAGCGAATCCGCACGGTCCCACTAGCAGTCGATCCTACCTATGCACCCGACGAGGCGCCGAGCGACGCAGACCTCCGCGCAGCGTGGGGATTGCGCAGCGGCTACCTGCTCTACCTGGGCGGGTTCGACGTGCGAAAGAACCTTCATGCCGTGGTCGCGGCCTTCGCGACCGTCCACCGGGCCGCGCCCGATGCGCGCCTCGTCATCGCGGGACGGCTTCCCGCCTCGGACACACCCTTCACCCCCGACCCTCGCCGGCTCGCCCGCGAGGCGAGCCTTCCGGAGGATTCCGTACACTGGCTGGGCTTCGTGCCCGAGCACGACAAGCCCGCGCTCTACCGTGGCGCCCGAGCCCTCATCTGCCCCTCACGCTATGAGGGGTTCGGCTACCCGGCCCTCGAGTCGATAGCCTGCGGCACGCCTGTCGTGGGCAGCCGTGTCACCAGCCTACCCGAGGTCGTCGGCTCCGGCGGCGTGCTGCTCGACCCCGACGACATCGACGGCCTGGCGGGCGCCCTTCTGCAGCTGCTGAACGACCCAACGTTCTATGCGCGTCTCCGTACGGCAGCGATCGCTCAAAGCCGCCACTTCTCCTGGATACGGACCGCTGAGGCAACCTTGGAGGCTTTCCACGAGGCCATGGCGAGCCCATCGAGTTCCCCGAAAAAGAAGACTGTGGTATAATCAATTGTATGGAACCGCGTGACGTCATCGCGTATTTGAGGCAGATCCCGATGTTCCGGGATCTTGACGAGGAAGGTGAACGGGAGCTCCTCCGCCTGGTGCCCTTTGTCGATGCTCGCACCTACGCTGCCGGCGAACAGCTGTTCAGCCAGGGTCGCGCACCCGACAGAACGATCCTCGTCCTTCAGGGCCACGTGGAGTCTCGTGTCGATGACAGAAAAGCGCGTCGGGCTGAAGGGGCCGTCCTGGGCCGACAGAGCCTCCGTGTCGATGACCTTGAACGTGCGACCGTCACGGCTACGACCGCACTGGAGACCCTGGAGCTACCCTTTCGCGACCTGGTCAGGGCCTACCAGAAGAGCGACTATCTCCGCGAACGCCTGGAGGGACCGCTCAAGCCCGACGTCTTGGTCGAGCAACTCAAGCAGATGTCGCTCTTCAGCCGGCTCACCGACCGGCTTGGCGAGCTCGAGCTCTACCACGTCACGCAGATCACACACGAGCAAATCCTGTCCAATGGCGAGTGGCTCTGGCGCCAGGGGGAGATCGCCGACCGCTGGATCTTCGTCATCGAGGGTCGGCTCAGGCTCACCATCTCCGATCAGGAGGGCATGGCCCATGAGGTAGGCGAGCTGGGACCCGGCAGCTGGGCCGGGGAGACGGGTTTGTTAGTTGGCGACTTCCACGACGTCACCGCCACCGCTGATGGGTTCGCACGCGTCATCTATCTGCTGCGCTCCGAGTTGAGCGCCCTGCTCAGAGAGCGTACATACCTCGAGCGGCGGCTGAACGTCTCCACGGCTGTCGAGAGGCGCCGGCGGACACGGGACTTCAGCTGGCTGCGCGACGACGAGTGGGTCATCGTGGCGGCGCAACGCCACTGGACACGCTTCTTCCGCCAGGCGGCAGCCCCTGCCGTGATCCTGCTCCTCCTCTTGCCCGCGGTGATCACGCTGCTGATCATCGGCGAGGGTGCCCTCATGCTCCTCGCCGTCGTGTTGGCCATTCCGGCGCTGGCCCTGGTAGGGGGCATCATCTGGCAGTACATCAACTGGCGAGATGACTACTTCGTCGTCACCACCCAGCGCGTCGTGCACCTCGAGCGCGCAGGGCCCTTTTCCACCCACCAAGAGGAGACCCAACTCGACAACATCGTAGACATTTACGAGGTCCAACCCGGCATCGTCGCCAACCTGCTCAACTATGGCAACCTAGTGCTTCAGAGTGCCGGTGAGACGGTGAATATCGACATGAGTTACGTGCCCGACCCCGCCAGACTGCGTGAACTGATCTCGCAACAGGTTGAGCGCACGCGCGCACGCGACGTCCTTAAGACGCGCGGACAGATTCGCGAGCTACTCGGGCGCCGACTGGATCCATCCGACGCGCGCGCCGGGCAAAGGGCCGAGGAGGAACAAGGGGACAGCGACGAGATCGATAGCGACCGTTCGCCGTCACCTCTTCGTGCGATGTTCACCTCCGTCTGGGAGTACGTCTTCCCTCCGGCAAGGATCGAGGTCGATGGGGGGACGACCATCATCTGGAAGCGCTACTGGTTGCCCGGCGTCAGCCGCAGTCTGCCCGCCCTTATCCCCTTCGTGCTCTTGACGGTCGGCGGGATTCTCTTCCTGAGGCAGTGGTTAGGCGAGACCAGTTTCCTCGGATGGCTGGTCGGATGGCTCTTCATCGAGGCCATTGCCCTGGGGGCGCTGCTCTGGTTCGTCGAGGATTGGCGCAACGACTATTTCCAGTTGACACCGAGTCACATCATCCTGGTCCAGCGCCTGCCGCTGCTGCTGCGTGAGTCGCGGCACGAAGCGCGCCTCGACCGGATCCAGAACCTCGGTTTCGCCGTCCCCTCCATCATCGCGAGGGTTTTCGATTTCGGCCATGTCTCGTTCGAGACAGCGGGTACCGAGGGCAAGTTTGAGCTACAATGGGTTCGCCATCCCGAGAGGGTTCAGAAGACGATCTCGAACCGCCAGTACGAGTACCGGCAGCGACAGATCACGGCGGAAGCGAACCGACGGCAGCAGGAGTTGCTCGGATGGTTCACCACCTATGACGAGCTGCAGCGGGGTCGCGATACAGCGGAAGCCCCCTCGAGCTATCTTTCATAAGGAGAGCATATGGCAGTAAAGGAAGTCATTACCGTTGGAGATGCCCGCCTTCGCGAGCGCTCTCGCCCGATTCAAACAATCACGCCTGACATCAAACAGCTCATTGCGGACATGATCGAGACCATGCACGCGAGCGATGGGATCGGTCTGGCGGCAGTCCAGGTCGGCGAGCTGGCGCGTATTATCGTGGTCGAGCTGCCTGAGGACGAGGAGGTCTGGGGAAGCGGCAGATGTTACGTCGTCGTCAATCCCGAGATCATCAAGGCCTCAAGGGAGACCGAGGTGGGGATGGAGGGTTGTCTCTCCGTGCCCGGCTACGTGGGCGAGGTCGAGCGCTCGGTTGAGGTGCTGGTGCGTGGGCTCGATGAGCACGGCGACAAGTTCCGCCTCCGCCCGCGCGACTTCCTTGCGCGAGTCTTTCAGCACGAGATCGACCACGTGAACGGCATCCTCTATATCGATCACCTGGTCGCGCCGGATCGCATCTGGGAAGTCGAGCCCGGCACCGAGGAGCAGACCGAGCTCAAGGAGCAGCAGAACGTCAGACAGCCTGCATCGGCCTAACTCTGTAGATAGGTTGCGCGGTGTCGAGGTCGACCTGGCCCCCCGTCTCGGGGGGCTTTCTGCGGACGAAGGCCCCCACGCGCATAGACCATCATTCAGCGGCAGACGACCTGCCGCATTCATTCAGGAGGCTAAACGTGGTATCAAAGGAACAAGTTCTGGAAGCACTAAGAGGCGTCATGGATCCCGAGCTGCACCGCAACATCGTGGAGCTGGGTATGGTCCGCGAGATCGATATCCACGACAAGGACATCAAAGTCACCATCGCCCTGACGGTGCCCAACTGCCCATTGCGCGACAAGATCGCCGCCGATGCCGGGCAGGCCGTCGATGCACTTGAAGACGGCCTCAACGTGGAGATCTCGTTAACCGCGATGACCGACAAAGAGCGAGATGCCCTGCGCGAAATGCTCCAGGGCCGCAGTCAACAAGCGACCGGCTCCCTCGCGGGCAACCTCAACAAGGTCAAGACCGTGATCGCCGTGATGAGCGGCAAGGGCGGTGTCGGCAAGTCCACCGTTGCGGCGATGGTGGCCGTCGGCCTGCGGCGCAAGGGACGTCGCGTCGGCGTCCTCGACTCGGACATCACCGGTCCCAGCATCCCCAAGCTCTTTGGTGTGACCGATCCCCCGACGATGTCTCCCCTCGGCATTATGCCGCCGCAGACCCCTCTGGGCATCAAGGTCATGTCGATCAACCTGATGCTCGAGAACGAGGAGCAAGCGGTCATCTGGCGTGGTCCGATGATCACGAGCGCCATCAACCAGTTCTGGAACGACGTCTTCTGGGGCGACCTCGACGCCTTGGTTGTGGATATGCCCCCGGGCACCTCGGACGCCGCGATCACGGTCATGCAGAGCCTGCCGGTGAGCGGCATCGTCCTGGTGACCTCGCCGCAGGATCTCGCGGGTATGGTCGTACGCAAGGCGGCCCATATGGCCGAGCACCTCAACACCCCGCTCATCGGACTGGTTGAGAATATGAGTTACGTCATCTGCCCGCACTGCGGAGAGCGCTACACCCTCTTCGGCAAGGGCGATACGAAGACGATGGCCGACCAGTTCGGGACCCCCTTCTTGGGCGAGATCGGCCTCGATCCGGAGATGACCAAGCTCGGCGACCAGGGCGCCATCGAGAGCTATGCGAACAGCGACTTCGACGAGACCGTCCGCGTCGTGGATGCCGTCATTGAAGCCGCGCCGGCACCCAAGTTCGCCGGTCAGAGCTAGCCTCTACCGCGCCATCGGCTGCATAACCAGCGCCCTCCCCTGATCAGGGGAGGGCGTATCCGTCCACGGACACCTGGAGCGTCGTCAGCGTCACGGCATCATCGATCGGCTCACCCTCAGGGTTAACGACCGGGACGCCCACAATGTCGGGATAGCTGTAGATGCCTGTGCGCAGAAGGTAACCGCCCGGCGCAAGGTCGTCGGGCAGATTGACCACGAACCGACTGAGGACGATATCACCCGTCGCCCAATCGGCGGCGGAGAAACCCAGGTGATCGTCCTGACTGTGAAGCCCCCCGCGCTCGTCCAACAGCTGCACGGTGAAATGATACTCGATCCCTGCCGGGGGCAGCTCCTGCACCCACCACGCCAGCCACACCTCCAGAGACGCCTCGTCGCCTGCCCACAAGCTTAACTCATAGGCAGCCAGGACGAGGTTGTTCGCATAGGGCACCCCGGCACCCACGGGCGTCATCCCGGCGACCAGCTCGTCGCGTGATAGCCCCTCCCATACCCACGTGCGATAGGCAATACCGTCAGGAAGCATCATACCCGGCCCCAGCGACACCGAAGGCAGGTCTCCCAGACGTGAGAGTCCCATCTCGGCCACACCGCCTTGCGGGTCCAGCGGTCCTGCCAGATAGACGGTGCGCTCTCGCTCGGGAAAGGGCAACGCCGCTCGTGGATCGGCAAAGCGGTGCGGCGTACCGAACAGCAGGGCATTGAAGACCGTCGGCGTCTCAGCCATAAAGGGTGTGATCTCCTCGCTCAACACGATCACCTCTCCGTCGTCGGCGAGGGCCGCGGCCTGTTGTGCCGCTATCCGTGTGTAGCGGAGCGGGATACCATAGCCGCCGGTCGTCGGATGCGCCACCATCATCTCGCGCAGGCGCCAGGTGACGCTGACCTGCCACGCACACGCTACCACGCAGACGATGAGCAGCCCCCACCCAGCCGTGCGCACCCCCCGAGCTCCCCTTACGCCGCCGAAATCCTCCACCATGCGGCCTCTGAGATGGTCCCAACCCCAAACCACCAGGGCAGCGATGAGCATGTAGGACACCGGATAGTGCATCACGAAGTAGTGCTGCTGCGTCGGCGCCGACGTCCTCAGCTGCAGCAGGATGGGCACGGCGAACCAGAGCAACATCAGGCCGAAGCCCCTGCGCCGCTCCTCCGTCGGTGCACGGAAGGCCTGCCAGGATCCATAGACCAGGCCTCCGGCGA
>Ga0334882_1004355_pt1 | contig 12080 bp, 8 predicted proteins | sample GraSluR1_MG_5_FD_207226 | JGI IMG/M metagenome (GOLD analysis project Ga0334882, IMG submission 207226) | Sludge microbial communities from methane-producing bioreactor in Wageningen University, Netherlands - Granular Sludge_15_04-R1 | ecosystem: Engineered > Bioreactor > Anaerobic > Unclassified... | reverse complement strand
CATTCGCCATTCATTCCGTTTTTCCTTATACATTTTTCAACCTCCGATTCAAAATCTATACTAATATTACCCGAAAAGCATAAACAAGATATGAAGAATTAATGATATTCCTGTGAAAAATATATTAATCATTATTTTTAATGGGCCAATTAAAGCGTCCCTGTGGACCATTGACATTTTTGGACTGTAATTTATACTTTGTTTTAAAATAGTAATATTAGCTGATACTACAAATTTGTATGAGGCATTTTCCCGCTCATTCACCCAAAGAAGGGGGGAGATATGGAAAACAAAAAAATCATTGGTAGCTATGAGCTTATAGAAGAAATCGGCCGCGGAGGCACTTCTATTGTTTATAAAGCCAAAGATCTCAATCATTCCAAAACAGTGGTAGTCAAATTACTTCATCCCTGTATATGCAAAGATCAATATTTTTTTGAATGCTTTAAAAGCCACTACAAAGCCCTAAATGCCCTTCATCAGCCTACAGTTCTGCGTGTGCTTGATTATGGCAGAGAAAATAACCAGTTTTATTATGTTATGGATTTCATCGAAGGCTATTCTATCCGCCAGATCATTGAGCAAACAGGTCCAGTGCCACTGAACACTATTTTTTCCATCCTCCGCAAAGTTTCCACCACGCTACACCATCTACATCGAAACAATTTTCTTCACCTCAACCTAAAATCCAACAATATCTTGGTTCAGCGCGACTGCAACATCTATATCACCGATTTTGGACTCACCAAGAATATTTGCCTCCAAATTATCCTCGAAGGCAAGATTCTTAGCTCTGACGTCCACAGTACTTTTGGCTACGTTGCACCCGAACAACTCTACTCCGTCCTGGGCCCTATCGGTGAAGCCACTGACATATACTCTCTGGGGATTATCCTTTTCGAAATGCTGACCGGACAGCTTCCCTTCAGCGAACAAAAAAATCCAGTCAACCTGGCCCATATGCATATTACAGTGCTTCCACCCCGACTGCTCAAGTTTCGAATGGATCTGGATCCAAGGCTCGAGCAGTTCGTCATGAAAATGCTCGAAAAAGACCCCAAAGACCGCTTTCAAACAATGAAAGAATTTTTGGTGGCCTTAAATGAAATGGAAAAAATCGTTCTACAAGATCACCAGGATAATCCCACCTGCCCCAAAGCCGTCGTCGAAATCTCCACCGAGGATCAATCTTTCACCAAAAGTTTCGAGGATTTCAGCAAAACCTTCAACCGCAAATGCTTTAACGAGATCTTCAAAGCCAAAAACCCAAGCTTTCCTCCCATGGAAGAGCGAAACGTTCTGGGTAGATATCGCATCACTCGCCTGATGACCCATTTCATGTTGAGCAACATCTATTTTGGCCATGACCTGGAAAAAGACAGCCCCATCACTCTGCAAGTACCTGTTCAATCCACTCCAGCCTTCAAGCAACGGCTAAAGGAAGATTTTCAAGCAATGAAAGAAATTGAGCATCCTGGCTTTGTCAAGATCCTCGATTTGGCAGAAGAAGACGGATTTATCTTTATTATTCGAGAGTTTGTTCGGGGCAAAACGATCAAAGACCTGGTCAAAAAAGGGAAACTCAATATCGAGCGATCCATCCGAATTACCATCAGCATTCTTGAAGCTTTGGCCTACCTTCATGCTCGAGGCATTGTTCACCGCGACCTAAACTCTGAGATCGTTACTATCACGCCCAACCTTGAAGCCAAAATCACTAATCTGATGATTACCCGAGCGGAAGATGCCTCATCGGTTTCCAGCGGTTCTTTTATGGGAGTTGTCCAATATACTGCTCCCGAACAGATCTCTCAATCCAAATACGATGTTCGCTCAGACCTTTACTCAGCAGGCATCCTGCTCTTCGAGCTCCTTACAGGCAGCCCTCCCTTCAATTCCAATCATCCCATTGAAGTCATGGATATGCAAATTAAAAAAGCACCACGCTTTCCTGAAAATACCCAAAATGTTATCCCGCTAAATCTCCAATTCATCGTTCTCAAGGCTCTTTCCAAAAATCCTGAGGAGCGCTTCCAACATGCATCCGAATTCAAAGATGAGTTGAGCGATTTCCTCATCAGCTACACCCAAGCCCTATATGCCAAGCCTGATGCTTTATCAAAAAAGACCCCTCCACCAGATGATGAGAAGGAAGAAAACACTGCAAACAAAATACCAAAAACTGGACAAAAGAAAAAACCAATCAACTTCATCGAATCACTCACCAACAACCTGATTCCCAGCAAAATACCAGCTGAGGACACCGAAATCCTGACTAGTCTCCCCCCAGATCCGCAAACTCCGGTAGTGATTAAAGGATCCAAGGCCTATGCCCAATGGATCTCTTTTATGCTGGGCCTCCAAAAAACAGAAATTACCATCCTAAGCAAAGCCCACGAGTTTGATTTTCGCATTGTTTCTTCACCAGAGGAAATGGAAGCTATGCTTCAGCAAAAGATTAATCAGGGTTTTTCTGCTCGTATCCTTGCTGGCTATTGCTGGAATTGGAGCCAGGAATTGGATGCTGAAGGCAAATTGCCATGCGACATTGTGATAGAGAATTATCGCAGACCCTGGCTTGCTCATCCAGAACTAATGATACTTCCCAGGCAAGTCCCCCGGGCTTCTTTCTGGGCATATGATCCCAACGGCTTTCTTCAGATTGGCAATATCGCTGCATCCAGTGAATTTGAATTTGATTATATTGGCTTAATCTTTGGAAACGATTTACGCTACAGTCTCAAAACCCACACCTGGATATCCAATCCCGAAGTTTCTTTTGATCCAAGAATTCGCCAAAGCTCCCTATCAGCTCTGGATTTATTTAAAAATAGTTACCTTACTCTGATGAGCAGAGGCAAAAAAGGTTGTTATGCTTACTTCACCGATCCTGATACTGAAAGTTACTTCCGAAACCACATCGAAGAGGAATAATGAGTCAAAGGGACGGGGGTATTGACTCACTTTCAGCATCAAAACCCATGAGGAGAAAGCTCTCCCCATATGATTTTCACTACTTCTTAGCAGTATAACGTATCTTTATCTCTCTGGTCTCTGCGTTCCAGAATACTTCACAGCCCAGCGCCTCCGATACAAAGCGCACTGGCACCACCGTCCGCCCTTGAACAATCCGGGCAGGTACTCCCAGCTCATATTTCTCGCCATTCACCAGCGCTTCTGCTCGATCGATGAACAAAACCACATGTGTGTCTCCCAGGGTATACGTCACCATATCCACCCGTCCACTGCTGTCGGTAGTAAAAGTGACCTCAGCGCCGAGGGATTCGCCTATAAAGCGAAAGGGCACCAGCGTTCGCCCCTGATCGATAAAAGGAGCCACATCCAGCTCCATGGTCTTTCCATTCACCCGAGCCTGCTTACTGCCAATAGTCAGCACGATATCCACCATCCCTTTTGGCCATGAGGGCTCAATGGGATTTCGTGTTATAAGATAAGGATAAATCAGTTTTTCTCCAGCTTTGTTGCTAGCAATGATCTCCAGTCGATTGTCCCCCAGTTCCATTTCCACCGTGGCAAAAAAGTATCCCTCCGGAAGGACCGGGATATCAATATGGTTGACCGTTACCTGGGATCCGGGAGAAGTTTGGCCCAAAAATGAAAAGGTCTTCATGCGAGTGCTACTGAAACCAACCAAGCCAACATATAATGAAATCTTCTTAGGAATAACAAAAGCTTCATTGCTACTCTTTTTCTCCTGGCCTTCCGCATCCACCAATCGAAGCTGATATAAATACTTGATGTAAACCGTCACTTCTTCATCCAGGTAGCTTGATTCCGTTGGATCCAGCTCTTTGATCAAAGCATAATCCTCTTCCTCAGTGGTCCGACGATACAGCTGGTAAGATGTTGCGGGCACTGTAGCTTCGGGAGGAGTCCACTCCAGAAAAACTTTTCCATTGCCGGCAATAGCGCTCAACCACAAAGGAGGGCAAGCTTTTGCTGGAATTTGCGGTGGTGTAGGCGGAGGGAGCGTTTCACCTGTGACCGAGTGTATGGCAGGGCTTTGATTTATCAGGATTTTTCCCTCCCCTGTCAACAATCGAAACTCATAATATCCCGGCTCGGAGGGCACGTCAAACTCCCACTCTACTCGTCCGAGCGACATAGAACTAATATCTTTATAAGCCAGTGCATCGCTTTCATCATCCCCGGCCCGATATAGCGCAATAGTATCGTTTTCAGACATGGGATAGCCACAATATTCCAATAAAAACTTCCTTTTATCTTCCGGATCGGGTGGAATCAAAACCGCCCTCAGATTACTCGGAGGCCAGATCATATGGAACCGGGAACTTCGAGCTAATTCAACAGCACCATCCTTTGCACAGAGGGAAAGCTCGTACTCACCAGGAAGGGAGGGCAAGAGCATGGTCATTAAACCCGAACATTTATTCATTAGGGGTTTTTTATCATAAAGTATCTGTTCATCGCCCTCCATGCGGTACATGGCAATAAAATCGCCCGGACATCCAGGCGCACCCTGGTAATAAAACCTGAAACCCCTTTGATAAACGATAATATAATATTCCAACACCTCCAGGCAGATCATAGCTTTTTGTTCTTTATCTGAAGCTGCTGCCCTGTCATCCCCTAGCAAAGAGGGAGAAAAGTTCAGCAAGGGGAAAAGAATGAACAAACTGACAAAAAAAACGATGCTTCGTTGAAAACACTTCATGGTGTTCCTCCAAAAAGCACGAAATTATAATCTAGTATACCACAAAAAAACTGAGACAAAGGGACGGGGGTATTGTCTCATTTTTTAGCTTTACTTTATCCTGATCAATACTACCATATACCCATGGAAAAATGCTTACATATTACCAGCGGTGATATATCAGGAGAACTTATTCGAGCATCAGGGCTTACTGGAGAGGTTTTGGTGATACACGACATACTGTACGAAGAGGTACGCACCCCTGGCTTGCCCAACGAGGCCGACATGCAAAAACGTGCCCGTTTCCTCGAAAAGCACACCGACGGAGGCATTCCCTACGAGCAACTGCTTTCCATGCTCCACTCCCAGTATGCCAAAATCCTCAACTCAAAAGACTTTGACCAGACCATCCTTTGGTTTGACGCCTGCCTTTTCGACCAATCCATGTTGGCCCATGTACTCGCCTGTTTCAAGGAAAACACCCCGTCCTCGCTTTCCCTCATTTGCATCGATGCTTTTCCTGGTATAGAGCCCTTTGACGGCCTGGGTCAACTCAGCCCGGAACAAATCCGCAGTCTGATCGACCTCAAGACCCCCGTTACCCTCCAGCAAATGCAATATGCAGTGGAAGTAGATCGCGCCTTTGCCCAGCAAGACCCCCAGGCCTTACTCGCCTTATCGGACAAACCCTCTGCGCCCCTACCCTTTATGCCCTCTGCCATCCAACGCTGGCTGGAAGAGCAAGCCACAGAGCATCAGCCCCTGGGTAAGCTGGATCGCCTCATCCTGCAAGCTATCGACCGGGGATACCATCGCCCCATGGACATTTTCCACGAAATCCGCCGCAACGAAACCCATCCCATCTACTGGGGAGACTCCATGCTATGGGAAAAAATCAACGATCTACAAGATCGCAACCCCCCGCTCTTAAAAATCCAGGGACCCACTCAACGGCTACCTCAATGGGGACCAAAAGAAGCCCTGGACAACTACCTCGTCACCCGAGCCTAACAATCGGGGACGGTTCTTTTTTGTGCTTGAAACGTTTGTATATCTCGCTAACAAATCCCCACTGATCCCCCAGCTCTAGCTTTCCAGTTCTTCGATCGTGGTATCAAAATAAATCAGGTTGTCATCCAGATCGCGTATAAAGAAACTTCCGCTTCCATCAGGGTTATCAGCCTCTAACTCTTCAATGGTTACCTTTTTAACCTCAAACTCCTTAAGAAGCTCCCCGATATGCCCTCCGCGAAAATTTAGTAAGTTTTCCTTTATATGCCCCTGAAACAAACCAAGATAAAAGGCTCTATGCTTTAATATCGCCCATCCTTGCACCAAATGATCTTCCACAAGTTCAAACCCTAGCTCAAGATAAAACGTACATGCTTTCTGAATATCTTTCACATTCAAACACAAAGACGCATTTCCAATGTTCATCCTTGCCCCCTTAGCTCCAGATCTTCTGGTATAACATCATTATATAACTTTACACCAAAACCGATGCCATTCGCACCCTTTTTTTAAAGCTTTTTTGTTTTACAATGGCACCATAGAGCTAAAATTATTATCATCGAGGAAGCTATGGATCAAAAAAAAGTAGGCAAGTGCGGCTTATACTGCGGAGCGTGCCCCTTTTATCTCGCCACCGCAAGTCCGGAAGTAAAAGAGTACCTGACAGAAAAATGGGGGAAATGGGAAGAAGCCTGGTACTGCAAAGGCTGTGGGGATTTGGATGAAAAATCCTGGTGCTTTGGTTGTAAAATGTTATCCTGCCTTGAAGAAAAGGGCCTAACTCACTGCTCCGAATGCGTCGAGGAGCACTGCGAAGAAGTCGAGGAATTTGACAACGATGACTGCCTCCATCATAAAACAGCTCGAAGCAACCGAGAACGAGTCAAAAACATGGGATGTCAAGCCTGGCTGGAGGAAGAGATTAAACACTGGGCCTGCTCCAACAGTGGCAGTCCTTTTATGTGGTACTCTGAAAATTGCTACAAATGCGGAAACAAAGTGGAGGGACTAAAAAAATGAACCGAGTCGTGCATTTTGAGATTAGCGCGGATAATGTAGAGCGTGCTGTCGAGTTTTACAGCAAAGTGTTTGACTGGAAGATGGAAAATTGGGAAAGCTCTGAAGAATACTGGCTAACCATCCCTCCAACAAAAAACGCTCGAGGGATCGACGGGGCCATCAAAAACCGAACACTCCCAGCGGGTTCAGGCACCGTCATTACCATTTCGGTGGACCACATCAACGAGCGACTCGAAAAACTCATCCAGGCGGGAGGAAAGCAAGTGACGGAAGTCGAAGAAATCCCCACCGTAGGGTTGTTTTGCTACTGCGAAGACACCGAAGGCAATCATATCGGCCTGCTGGAAATTTCCAACTACGACACCGAAGGCTGTTAAGCCCCTAACAATCGGGGACGGTTCTTTTTTGTTCGATGCAAACCCGCAAACCACCTACCGATGGGCTTGAGTCAGAGAAACGGGGTTGTTGACTCATTTTGTTGATAAAACAAAGTGTGTCAACAACCCCGTCCCTTTGGGTGATTTAAACGGATGTAAATTGTATTACTGGCGTTTGTCTTTAGTGAGTTTGCGGAAATTTTTCATCCCGCCCACATTCTTAAACATTCGCTCCAGCTTTTGGTTTTCAATCTGCTTGCTGTTTAAGCCTTCATACGAAGCTTCATGTTTCAGCTTCTTATAACTATCCAGCCTCCGCTGGTCGATCAAACCCTCGGATAATGCCTTTTGTATAGCACAACCCGGCTCATGCACATGCTCACAATCACTAAACCTGCACTGACTTGCAAGCTCTTCCAGATCAGAAAAAGTCTTGGATAAATCGACACTTTGAGCACCCAACTCTCTCATACCCGGAGTGTCTATCACCACGCCCCCAAGAGGACAGAGAAACATCTCCCGACCAGTAGTGGTATGCTTTCCCTTGTCTTTCCTGCCGATATCATTCGTTTCCAGCACGCTCTCCCCAAGAAGCTGATTGATTAAAGTGGACTTCCCCACCCCCGATGAACCAATAAAAGCTGCAGTCACACCCTCCTTCAGGTATGGCCCAAATTTAGCCACATTGTCCTCCTCCAGAGAAGTGCTGATCATCTCGGTATAACACGAAACCTTTTCCACCTCCTGCACCAGCTCGGATACATTTTCGCACAAATCCGCCTTGGTCAACACAATCACAGGCTTGGCTCCGCTATCCCATGCAATGGAAAGATACCGTTCCAGACGACTCAAGTTGAAATTCTTGTTCATGGACATGCAGATAAACACCAAATCGACATTGGATGCCACCACCTGAGCCTGTTCACTCACACCCACTGCAGTGCGCAAAAAAACACTTTTTCGACTAAGGATATGATGAATCATCGCTTGCTCATCCCGCGGTTCATACTGCACCATCACAAAATCTCCCACCGCAGGAAACTTCGCCAGTTCTGTGGTTTCGTGTCTCAGTTTGCCCGAGACTTGCGCCAACTTCTCTCCATTCGCAGTAATAATCTTATACATTCCCCTATACTGAGCTATGACTCTTGCCAGGGTCAAACCCTCATACATGCTGGCTTCATTTTCAAATCGCTCAGTCAAACCATAACTTTTTAACACTTCATTTCGCACCTTACTCGCTTATTATTAAACGTTCAAATCAATATATGCCTTACAGGATCATCGGGTTCTGCAAGCTTTCTACCCTCAACTGAGATTCGCCACAAATCAATTCGAAACAGAGGGCGTCCAATAGCGGTTGTTGTAGATATCGGTAATCCGGTAGGTCATCAGATAATCCCTGTTTCCCACCGAGATATTCTCAATCTTCCAATCTCCCGTCGCAGTATACTGTTTTCCCAGATAAAAGGTATCGGTATATTTTCCGTCATAAGTATAGTAGTCGGCAAGGTAATCAATCTTATCCCCTGCTTTTACCGTCAGCAAACCTTTGGCGATAGTATAAGTTTCGCGGTCAGTATCGTACTTCTTCTGAGCTCCTATGAGCTTGCCATAAGGGTTGGCATTGTCAAAAATGATGATAAGATCGACCAATTGATTGTTGAGCATGGCAGGTACGCGACCCTTTATCAAATAAGTATCACCACGTCGGTCGTCGCTAATCAGATAGTAGCTGACAATTCGATCATTCAATGCCAGCCAGGTACCATCATATTCCATAATCAGATCCCCATCATCATTGTACTCATAGACATTGTCCAGGCCCAGATCGATAAAACCCTGCCCGTCATCGATAAACACATTCATCTCCATATGATGGATCAAATCCCATTGCTTTTCGGGCAAAGCCAGCACCCGCTGTCCATCCTTAATGCTTATCCTAAGCGTAGAAGCGTCAAAGGCATTTTCCGTGTAATAATCCAGCGAATCTTCCACTTCTTCTTGATTAAGCCAATTGGAAGAGCCACCCAGCAAAGCACTAAGACCGCCCAAATCATTGCTAGCCAAAAAACTATTCAACAACTGGCCAATGATCTCACCACCCGTTGTACCACCAGACCCTGCTCCGGTGCTGCCACCCGTAAACATTCCCAGATTATTGCTCCCGCTGGAAACCGCTTGCCCTCCTGCCAGCACACTCGCAAAACTTCGCACACAATCGCTATAATTTTGATCCATACCGATGTCCTTATAAATTTCCAGGATAGGCGCTTTGGTGAGCATCTTATTATAAGGAAAGAAAATAGAAAGTCCGTTGGCATCGGTGATATTTTGAGAAGCTCGATTATATTTAATACACTCCTTCAAAGCCCTAATCAACGCAGTCGCTTCGTTGGTCCCAATTTTCTCAGCAAAACTAATCAGGTCGATCTGGTTTAAAGAGTCAGAGGCTGCAAACTCTTTGGCATCTTCTCTTGCATCCGCCACCGTCTTATACTCTTTTGCATCCAATAGCCCCTTGGTAGAAGCGGCAAAACGGGAAAAAACAGCGGGTACCGTGCCATGAAATTCCGCCAGGTCCACCAACGACAGGGTAGCTTGGGCTTGAGGCGTTTGAGCTTTAACTTCTTTGATATAATCATCAATCAGGATTTTACCCAACTCGGGAGTGGAAATCGAAGTATCATTAGACAAAGCAGTGATCCAGCCATTATAGTGCCAGCCAATGGCCGGCTCCACTTCCTCTGAGGCGATCATATAATCAGCATAAGGCTCCAAGGTAACTGCAGTTTCAAAAGTAGCCATCAAACAAGCATCAAAACCAATAAAATCAAACTTGCATCCCCCGTTTCTCAAGGCTGTCCTCAATTCGTCCAAAGTCATACTGTCATTTGGAAAAAGTTGATCATAGCCAAAGCCCGTCAGAGAACCTCCGCCATGATCCCACATAATCAGAATATATCGATCAGCGGGATAGTTTTGTTTGCTATACTTAATAAAATCTGAGAGGGTAGCAGGATCCACCATCGATCTTTTACCGAGATTCTCTTCCAGAAGTTCCAGACCTTCGTTAGACAATTTGTAGCGCTGGTTTGTTCCAGCTTTAATCATGTTATTTTGCCATTTTTTACTACCGCCCGTCTCTACAATAATATTCGTATTATCGTTGATCTCGGCATACATCATTTCCTGAAGGTCGCTGGTCGCTGCACCGCCCTGCGCTTCGAGATCCGAGCCGCAAAGATACACCATGATAGTGGCAGTATCCAGACCATTTCCTTTCAGGGCAGTAAACTTCTCACGAGCTGATCTGGACACATTCGTATTCACCGGATAGGCTCCAGTATCAAAGGTGGAATTGGTGATTTGATTGGACTGGCCGGGTGGCGGATTGAGACCCGTTGTATCTTTTCTACTATTGGTATAACAGCTATGCACAAAATAGATAAAGACAACTGCGATAACAAGGAAAACCACATATTTTGCGCAACCCGTGTTTGTTGATCCTATACCACCGCCAGACGAACCTCCAAACATATTCTGTGGGGGTTTTTGATAAGAGGAATTGCCCGACCCAGAACCCGAACCCGATCCCGAGCCCGAAGATTGACCTGGCTGATAGGGTTGCTTTTCCATGCGGTCCGCATAGCCACCGGGCATACCGACCGGACCACCCGTTTTACCACTCAGGCCATCTCCACGTCGCTGCACATCGCCAACTCCCATGCCTATACGTTTTCGTCTTCCAACAGGTCGCTTATTTTTGTCCATATCTACACCCCCTTAATCAACAAATTTCATCAGTGGAAAAATTATAAGACCCGATTTAAATAGCGTCAAACCTGCCAAAAAGAATAATTACAGGTACTCAGGGACTTGTCTCATTTGCGACATTTCCCTTCATAAAAATAACTCACGGGATCAAAGACTTTGCATCTTTTCCCGAATGAGTCACAACCCCCGTCCCTCCGTCTCACTCCGGCTCATTTTATCAGCTATTCATGACTCCCCCGTCAACAAGAGGGAAAGAAATTTTGCATCATTAAACTCGCTACCCCTTTTCAATGCTTCCTTGATCCCCACGGCCTGCCGCACCACTACCCATTCCGCGGACTTGCTGATGTAAAGGCGCTGTCCTCCTGCCCCCGCAGCTCTGACCAAATCTTTGGGAATCGCAGGGTTATCCCAGAAATAATTTCGCTCTATCATAGGGTTTTTTTCCCTGATTTCTTTGGAAATTTCTCTATTGAGCCACCAGGTCAAGCCATAGCCAGGATTAGCTGTAGAGCCCACAAAACACTCTGCCAGCAAAAGCGGATCAAGCAGGACTTTCCCATCCCACTGCCCCTCCATACGTACAAACTCCCCAAACTTTGCCCAGTCCCGGGCAGTCAGGTAAGCTCCGGAGGGCAAATGCGGATTACCGTCCTTGTCCCTTCTCCAATAGCGATAGGTAATTCCCAAAGGTTGGAACAACTTAGTATTCAGATAAGCCAGAGGGTCCATCCCCAAAGGCTCCAGCTTTCTGCGCATGATCTCTCCAAAGATTTGAAAGGGAGCTGAGTCATACATAAACACCAGGCCAGGCTTATAAAGGGCAGGAGCTTTCAAAGCCTCCTCATAGGAGGGTACGTCGCCTGCCTTGTTTTTTCCGCTAATCCCGCTATTCAGCCAAAGGAGCTGGCGAATCGTGATAGTGGATTTAAGAGGATCTTCTTCCCACTCGGGCAGCGTTTCCACTGCCAACTCGTCCCACTGCATCAGGCCATCCTGCACAGCAAAAGCAGCCATCACGCCTGAAAAACTCTTTGTCCCGCTGGCAAGCTCATGGGGCCTTCGAGAAAAACCTCCCCCTGAATAGGCTTCGTAGACCATCTTGCCCTGATGATATATAATAAAGGAAATCCCTTTTTGTTCTTCGTGATAAGCCTGAGCCAGCGCAATATGCTCGGGCAGGAAAATCGGCTTTTCTTCCCCTTGCGCAAAATCCGATC
>Ga0334882_1004352_pt1 | contig 12088 bp, 14 predicted proteins | sample GraSluR1_MG_5_FD_207226 | JGI IMG/M metagenome (GOLD analysis project Ga0334882, IMG submission 207226) | Sludge microbial communities from methane-producing bioreactor in Wageningen University, Netherlands - Granular Sludge_15_04-R1 | ecosystem: Engineered > Bioreactor > Anaerobic >... | reverse complement strand
CTTGACCGACCCTCCAAACGAGGGGTTCTCGCACTTCTGCGCCGACTCGACGGCGCCGCAAAGGGACGTCTGCCTTCAGGGCGGGAGTCGATGCGGGTAGTTTCGCCCTTCGCTAAGGATTCGGGTGCCATGATGGTTCTCCTACAGAGGACTTGCACCTCATTGACAACGCGCCCATGCTGGGCGCACACAATCGGCCGCACCCTACACCGCATAAATGCGGCGAGGGTGAGCCCTGCCGTTCTCCTTGGAAAAGGATTGATTACGCCATAAAAAGGCATTACTGTGCCAAGCATGGTAACTACGCAACAAGTTGAGCAGATGTCCCGAACGGAGAAGCTTCAGGTTATGGAGGCTATTTGGACGGCTTTGTCGGCATCTGATGCCGAGATGGAATCGCCAGCGTGGCATGCAGATGCTCTCAGAGAAACAGAACAACGGCTTTCGCGCGGTGAAGAACGTATTGTGGATTGGGAAAGTGCCAAGAGGGAGCTGAGGAATCGTTTTGCATGAGGATCAAGGTATTATCCTCAGCTATCGATGACCTGCACACAGGAAGGTTATTCTACGAGAATCAGGCAGAGGGCGTTGGCGCGTACTTTTTTGACTCCGTTTTCTCCGACATCGACTCGCTCGCACTCTATGCCGGAATTCATCCGATTATTCACGGCTATTACCGAATGCTGTCCAAACGGTTTCCTTACGCGGTTTATTACAAGGTTGAGGACGATCTGGCCATCGTGTGGCGCGTGCTCGATCTACGGAGTAATCCTGGCAGAATTCGGTATGCGCTCAAGGAGGGGCGAATCGGGTCCCCGTGACTGACTGAGGTTTACTCAATCAGCCAAGGGTCCCACATTCATGACGCCCTGGCGTTACCACCAGACATGTCCGCCGCTGGCGAGATCGCGTCCGGTTGGGCGGACGGGTCCGCATCCGGCGGTAGTTGTGTGCGTCAAGTTCTGCAAATAGGTTTGGTGATTCCTGCGTTGGATTCCTAGCTGCTTGTTTGGAGCCTTGTGTTTTGGGTTATTCGGGAACACCCCGCCCCCCCCGGGGGGGGCGGCACCCCGCGTCAAACTGTCACGCCCTCTTTCTCTTTCTTCGTGAAGTTGAACAGCCGTTGGGGATCGACGTCGTCATCCCACCCAAGCCTTCCGTGAGTCAGCCCATACTCTCTGAGTACGCAGCTGATCTTGGATATGCTGGGTATTTGGGATACAGCCTCCTGTTCAATCAAGTATTGACGCAAAGCGGAGGCACCACACGCTCGACCCACGTTGTACAAGTGGATCCGTGCCAGCAGGATGATCTGATCCACGCGGTCACATTGATCCAAAATGAGATCGTGACGCGCGCTCATGCCACCCTCACCAGTTGCAGTTTCTTGTGCTCGCGCAACAACTCCATGTTCAGATAGCGGTGCTGTTCGATCCAGTCCTCATGGACCTCCACCGCCAAGGCTCGCATCAGCCGCAAACAGCTGGCGGGATTCGGAAAGATGCGCACAACGTGTGAGCGCCGCTTGAGCTCCTCATTGATCCGTTCGAGCATATTGGTCGACTTCAGATGCTTGTGATGGGCCAGCGGCCAGCGGTAGAAGGTGAAGGTCTCTTCGATGTTCTCCTCCACCCAGTTGCACAGCTTCGGATACCGCTGCGCCCATTTCGACAACCAGGCGCCCAGATCCCGGCGCGCTTCCTCCAGGCAACGACGGTCATACAGCCAGCGCAGTTCCATCAGGCAGTCGTCGTCGGCCTTCCGAGGCAGATGATCAAGCGCATTGCGCAGGAAATGCACATAGCAGCGCTGCCAGGCCGACTCCGGAAACACTTCCGCCACGGCCTTCTTCAGGCCGCTGTGGTCGTCGGTAATCGCCAGTTCCACGCCCCGAAGCCCACGCTGGCGAAGTCCGATCAGAAAGTCCTTCCAGCTGCTTTGACTTTCCCGTCCAGCCAATTCGACGCCCAACACCTCCCGGCGCCCCTCCCAGTTGATGCCGATCGCCACTAAGACGGCCTGGCTGCGGATCACTCCATCGAGGCGAACCTTCTCATAGCGGGCGTCCAAGATCAGGTACGGGTATTCCATCTCCAACTGGCGTTGCGCAAACCGAGCCAATTCCTCGTCCAGCCGGACGTTGAGCGCGGAGAAACTTCGAGATGGACTACGGGCACAGCAGTGAAACACAATGGCCCAGTCGGGTCTCCGTGCTTGACTGAAGATCGCTCAATCAGCCACGGGTCCCACACCACCGGACATGCGGGTCCGCATCCGGCGGTTCCGCTAGACACGGGCCATCCCACTTCGCCAAGGCTACGTGGGACAAGAAGGCCCGTAATGACGAACAGTCCAGAGAGTGCGCAGGTCGGGGACTCCCATTTGGTGCAGCCGATGGTTGGTCAGGGCGCGTTGCAGGATGCTGTTGCCGCTCATTCGCCAGTAGCCCTTGCGGCTTCGGCTCGCCAGATGCACTTGCTCCAGCGGGATGCCTAAAGCCAGCAAGTGGCGGCGGCGGGTTCGCGGCTGCTTCCATTGCTTCCAGTGATACAAACGTACCCGGCGGCGAATCCACTGCGCCAACTCGACCACGACCGTATAGGCATGGCTGATGCCGAAGTAGTTGATCCAACCCACGACATACCGCCGCAGTTCGCCGATGACGTCCTGCACACGGTGTCCACGGTTGCGCCGGGTAATCTCCCTCACCCGCTGTTTGAAACGGGTCAGGGCCTTGCCCGTCCAGACCGGCTTTCCGGCGCGGCCGATCTGGAATCCCAGAAAGGCGCACGTCTTCAGCGGCCCGGAACGGCTTTTGGTCCGGTTGACCACCAGTTCCAGCCGTCCTTCCACGAACCGCGTCAGACTCGCCAGCACCCGCTCGGCCGCCTTCGCGCTCTTCACCAAGACGAGGAAGTCGCGCAACTGCCTCATCAGCCGATCGTGGGGCACGGTATCGAAGAAGGACTTCAGGTCGCATTCCACCCCGTGGCGGCGACCCTCCTTCCATCCGGCTTCCACCGCCCGCACCGCCTGATGGGCGCTGCGGCCGGGACGGAAGCCATAGCTGCGGTCGCTGAACCCGCTCTCGAAGAGCGAACCCAGCACCTGCGCCAACGCTTGCTGGATCACGCGATCCAGCACCGTCGGCACTCCCAGCGGGCGTTGACTCCCGTCGGGCTTGGGAATCCACACCCGGCGCACCGGCGCCGGGCGATAGTTCCCCTCCTCCAGCGCGGAACGGATGCGCTCCCAGTGCGCGCGGGGAAAGGCCGGGAAGTCCTTTACGGTCATCCCGTCCACGCCCGGCGCGCCCGCATTGTTCACAAGGAGATGTCCGAGGAGACGACATGCTTCTCGGCGGATATCTGGATCGACGGCAAGAAAGCCGGACAGGTCAGAAACAGCGGAACGGGTGGATGCCACGGCTACTCGCCCATCTCACTGGTCAGGCAACTAACGTCCTATGCCGCCACGCTGCCAAGGCTGAAAGTCCACGACGGCGTGTTCGTGGATCAGGACGCGGACTGCGTGATCGGCACGGCACTGTTGCGGTACGAGCGCAGGAAAGAACTGCGCGCAAAACTGTCGTCGCGGATCGTGTACGCTCGCCGCAATGCACCAGGACTCTGGGAGACGCGCAGGCTGAAGAAGCCGGAACTGGCCACCCAGCTTGCGGGATGGAAAATGCACAGGCCTGCCGACGTGGACAAGATACTGAACCTGCTGCCGGAAGATGAGGCGCTGGAACTCTACGCGGCGGCGGAAGAGCAGGGAGATCACGATGCGCACTCCAAGGGCGGTTGACGATCTCTGGCTGGAAGCGACCTGCAGCGGCATCAACCTGGCGCAGTGGAACCGCTGGATGGACGGGGCGAAAAGGGCCGACCACCGCCGGATCGATCGCCTGGTCAGAAAGCATCTGCCGGATCTCTACCGGGATTTGGCCCTGAACCTGCGAAACCCGTACCACTACTTCAAGACCCGGAGGCATCTCATTCTGGTGCATTCGGCGATGGAGTACTTCCTCTGCTACGGCCGGGTTTAACGATGCCCGGCGGCAAGGGGCCGACTGCACGAACAATTCAAAACGATTGGAGCGAAACATGACGAAGGAACTGCCGAAACTGTACAAGACGACCGGGACCGGGAAGACCCAGACCTGGCAGATTTTCATCGAGGGCGCCGACACCTTTACCAAGTTTGGCCCGGAAGACGGGACGATCCAGACCTCGGCCCGGGAAGCCGCGATCCCCAAGAACCCCGGCAAGGCGAACGCGACGACCGCCGAAGAGCAGGCCGTGCTGGACGCGGAATCTAAATGGCGCAAGAAGCTGGCTTCGGGCTACGTCCAGACGCTGGAAGAGATCGCGGCCGGAACCGTGGACTCCAGCATTCAGGGCGGCATCTTCCCCATGCTGGCCAAAAGCTACCGCAAGGACGGACACAAGATCGCGTTCCCCGCCTACGCGCAGCCCAAGCTCGATGGCCACCGCTGCATCGCCGTGGTCGACGGCCATGGCAAGTGCACCCTCTGGACGAGAAAGCGGAAGCCTTACGCGAGCGTCCCCCATATCGTCCGGGCGGTCGAAGCGCTGGGCCTGAAGGACGTCGTGCTGGACGGAGAGCTCTACGCCCATTCGTACCGCGACAAGTTCGAGCAACTGGCCCACCTCGTCCGCCAGAGCGTTCCGGAGCCGGGGCACGAAGCGATCGAATACCATGTGTTCGACATGCAGTCGCCCGAAGGGTTCGGGCGGCGGCACGAATGCCTGAAGGGGCTGTTGGCAGGGGCCCGCAAACCCATCGTCCTGGTGGACACCCGGCTCGTGGAGGACGACGAAGCCCTGATGGAGGCGTTCGAGGCATGTCGGGCTCAAGGATACGAGGGCGCGATGGTGCGCAATGCCCATGGTGCGTACGAATCGCACCCCACGCACCGGTCGGGCGATCTTCAGAAGATCAAGGAGTTCGACGACGCCGAGTGGCCGATCGTCGGGATCAAGGAGGGCAAGGGCAAGCTGGCCGGCCATGCCATCTTCACCTGCAGGACGGAAGACGGCAGCACGTTCGACGTGAAGCTCGCCGGCGACTCGTCGGTATTGAAGGGCTACTTCGAGAATCCCGGCAGGGCGATCGGCAAGCTGCTGACCGTCCAGTACCAGGGGCTCACCGGCAAGTCCGGCGTTCCCCGCTTTCCCGTGGGCCTCCGGGTCAGGGAAGAAGCAGCCTGAAAGGAGAACTGTCATGGCCAACAACTATATGGAGTATTCAGCGTTTCTGGAGATCCCGCCCGCCAAGATCGAGCAGGGCCGGGCGATAGTCGCCAGGGAGATCGCCAAGCTGGAAGCCGACGACGACTGGGGCTATTGCGGGACCTGTGCCGACGTTGAGGACAATGGAGTGTGGTTCCATGCCGAGGAATCCGGCAACACCGACCATGTCGAGGCTATTGCCAAGGCGCTGCTGGAGGAACTGGAGATTGATGATCCATTCTGCTGTTCATGGGCCTATACCTGCTCCAAACCGCGTATCGACGAGTTCGGCGGCGGTGCAATGGTGGTTAAGCGCGGGCAAGAAACCGTATGGGTGGATGCCTTGGGCCGGGCAAAGGAGATTGCAGCCTGTACCGGAAAGAAAACACCCTCTGCGCTAGCCGTGCTTCGCAAGCTCGAAGACGTCATCAGCGGCATTGAGGCTGAGGCGGACAACGCCGGCATCGACCTGGAAGAGGCTCGGCACTGGTGGAGAGAAGCGGCGACGGTGCTTGCGCATGCAGTCACCGCGCCGCCTATGGGAGTCGGCAACCATGCGGCCTGAACGGCAATACTGGGCGTTCGTCGGGCGCATACCAGAGGGCGAGAACAGCTACTGGGCCACACCGCAGCCGGCAGCAAGGAAGCGGGCGCTCGCCCAGTTCAAGGGCTTTCTGGCGGCAGAGAACGGATTGACCCGCTCGTGCGAAATCAAGCTGAAGCTGGCGTATGGCACGACGTACATCGTCGACGGTGCATTCTCGTCGGATTCGCCCATCACCGCACACGGGGAAGTCTAGTGACTGCTGTCTGATTGGAATGGCTGGGCAAACTGGCCGACGAGTCCAGGCATGTTCCCGCGTACGCTGATTTGGAGGGCTGAACATGGCGCAAAGCAAACAACAAACCTGACTTGAAGGAACAAACAATGACATCGAATGAGATTGAAAGGTGGGCCCGCTATGCGGCGATGCAGCAGGCGTGCGCCGGAAGGATCGTTGTGCTGGCCCGGGATGACGGACTGCTGTTGCAGCGCGACGGCTCATGGAGCAAGGACGCAACCCACGCCAAACGGTTCCACTTCGACCGCGACAACGTTCGGGCGCAAATCGAGGAAGTGGAAGATCGGTTCGGCAAAAAGTGGGACGCGTTACCGGTAAAGGAGGTGCAATCGTGAAAAAGAAATACACCGCAGTCCTGCTGTACCCGGACTACGCAACCGACGACTTCGGGGCGGACATCTCGGTGCAGTGGGTAACGGTGCCCAAACGGCGCAAGCTCGCCGATGAGCACGCCGAGGCCGCAGCCGCGGCGCGTAGGCTGTGCATCGAACAGCAGGAGTCGGGAGAGTTCGGCGATCCTCCGGGCAGCGACCTGAAGCTGATCGCCCTATTCCCCGGGCACGTCCGCTGCGTGGCGGACGCGACGCATGGGCTGTAGGCCGAAATGGAGAGAACCGAGAGGAAAGCGAGATGAAAACAACGAGACGAACCGGCCTGCCGAAGACGCTGGCCGGGCGAGTCTATCGGTACGACAAGGACACCGTAGCCACCCCGGTCGAAATCAGCCCCAGATCGAAGCAGTGGGAGGATGTGCCGACGGCGCAGCGGCATACCCGCAACTACCGGCTGAAGTATCTGCCGACGGGCGTGCGCGGGCATTCCGTGTTCAGCCACGACCAGCTTGCCGAGCTGTTCAAGGGCAAGAGAAGCAAGCGGCTGAGAAAGGAAACCCCATGAGCCCGAAGCAACGCCTGGACCTGATTGCCCGAACCGCCCAATAGTGCTACGACCAGACGGAGAGCTGGGGCCATGGGAGGTTCGGGGAGGGGCTGGCTTACCTGTTCTGGGCCATTGCCGCCAGGGACGGACAGCCCTTTGACAGCACAGTTTGCCCGGAGGACTACGCCGAACTGGTGCAAGTCCTTAAGTCGAATCCGAATGGGCTGTGGAGGGAACTGGTGGCGGCGGGGGCGATTGTGTAGGGAGGAAGAATTAGGAATTGCTAAGTACCGAATCAGTTCCCAAGGCGAGGATTTAAAAATTGAGTGCTTCCTTGTCATTTGCTATGTGAAAGTCTGCAGTATGGCTCTAAGGACAGGGAGATAGCCGGATATGAAAAAGTCGGTGGGAATGTGGTTGGTGCTGGCCTTGTGGTCCGCGACGGGATTTGCGCAGGAAATCTTTGAGATGGGCATCGACCGAGAGGGCGGCCAGCCCCGCCTGGGCGTGAGTTGGCAAACCGACCCGGAGGATGCCTATCGCGTGATGATACGCCCCTCGCTGACCGACGGCGACTGGCAGCCGCACGACCCGGCCTTTTCCACGGCGGATGGCTTTACGCAGGACGCGCATATCCCCTTGGCAGAGGAGGCGCTTTTCGTCAAAGTCGAGCGCCAAGACGTGATTCCCCCTCAGTTCGAGTTCGTCACTCCCCGGCAGGATACCGTCGCCGTGCCCCTGCAATCCCCGCTGCGCATCCGCATCCGGGACGAATCGCCGATTGCCCCGGACAGCGTGGTTTTCTGGCTAGATGGCCAGCCCCAAACCTTGGCATCGCCCCATCTGACCCTCGACGGCAGTCTCCTGGAATATCTACCTCCGGCGCCAATGGGCGCCCAAGGCGCCACCGTGACCGTGCAGGTGGCCGCCGCCGACATCCACGGCAACTCCTCCACTAGCGCGTTGTCAACCTTGGTGCTGGAAGTCGAACCCGTGGTAGTCGGACACGCCCGAGTCATCGGTGCCGCACCGGGCCCCCAGCGCCTGCGCGGTCCCCGGGGCGAAATTGGCGTGCTCGGGCAGGATTCCATCGCACTGGTCGAAGTCCACGAAGATCGGCTTGTGTTTGAATACACTGGCAACCACGGACTAGCGGTGGATCAGTTGCTGGCCAGCGCCGATCCCAACCGCATCTTCTACCGGCAGATCACGGCACTGGAGGACAACCCCGCCACCGGCCACATCGTTGCCTACACCCGGGATGTCCGGCTCGAAGAGTTCTTTGAGGAAGGCAGTTTCAATGCCGCCACCATGCAGTGGACCGAATACGTTGAATCGGCCGACGGCATGCTCGTCTCCACCGCCAAACCGCTTGGGGAAGTAAGCTGGGGAGTGTCCTTTGAACAAGATGGAGCAATCGCTCCTTTAGACTTTTCAAATGACTACATTCAACTGGCCGGCAACATCGGCGCATGGGGCATTTACGCGAATTTGGACATCAACGCCAACTTTCAGAATCGCCTCTTACCATCACCTCACACGGAAATGGACCGGTGCGATATCGTGTTCGACGGCGGGCTTACCGTTACCATTGCCCCGGAGATTATGTTTGCTGCGGCTGGAAGCATCAGTGCCGAAAAACCGCTCTTTGCCCCCATCACCAAGCGTTTCCGCGGATGGGCCGGCGCGATACCCGTGTGGGTTGACATCGTGCTGGAAATCCAAGTGGGCGCAAACATCGGCGCGGAAGCCACCGGGAGTTTCCACGGAGGCGTCCATTTCGGACGCAACATCCACTACCACCTACAACTGCGGAACGAGGAGTGGGCGCAAGTGGGCCGCGGCGACACGGGGTTCCAACTTACGCCAATCCCCCTCCAGACCACCTTGGAGGGAAGCGCTACCGCCCGCCTCTACCTGCAGCCCAAGCTGACCGTGTACGTGTACAGTCTCGTTGGCGCCTACGCCGCGTTAGAGCCTTACCTGCGCTACGACGGGCAATACCGCTTGCTCCCCAGCTTCTACTACCGCCACGAACTGGCCGCCGGTCTCGACATGCTGCTGGGCATGGACAGCCGCATCTGGCACAAAGATTGGGGCGACCCGCCCTCTTGGCCATTCCCCGTTCTGAGCCGGCAACTCTATTTCGACGAGGGACCCATAAACCCGCCCATCATTTCCGTTCCGCCCCGCAACGCCACCCTTGCCCTCGGCCAGACCGCCGTATTCAGCGTTGTTGCCGACGGCACGCCGCCGCTTTCCTACCGCTGGAGCCATAACCAGCGCGATACTGGCCGCCGCTGCACGTTTATCTCCGTCGTTGCTTCCTCCGCCACCACCGGCGAATACAGCGTCACCGTGGCCAACGCCCATGGTTCCGCCACCGCTGCCGCCGACCTGATTCTGTCCGACCAGCCCGAGGGCTACATCTCCCTCGCCGGAACCTTCAATGACTGGAATCCAGATGCCCGCAACATGGCTCACAAATGCGGCGACCTGTGGGAAGGCGACATTCATCTCGACGTTCCCAGCGGTGCCGAATTCAAGTTCACTCTCAACGGCGATTGGGATATCAACTGGGGCGAGGCAAGCCAGACCACGTACTCAATCCCTCTCGCCGGAAACGCTGAGAGGGGCGACTTCTCCAACGTGGTCCTTCTTGGTCCGCTCTGCGGTACCTACCGTTTCCGCTTCAATGCCGACACCCGAGAATACTCAGTGACTTTGCTTCAGGCGGGGGACTGCAACCATCCCCTTCCCTCCGGCATGGTGCTGATTCCGGGGGGGACGAATGCGGGGATCGATCCGGACTTCGGGGCGTATACCCTGACCGTCACCTCCTTCCATATGGACAAGTATGAGGTGACCAAAGCCCTGTGGGACGTAGTGTTCAATTGGGCGATTACCAACGGTTATGGTTTCGATGCTGCGGGTCTTGGAAAAGCGGCCGATCATCCCATTCGTTCAATCAACTGGTACGACGCGGTGAAATGGTGCAACGCTCGCAGTCAGATGGAAGGTCATCCGCCGGTCTACACGGTGGACGGCCAGATATATCGGAGCGGACAGGAGGACGATGTTATTCAAACTGGGGCCGCGGGCTACCGCTTGCCTACAAGCGACGAATGGGAATACGCCGCCAGGGGAGGGGTGGCCAGTCGGAGATTTCCGTGGAGTGATGGCGATGACATTCAGCATGCCCGGGCCAATTATCGGAGTACAAGTACTTACAGTTACGACACAAGCCCGACACGGGAGTTCCATCCAACATATAGAACGGGAACCATGCCCTATACCAGCCCAGTTGGTTCATTTGCCGCAAACGGATATGGACTCCACGACATGGCGGGGAACGTATGGGAATGGTGCTTCGACTGGCATCCGTCGCAGGTCGGATCTGCCCGAACAATACGCAGCGGCAGTTGGCAGGCCCAATCACTGAGTTCCCGTGTTGGGCATCGCCTTGGCGTCAGCCCGGTCTTTACCGCCTCTACCTATGGTTTCCGGAGCGTGCGGTCTGCGTCTCAATCATCCGATCAGGTAGACACTCCCATATTCGATCCCAATGGTGGGGCATACACCGCGGCAACGATAGTTGTTGCGGTCAGTTGCGCCACCCCGGAAGCCACCATCCGATATACAACCGACGGCAGCGAACCCCACGAAACCCTCTCGCCTATCATCGAGTCGGGCGATTCGGTTGTGTTATCGGTGCCCAGCGCGCTGAAGGCCAAGGCATGGAAGGACGGGATGATGCCAAGCGAGACGGCACATGCTGATTACGAGGAGCTTATGGAAGGGGCATATGAATTCTCCATTTACCGCATCTACGAAACAGCCGGAAAAATCGGCATAAGTTGGACATGCATCGAGACGGGGGAATACTTTGTCGAGCGCACGGAAGACTTGCTTGGCATTTCATTCCAGCAGCAGGAAGAACTATATGGTGGTCCGGGCAGCTTGGATTACGTGGACGATGATACCTCTCTCGACAGGGCTTTTTACCGGGTCGTGCTTGGCAATGGCGAAACATATTCAGTAAGCATGAATGCAGCGGGCTATATTCGGCACAATGTACCCGGCAATTCAGCAAAACTGTTTGTTCAGCCATTTGCCGCCTTTGGAGCAGGACCGGCACCGCTGACCACGGCGTGGTTCGAGGGCCAACTCCAGGCTAATGACGAAATTCACTTGTGGGATGACGATGATGGCCACTTCCATGTCATCCGAAGGGAGTTTTCTGGATGGTCTGGGGCAATCGGCGAACGATTGGATTGGGGCAGAAGATTCTGGCTTGTTAACAACAATAGCCAGGCTGCTTCTATTATATTGGCAGGGGAAGTCCCTGCGTCTCCTGAGTTGACCAGTGTGGCGGTTGCTCCTGGAATGAACGTCATGGGCTATGCGTATCCGGTTGACATATCATTGGCATATCTATCGTTGAATCCTGATGCCAGCGAGCGCGATCAAATTCAGATGGGCACGCCTCAATTGCCATCACTGGATCCGGATTTATCAGCCGTATTTGTGTATAACCAGCGTCCCCAATCCTCTGGATGGATGCCTCCCGCTGGTGTCATATCTGCGGGTTCGGGGTTTTATTATATTCGGAATGCGCCCTATTCTTTCACATGGTCAGAGTGGAAGCCATATATCTGGCCTTGAGCAGGTTGCTCGATAAGCACAGTGGCAGGACGAGGGATTCGGGGGAGGGATAATCCTGCGAAGACTTCGGCTAAACTTATTGTTCACAGCCGCCTCCGGGCGGCTTTTTTGTTTTCAACCACAACCATAAGGAGATCAACATGTCGCATTTCACGAGCATACATACGCAGATCCGAGACTTGGCCGCGCCGCAAGACGCCTGCAAGGAGCTGGGTGTCGAGTTGGTCCGCGAAGGCGAGGCCCGGGGCTACGCCGGCAACACCCGCAGCGGCGACCACCATTGGGCACCGGGCGAGCTGTTCATGCGCTCGTAGGAGGGAATTGATAAGAAATTGCTTTTTAGGCGGTTGCCGGTGAGAGGCCGCTGTTGAGGTCCGAGGCTGGCAGATCGTGTCGCTTTCATGGTGTGAGGGTGGCAAAATCGGGGGTGGACGTCAAGCTTCGGGG
>Ga0334882_1004348_pt1 | contig 12092 bp, 11 predicted proteins | sample GraSluR1_MG_5_FD_207226 | JGI IMG/M metagenome (GOLD analysis project Ga0334882, IMG submission 207226) | Sludge microbial communities from methane-producing bioreactor in Wageningen University, Netherlands - Granular Sludge_15_04-R1 | ecosystem: Engineered > Bioreactor > Anaerobic >... | reverse complement strand
AGTCGGAGTTTCCGATAAAAGTAAGAATAACCGAACGCATAAGGTGGGACTCTGTCTACATGGTCCACGGCTTCGGACACGATCAGAAGAAGCTGCGGAGAAGCTATGGCAGGGGAGCAAGCGATACCAACCTTATCACCAGGGTGCTGGTTGATCCAATTATGGGAGGGACAGGCATGAGGGGTAACTTCGTTACTTTTGTCACTGACCCTGGCGGAAAGGAGGTGGCATCATGAGATACGCCATGGCTGTCGATACAAAAAAGTGTGTGGGATGCAGCGACTGTGTCGTGGCATGCCAGACAGAAAACGATGTACCGATAGGCTACTGCCGCGACTGGGTGGTCGAGGTAATTGACGGTACATACCCGCAGCTCGAAGCAGAAATCAGGTCGGAGCGATGCAATCAATGCGATAATCCACCCTGTGTCAGATGTTGTCCTACCGGTGCCAGTCACATTGCTGAGGGAGGCATCGTTCTGGTAAAGCCCAACAAGTGCATCGGCTGCGGAGCCTGCATCGCCTCATGTCCCTATGACGCACGTTTTCCTCATCCGAAAGGCTACGTCGACAAATGCACCTTTTGTATACACCGGGTTAAGCTGGGAATGCAGCCTGCCTGTGTTTCAGTCTGCCCTACAAAATGTATGTACTTCGGCGATCTTGACGATCCTAACAGCGATGTCAGCAGGGTGCTTAAGAAGCGAAAATACAAAACCCTGATCCCCGAGGCAGGTACCAAACCTCTGTTATATTTCCTTATCTGAAAATACAATGAACGAAGAGCTTATTATCAGCGGAAGACAGAACCTGATGGTCGACCCCCAACTGCATATATGGCACTGGCCCATACCATTGTACCTTTTTCTGGGAGGACTGGCCGCGGGAGTGCTCTTCTTTGCCGCATTGTACTACCTGTCGGGAAAGGAAGAAGAGTATCGTTATGCCGTACGAAAGGTGCCGTTTCTGGCCCCCCCTGCACTGTTGATCGGGCTTGCAGCCCTCTTCATCGACCTGAGACACAAAGCCTTTTTCTGGCAGCTTTATACTACTATCCGGCTCGAGTCACCCATGTCATGGGGCGCATGGACACTGCTGGTCATTACTGCCGTCTCCTTTATCTGGTGCGCACTTCATATCAGGGAGTTTTTCCCTGAATGGGACTGGAGATACAAGTGGCTTAAGGAACTTGAGATATTCTTCAGCAAATACAAGCGGCATCTGGCATGGGTTATGCTGATCTTTGCCATAATAACAGGGGTTTATACAGGTATTCTTTTGTCGGCATTCAACGCCAGGCCACTGTGGAATACTTCTGTGCTGGGGCCGCTCTTTCTGGCATCAGGACTTTCAGCAGGTGCTGCATCAGTGGTTCTCGCTTCAAAGAATAAAAAGGAAAGGCTGCTTTTTACGAAGATAGACCTTATTATTCTTGGCACCGAACTCTTCCTTATCGTGCATATGTTTATGGGATTTCTGGCCAGTACACAGGTACAGATCGAAGCTGCAGGGCTGTTTCTCGGCGGACCATACACAATGGTGTTCTGGATCTTTGTGGTGGTGCTGGGAATATTTATTCCTGCCGCCCTTGACCTTATGGAACTCAGAGGTTATCACGTGCCTGCAATTATTCCCGGGCTGCTGGTAATAACGGGAAGTCTGATCTTCAGATTTGTGTTTGTATTTGCCGGTCAGGTGAGCCGCTGGTTATACTGAAAACAACATTAAAAACAATTATATGAACAGTAATTCAAAAACAGGCAGGAGCAGAAAGTACCTCAATCCTTATCTGGGTGGGGTCCTTCTGGGACTCGTGCTGCTTGCTGCCAACTTCGTCTCCGGGAGAGGCCTGGGTGCCAGCGGCGCCATAAAAAGTGTCGTTGCCACAACAATAGAGGTGGTTGACAGAGATGCATTCAATACCATGCCGTTTATGGCAGAATATGCAGAAATGCATAGCGGAAGCCCTATGAGATCATGGCTGGTCTTCCAGATGCTGGGCGTGATCGCAGGTGGCTTTCTTTCAGGAATACTTTCAGGCCGGCTCAGGCTTCAGGTTGAACATTCCCCGAAAATAACATCGCGGCGCAGGCTGGTTTTTGCACTGGCGGGCGGGATTCTTTTCGGCTTCGGCTCACAGCTCGGGCGCGGATGTACCAGCGGATCAGCTCTCAGCGGAATGGCTGTACTTTCATTGGGAGGTTTCGTGACGATGATGGCCATATTCGGAACCGCCTTCGCCCTTGCATATTTCTTCAGAAGAAACTGGATATAAAGAAAGGAGGAGAAATGGGACCACTTGCACCAAATGAAATAATATCAGAGAACACCAATTACCTGATTGCCTTTTTCATAGGCATAGGTTTTGGATGGGTACTCGAAAGCTCAGGATTTTCATCAAGCAGAAAACTCGCCGGGATCTTCTATGGCTATGATGCAGTCGTTCTGAAAGTGTTTTTTACCGCGGCAGTAACTGCAATGCTCGGACTGCTGTTCATGAGTCTCTTCGGCTGGATCGACCTTGACCTGGTTTATGTAAATCCTACATATCTCACATCAGCCATCGTGGGAGGAATTATTATGGGAGCAGGCTTTATCATGGGCGGCTTCTGCCCAGGAACAAGCTTTTGCGGAGCTGCAATTGGAAAAATCGATGCCATGGTATTCATTGCAGGTCTCTTCATAGGAGTATATGGCTTTGCTTTTACCTACGGATGGCTGGAGAAACTCTATCTTGCCCGATATATGGGTGAGCCTAAAATAAGCGAGAAACTCGGCTTGTCTGACGGTCTTTTTGGCCTCCTTCTGATTCTGGCAGCAATAGGCATGTTTATTGTTGCTGAATGGGCAGAGAAAAAGTTTCCAAGGGAAGAATATTGAAGTAAAACCATAAATATTTAATTATGAAACCATTAAAATTGCTCGCATTAATTATTATTCCTCTCGGTATAATTATTGCCGCCATCCCGGCTGACAGGGTTAACCATTCGCGCCTCAGCCCTGATGAACTTCTTCAGGAAGCAGGGACCGGAACACAGTTTATCTCTCCTGATGTAGTTGCTGACATGCTGGTCCAGAAGGATCCCTCCCTGCGGCTGATCGACGTGAGAACTCCGGAGGAGTTCGATGCGTACAGCATGCCCGGAGCTGTGAACATTCCCCTCAGCAACCTTCTGGCGGATGAATACACCGACATTCTGAACCAGGACGCCTACGTTAATGTCTTTTATTCAAACGGATCTGTTTACGCCAACCAGGCCTGGATGATAACCAGGCAGCTTGGATATGTTAATAACTTTGTACTTGAAGGAGGACTGAATTATTGGTTCGGGAACATACTGTCGCCTGAGGCACCCTCACAGACCAGCCCAAACGAGGAGTTTGCTAAATATGATTTCCGGAAGAGTGCTGCTGCAGCTCTCGGTGGTGGGAGTGTTGTCCCGGCCGAATCTGTAACTCCTGCAGTGAAGGCTGTAAAGCCACCGGTAACTGCCAGGGCAAAGAAGAAACCCTCAGGAGGTTGCTGATTCCGGGAGCGGTTCTTAACTGTTTTATGCTTATCCTGCATTTATCATGCGAAATCGATGATCTTCTATGGGATAATATCAATAAAATGTCTGCTGATTTAAATATCCTGGCGATAAATTAATAACATCAAGGCTCGCTGACCTGTCTCGTGTGGTCAGACCTCCGGCTCAAACAACAATTTCAGGAAGCGGCATGGTAAATTCAACTGTTTATGGCTCCATCCGTGCAAACTTTCAGTTTGTAAATATTAACGCAACTGTTTCCGAAAAAAATCGGATCGATATGTTCGAGGATCTGCGCAATCGCCGCCAGTCCCATGGCCAGAAAAAGCCATTTCCTGAAAGGTTTCAGGTACGCCCATATGATTTTCATTAAACTTGCTTTTTAATCAGGGAACTAATTCTAACAGCAGTATCCTACTAAAATAGCAAAAAAAAGGGGGACTCCCATAAGGCTTCCCCCTGACACAAAATATTAACCTGCTCTGGTTTCAATTTTAACAAAACAGCCTGACTATTGCTTTTCCGATTCAATCTTCAACTGCTGATTCATTGCCTCAAATCCCATTCGGGTACTGATATCCAGGATTTTTTTAAATAATGGAATTAATATCCCCCTGAATTTCTCGCGCTGGATAAAAGTCGTTGTACCATCCTTGTTGTCTGTTAACTCAAATATGTGCTCCGCATCGAACAATCCGGGTATTAACATATGCCCCAGCCATCTGAATTCCTTTTCAGTAATTACACTGATAACCCTGGGGTTAACAGTCATACCAAATGAATCCGGAGGCTCCAGCCTGGCCGATATTTTATTGCCTTTTAAGGGTCGTCCTTTTATTGATTTAATAAACGGATTCCAGTCAGGATATTTATCAAAATCTGTCAATACTTTCCATATTCTTGAGGGACCGGCATTTATCAGGATCTCCGTTCTGATTTCTTTGTTTTGTTTAGCCATAATTAATATTTTTTTCCGCAAGAAACTCATTGTGCTTATATGAAACCCGACAAAGCTCATTTTGTTCATACTTTAATCTGAAGCTGAAACCCTGCCGGAAGATCTTTTTGCATCATGAGGCATGCTGGTCCGGCAGATTCATATCGGACAGTGTAAATCATTGTCGCAACAGCCTTACAGTCTGACGGGTCGGTTAAGCTTATATTTCTCCTGCCTGAATATTTAAACATCTGTCTGCATAATATGTGATTTACGAGATCCTGATATGATCTGTTAAGACAGGCAGGAAGTAATACTGATTACCGGTTTTACACTTTTAATCGCTGTGAATTTTGCGGTTGCTAATGAACTACCGGAGAGATTTGTATTTTTACAATTAATTAGCAGATAGATTTATTAATCCTTTTTCATCAAAACATGAATATAAATATTCTTCCTTTTATCTTGTTTTTGCTTATATGGTCATGCAGCCCGAAACAAAAAAAGTTAACAGACTATGTAAATCCTTTTCTGGGAACCACAACTTTATGGGACAGTGCTGACATCGGTTACGTACCAACACACAGAACCTGGGGCGGTGAAACTTTCCCCGGATCATCATTGCCCAATGCAATGGTTCAGCTAACCCCGGTAACCCAATTCAGGAGTGGCTCGGGTTACCAGTATGAAGATACCGTGATTTACGGTTTTGCGCATACCAGCAAGGGGCACTGGAATCTCTGCCATATTCCACTGATGCCGGCTACAGGAGAGTTCTCACCAGCCGACTATAAATCAGGATATAATCACCAGAATGAATCAGCTAATCCCGCCTATTATCAGGTTTACCTTGAACGATACGGAATCAATGCCGAACTGACCTCAACCATGCGTTGCGCTTTTCATAAATATACATTTCAGGATGGCAGTTCAAAAAACCTGATCGCAACTCTGACAAAAGCGAATGAGAGGGTAAGGGATTGGGAAATCAAACAGGATGGCAGGAATGTATTTACCGGATTTCAGCAACTGGGAGAAAAAATGTACTTCTATGCTGTTGCAAACCACGACATCAAAAAAATTGAATCAGTCAGGGAGGATTCACTTGAATTTTCTGTCGTTAATTTTAATGATTCACAGGGACCACTGGAAATACAAATCGGTTTTTCGTTTGTAAGTATTGAAAATGCAAGGGAAAACCTGGAAGCTGAAATGCCCGGCAGGGATTTTGAACAGGTTCGGAAAGAAGGAACAGAAACCTGGGAATCATTATTATCAAAGATCAGGGTCTGCGGAGGAACCGAAAGACAACGTGAAATATTTTATTCGACATTATACAGGTCTTTTCTTTGGCCGGCGCTGCGAAGCGACGTAAATGGTGAATTTACAGATCTTGACGGTAATGTTGTAAATAAAGGATTTGATTATTATACCATTCCTTCCTTGTGGGATACTTACAGGAACAAGCTGGTTCTGCTGGGGATGATTTCTCCCAAAGTAAACGGAGATGTGATCATGTCGATGATCGACAGAGGCGAAAAGACCGGTTTTATGCCCACCTTCTTTCATGGTGATCACGCAGCTCCGTTTATTGCCGGATCCTATCTTCGCGGATTGACCAATTTCGATGTGAAAAGTGCCTATAACCTGCTTTTAAGGAACGCAACCCTTGAAAACCGAAGCAGACCACATATCCTGGCATACATCGAAAAAGGCTATGTCCCGGAACAGGATCTGGAAAATCCCGTGCTTCAGACTGTGGCCAACGCTGCAGTTACCAAAACACTTGAATATGCCTATGACGACTATTCGGTAGCCAGGCTGGCCCAGGTCCTGAATGATGATGAGAATTATGAAATGCTGATGAACAGGGCTTCAAATTACAAAAATGTGTTTGATCCTTCAACCGGATTTATGAGAGGACGACTTGCCAGCGGTGAATGGATTGAAAATTTTGATCCCGCTTTCGTTTACTATGAATACATGTACCGTGAGGCTAATGCGTGGCAATCTACTTTTTTTGCACCACATGATCCTGAAGGACTGATTGCCCTCTACCCTGACAAGGAAATATTCGAACAAAAACTGGATGAACTGTTCACGACACCTTTCACAGGACAGGAAGCCGATAACATGTCGGGCTTTATCGGACAATACTGCCATGGGAACCAGCCAGACCACAACACACCATGGATGTATACCTTCATAGACAAACAGGAAAAAACACAGTACTATCTGGACACAATTATGAACTATTATTATGGCATGGGTAAAGAGAAACTGGCTTATGCCGGAATGGACGACGCAGGAGAGATGTCTTCCTGGTTTGTGTTTGCAGCTATCGGAATTTATACATTTTCACCTGCCGATCCGGAATACATCATATCTGTCCCGGTTTTCGACAAAGTGGAATTCACTCTCGGGAACAGTTATTTTACGATCATCAGAAAGGGTAAGGGAAGAAAAATAAAAAGCATTACATACGACAATCGTTCAATTGAGAATTATTTCATTGCTCACAGCGAGCTGGAAAAGGGCAGGGAACTTGTTATTGAAACCGAATGATAAACCCGCTTGGAGCATAGAAGCAAGCGCAATACAGACCTTCTCAATCCGATACCGGGCAAGTGGTTGATATTTCACTTAATGCTTTCCCGGAGGACTGTTCTACCTGCACCATATGGTAACAGTAACGCAGGTATATTCCATTTGATGAGTTCACATGAAAGGCTTTTTAACACCCTGATTAATTGTAAAGCCGCTAAATGAATTATTTTACCTCTTTTCTTTTAAGCCGGTAATCAGAATGAAATTTTAAAATCATATTGTATATTTCTTAACAAAAATCATTTTAAAATGGAACCTATTAAGAATATTCTTCAATATGTGATTTTCAGCGTCGGAAATCATCAGATAATGGTATCGACACTTCTAATTGTCGTTCTGATTATTTTTGCTACTAAAATCATGCTATGGATCATCAGGAAGGCTGTCTTCAGAAAGCAAACGGTCGAAAAAATGCAAATGAGCAATGCATATTCATTGTACCAGATCATAAAGTATTTTCTATGGATGATTTCGACACTCTTCGTGATGCAGACACTGGGCATAAGCATCACAGTACTTCTTGCCGGTTCTGCTGCCCTGTTAGTTGGAATTGGATTAGGCCTCCAGCAGACCTTCAATGATTTCATATCCGGTATTATTCTCCTTATTGAAGGCACAACAAAAATCGATGACGTACTCGAGATCGATGGTGAAGTGGTGAAGATCCAGGAAATCGGAATAAGGACGTCCAAAGGACTTACGAGGGATGATATTGTTGTCATTATCCCAAATTCGGCTATCACTACAAGTAAGGTAATAAACTGGAGCCACCAGTCAAAAAAAACACGTTTCCGGATCAATGTTGGAGTGGCCTATGGCAGCGATGTGGACCTAGTTATCAGAATACTTGAGGAAAGTGCCCTGGAACATCCTGAAATAAATGGCAAAGGACACATCGAGGTACGGCTCGCCGAATTCGGCAATTCATCCCTTGATTTCCAACTACTCTTTTTCAGCGATAATGTCTTCAGGGTTGAAAAAGTTAAAGCTGAAATAAGGAAGATTATCAACCGTAAATTCATTGAAAATGGTATTGTAATCCCCTTCCCTCAGCTCGATCTTTATGTGAAAGAAATCCCTCATAACCCGGCAAAATAAAATTTCTGTACCCTTCAGCTCAGGTTAATTTTCTTTGCTCTTAATCTGTATCCATTGTTAATCAAATATCAATAATAGTTCTCCCCGGAAATTAATCTAAGCCAGGATCGTTCCTTTTTAGATCAAATAAATCATAGAATAACACATAGTGGTTTTATACGAATACTTTGACTGTAATCTGCCGCACTGTCATTATAATACCGGAATTTGTCCCTGTGATCATAAATACTTATATCATTAAATCCTGTCATCCAATTCTTTCTAGGTAAATTTATGTGTTTTCACACTTACTAAAATTGACGGATACTTGGAACAAGTGCGACAATGAACTGATTTCTGTAACAGATTTCCAATAATACCGGTCAAAGACTTTAAAGTTTATCGCCTTTTCTCTTTGCATTATCGAGACCATTATATTTGTTATTCAAGAAATTGTATAATCTGTTTTATATAATCCTAATATAGCTTCATAAGATGAAAGGCTTCACTGTTTTCACATGGTAATTACCGCAACATGACCTTTATGACGGATCAATTCAACCTTAACACCATATACTTCTGATAGAATATCGGCAGTAACAGTATCGGGAGAACCGTGTGTGACAATATGCCCCTTATTAATTAAAAGCAGATGATCTGCAACCCTGAAAGCAAGATCCAGATTGTGCATGGTCATTACCGCTGCCAGAGAGTGATCTGTGACAATCCTGCGAATAATGGACAGGATATCCGTCTGATTCTTCAGATCAAGATTACTTGTCGGCTCATCGAGGAGGAATATTCTGGGCTCCTGAACAAATGCGCGTGCAATGCAGACTTTTTGCAACTCGCCTCCGCTCAGGTGATTGATATTTCGCATGGCCAGATGTTCAAGACCCAACTGATGAATTGCATCACTCACCTTGTCAAAATCATTCCGGCTGCTCTTTAAACCAATATGAGGTTTCCGGCCAAGCAACACAGCATCAAAGACGCTAAGGTTCCCGGCTTTGCTGTTTTGTGATACATAACCTATTTTTTTTGCGATTTCCGATGCACGCATCCTGAATACATCATTGTTTTCCACACTGACAACACCTTTTTGCGGCTTTATTATCGCATTAATACTTCGCAGGAGGGTTGTTTTGCCCGCACCATTTGGTCCCAATAAAGCAAGGATATTCCCCTTGCCGACTGAAAATGAAAGATTATTCAGTACAAGCTCCCCCTCACGATACGCAAATGATATATCCTTTACTGAAAGCATTACCTGACTCTTTTACTTAACAAAAGATAAATAAATGCCGGACCCCCTATAAAAGATGTCAAAATGGCTACAGGCAGAACATGAGGTTTGAGCATAAGTCTTGCAGCAGTATCTGACAGAAGAAGCAATGCTGCTCCGCACAGACATGACGCCGGTATAACGAAACGATAATCATCATAAATCATCCTTCTCACAATATGTGGGCTTATGAGTCCGACAAAAGCAATAATACCAAGAAATGATACTATGGTTGCTGTTATTATTGAAGCCACTATCATTCCTGAGATGCGCACAATCTCGACCTTTACGCCAAGACTTTTTGCTGTTTCATCGCCAGCCTCAATAGCGTTGTAATTCCATCTGTTTAAAATAAAGAAAAGTGTCGCAGGTATAACGGTAAAAGCCATAATTGCAACTTCTGGCCATCCAGCTCTGCCAACATCGCCAAACGACCAGAAAACGATTGCCGCCAGTTGTACATCATCAGCAAAATACTGAAGGAACATGGTGCCTGCCGAAAAAAGTGATCCGAGCGCAACTCCAACCAATACCATCACTTCAGGACTTGTACTGTAGAACCTAGCTATAAGAATAATTACAGATGCAGAAATCATGCATGCAGCAAAAGCAAGCACAATGGTAAGAAACGGATTGGTAACGGTAACAGAGCCCACCTGGGTTGATTGCATTACACCTGTACCTATGAACATTATGGCAATGGCAGCACCAAAAGCCCCTGCCTGAGAAATTCCCAGAGTGAAAGGAGATCCCAATGGATTCCGTAATATAGCCTGCATTACTGCACCTGAAATCGCCAGGCCCGTACCCGCAATAAGGGCAGCCAGAGAATGTGGTAAACGGATATTGTTTATAATGTTCTGATATTGCGGCATGGTTTCAATTCCGAAAAGTGTTTTTACCACACTATCCACGGAAATATTAACTGCCCCCAGCGATATTGAAGCAAAAAACAGTACAACGCACAAAAAAACCAGAAAAACAAGAAATATTTGTTTTCTCCTGATATACTTTTTATACTCGGGAAAAAATGTGTTGATATACTTTAAATTGCAGGACGGGAATATCATTATAACGAAATTTTTGTGAAGCCTGTATCCCCGAACATCTGATTCAGTATACCAAATGAGGGCCCCCCATTAAAGAACACAGATATTTCTTCGGCCTTTTCAATTGGATCAATGTCATGAAATCTGTCCGGATAAATGATCGTTCCGATATAGTATGCGTTCGCAAGTACAACTTCCATATTCTGGTTATACGAAAAATTCGGGAAGAGCCCGTATATCTGTTTGTTTTTAACGGCACTTAATCCCCTGAGCGAAGGATCTCTCCGCAATTGTTCCAGAGCATTCATTTCTGCTCCTAGTCTTAAAGTTGAAATATCTATAAAAATGACATCGGGATCCGAAATAATAATTTGTTCCTTTGAAATATTCATATAGGAGACAGGATCGGATACCCGCCCCTGGCCGGCAACGTTTTTAAGTCCGAGAAAATCAAAGGGAGCATATGAGGGATCTGTCGACTGTATGCCGTGAGGCCCGCCCTGAGCTAAACCGCCTATATAACATGTTATCTTTGAAGAAACAGATGCACGGGCTTTTATGTCAGAAATAAGATCTTCAATATATGAAATTACTTCTTCGGCCCGTTGCTGCTTACCAACTACCTCAGCCATTAAGCGCAGATTCGTGTAGAATAGTTCTCTGTTATGAGTTAAATTACCGTAATCCAGAGTAACTACCGGAATATTCGTTTTCTTTTGCAGGAGTTCCGGATCATTGGCGCCTCCGGATCTCATCTTCAATATAACCTCCGGCCGGGGATCCAGACCAGCTATCAGCTCCGGATTATCGTAACCCCTGAATTCGCCAAAAACAGGATAGTTCCTGAACTGCTGATTGGCAATCGCATAAGGTCTGGCATCGATTGGGGAACCTTTCACTTCAATTCCATCCACGGCAACTATCCGGTCATGTGCATCAAGATACGTTAGCATTCTTAAACATCCTGATCCTGAACATATTACTCTGTCAACTTCTGCCGGAATCATTATGGCTCTGCCCATCGCATCAATGATTTCCCTTTTTCCCGTCAAAAAATACCCCCCGGATTGTGCATCCCTGTTCAACCTGAATTTCAGCGAACTTCCTCCTTTAGGCAGGGAGTATGACAGGGCAGGAGTCTGATCACAGGAAGATGTGATTGCGGCAACCAATAACAGGAACACTCCCGGAAAAGAAAATATCAACTTTCCAAATCGTTTAATGATACTATCAACTTTAAATTTGATCCTCATCAGATAACTGTTGTCCTGAGCTGTATTAATTTTAAAGCTATCTCATCAGCAATATCGGTTGCACAATCAATAAATTCCAGTGATCTACCCGCAAGAGAAGCATCCTGCAAATCAGACAGATATTCAATACATCCTAAAACACATATCTCAGATTCGTTCAGTTTTTTAATAATCATCTCTTTCTGTTCAGAAGAGCTCAGTTTATTAAGAATTACTCCGGAAAATGCAGTACCCGAACCTTTCGACATCTCTTTGATTTTTTTTGCCAGCGAAATTGATTCAAGTGATGGCTCAACTATGCTTACAACACAGTCAGCCCCTGTTTCGATCCCCCTCCCGAAATGCTCAATACCTG
>Ga0334882_1004345_pt1 | contig 12095 bp, 7 predicted proteins | sample GraSluR1_MG_5_FD_207226 | JGI IMG/M metagenome (GOLD analysis project Ga0334882, IMG submission 207226) | Sludge microbial communities from methane-producing bioreactor in Wageningen University, Netherlands - Granular Sludge_15_04-R1 | ecosystem: Engineered > Bioreactor > Anaerobic > Unclassified... | reverse complement strand
CGGCGACGGACGCGACACAGATCCCCGAAGCGGGCTGGGTTATATGAGGAACCTTCTGGAGCATCTGGAGAAATCAAACGGTAGGGTCGCATCATTTGTCGGAAGATATTACGCAATGGACAGGGATAAAAGATGGGAAAGAATAAAGGAGGCTTATGATCTTCTGGTATATGGTAAAGGAGAACCGGCAACCGATATCATTGAGGCAATGCAGAGATCGTACGACAATGGGGTTACTGACGAATTCATGAAACCGGTCGTGGTTACTGACGGGAAAGGGAAAGCTGTCGGGAATATTAAAGAGGGTGACGTTATTGTCTTCTTCAACTTCAGGAACGACAGGGCCAAAGAGCTTACCATAGCCCTTACCCAGAAGGATCTTCCGGAGTTCGGAATGAAAACGATACCATTGCACTACTGCACAATGACCCCATACGACGCCACTTTTAAAGGGCTCCATATCATCTACCCCAAGGAGAATGCAGATAATACTATCGGGGAGGTGTTATCGGCTGCAGGGAAATCTCAGCTGAGGATTGCCGAAACGGAAAAGTATGCGCATGTAACATTCTTTTTCTCAGGCGGTCGCGAAGAGATTTTCAAAAATGAAGAGAGAATCCTTATACCCTCCCCAAAGGTGCCGACATACGATATGCAACCCGAAATGAGTGCTTATGGAGTGAAGGATGCCGTTATAAAGGCAATCAATACCGGAAAATACGATTTTATCTGCCTCAACTTTGCAAACTGTGATATGGTCGGTCATACAGGTGTATATGATGCCATTAAGAAAGCTGTAGCCACGGTTGATGAATGCGCGGGGGTTGTAACAAGAGCGGCACGTGAAAAGAATTACGATGTGTTGATCATTGCAGACCATGGAAATGCGGATATGGCGCGTAACGAAGACGGATCACCCAATACCGCCCATTCACTCAACCCGGTCCCGTGTATTCTCGTAACAGATGATTATAAGACAATAAGGGAGGGAGTCCTTGCCGATGTGGCGCCGACGTTGCTGACAATAATGGGGATAGCGATACCGGAAGGGATGACTGGGAAGGTGTTGGTGTGACCCCCCAACCCCCCTGGAAGGGGCGCCCCCCCATCCCCCCTAAAGGGGGGTTGAGGACCCCCCAAACCCCCTTTAGGGGGGATGGGGGGCGCTGATTTAACCCCCTTCAGGGGGTGCCGCGAAGCGGCGGGGGTGGAAATGAAAATTTTTATGGATGCTCAGAATTAAAGATATAATATTCAGCCTCGATATACTTGAAAAAAAATTCAAATGCGACCTGGTCCGGTGCCTCGGCAGTTGTTGCAGGTATGGTGATGCAGGGGCACCCCTGGACGATAATGAAGTAAGGATCCTTGAAGAAAACTGGTCAATCATAAAACCTTATCTTCGTCCGGAAGGAATCAGGGTCATCAACGAGAAGGGAACAAGCACCACCGATTTCGAAAATGAACGGGTGACCCCGCTGATAGGTAATAACGAGGAGTGTGCCTACACAATGATTGAAGGTAATGTATATATGTGCGGGATTGAAAAAGCCTGGACTGACGGCATGATATCTTTCAGGAAGCCACTCTCATGTCACCTTTTTCCGCTGAGGATAAAAAAGTACAGGGATTTCACGGCTGTAAACTACCAGCAGCTGTCAATCTGTTATCCGGGTCGTGAATGCGGAGACAGGGAGGGGATAACGCTGTATGAGTATTTAAAGGAGCCCCTTATAAGAGCCCTGGGAGAGGAAATGTACAAAGATTTATGTATAGCAGCAATTGAATTAGCACCCCCCAACCCCCCTGGAAGGGGGGCTAAAATGGAGTCCTAATATACCCCCTTTAGGGGGTGCTCCGCTTTAACACAACGAAGCCTTGGCGTAGTTGTGAAGCGGAGCGGGGGTTAATAATTAATTGAGATTAACTAAAAACCTTAAATAAATGACAACTATTTCAAATTACATCGCAGAGAACAGGGAAAGATTCCTTGAGGAGTTATTTGAGCTGATAAGGATTCCGTCAGTCAGCTCGAAGGAGGAACACAAATCCGATATGCATCGTGCCGCGGCATTTATTAAGGATTCGCTCCTGAAAGCCGGAGCCGAAAGGGCTGAGGTATTTCCAACCGACGGGCATCCTGTTGTTTATGGCGAAAAGATTATTTCAAACAGTATTCCGACCATAATGGTTTACGGACATTATGATGTACAGCCGGCCGAACCTCTTGAGCAATGGAAAAGCGAGCCTTTTGAACCTGTTATAAGAGATGAAAAGATATGGGGACGGGGAGCAGATGATGATAAGGGACAACTCTTCATGCATTTCAAAGCCTTTGAGTATATGGTCAATACAAACAGCCTGGCCTGCAATGTAAAATTCATGATAGAGGGTGAGGAGGAGATTGGCTCAGCAAATCTTGAGAAGTTCTGCCACGACAACAAAGATCAGCTCTCCGCAGATGTGATACTTATCTCTGATACTACCATGATATCAAAAGATAATCCTTCAATAACCTCGGGGCTCAGGGGACTATCGTATTTGCAGGTTGAAGTATCGGGTCCTGACCGGGATCTCCATTCAGGTCTCTATGGAGGTGCAGTCGTGAATCCGTGCAACGTTTTGTGCGATATGATAGCCTCGCTGAAAGACGGAGATGGAAAGATAACAATCCCCGGATTCTATGATGACGTAATTGAAGTAAGTATGGAAGAGAGGAAGGATATGGCCAGAAGGCCGTTTGACAGGGATTCTTTCATGAGTTCGGTAGGTGTGAATGAAATGACAGGAGAGAAAGGATACACCGATCTTGAAAGGATAGGCATCAGGCCAACCCTTGATATAAATGGTATCTGGGGAGGTTTTACCGGCGAAGGAACCAAAACCATTCTCCCGTCAAAAGGGTATGCAAAGATATCGATGAGACTGGTCCCTGATCAGGATGCTGGAAATATTGCGGAACTTTTTATTAAGCATTTTCAGGCAATAGCCCCTGCCGGTGTTAAAGTAAAAGCAGAATATCTTCATGGAGGACAGGCTTATGTGAGCCCTGCAGATACTCCGGAATACCAGGCTGCAGCCCTGGCAATAACGGAAACATTCGGAAAAAGCCCGATACCGGTAAGAAGCGGCGGAAGTATACCGATCGTTTCAACCTTCGAAAGAGTACTCGGTATAAAATCAATACTTATGGGTTTTGGTCTTGATACCGATGCCATTCACTCACCAAATGAGAACTTTCCGCTATTCAACTTCTATAAGGGAATAGAAACCATACCTCTTTATTTTAAGTATTACAGGGAATTGAAGAGCGGCAGCCGTTAACTGCCAACTGCTTTGTCAGTCGTCTTCATCCCGATTTATCGGGACTTCGACGACCGAAGGCCGCAGCTTTCTTTGACCTCCGTATCCGCCAACCGACGGAGAAGGAGGTAGCGAAGGCTGGCCAACTACTTGCTTTGGTCCTGGGTCTTTTTTTAAAAAATGGCCATTTACTTGGTCATATTTAAAAATCAACTAACTTTGCTTTGTTGAATTAAAACCTAAATCTAAATCGTATGAAGAAATTATTTCTGATTATTGTTTTGTTTGTGTTTGCGGGTGCTTTAACCCTGATGGCGCAAACAAGAGTTATCACCGGTACGGTAACTTCCTCAGTTGAGGGTGAAGGGCCGATACCGGGAGTAACCGTCCAGGTCAGAGGCACCACGATAGGTACCTCAACCGATCTGAATGGAAGGTATTCTATTACTGTACCTCAGAATGCAACTACCCTGGTATTCTCCTATATCGGGATGAAAAGGCAGGAAGTTGAGATTGCAGGACGTTCAGTGATAGATGGTATTATGGAATCAGACATTCTTGGTCTGGATGAAGTTGTTGTAACTGCCCTCGGTATTTCAAGAGAGAAGAAAGCTCTTGGTTATACTGTACAGGATATCTCAGGTGACGCGCTTCAAACGACAAGGGAGTCAAACATCATCAATGCTTTTCAGGGAAGACTCTCAGGCGTTCAGATCACCAATGCTGATGGTGGTGTCTCGGCAGGATCAAGAATCATAATAAGAGGTGTAAACTCTCTTGCTGCCGGAGCTAACAACCAGCCTCTTTTTATTGTTGACGGTGTTCCCATAAGCAATACCTATTCCGATCCTGGTGCCTACGGAGGTATGGATTATGGAAATGCTGCAATGGACATTAATCCATCAGATATTGAGAACGTTAGTGTACTTAAAGGAGCGGCAGCGACGGCCCTTTATGGTTCAAGAGCAGTAAATGGTGTGATTCTCATAACCACTAAAACCGGCCGGTCAGCAGGCAGACAGGGCCTTGGTATTACCTTTGAAGAAAGTGTTATGTTTGATAATCCGCTTGTGATTCCCAGGTATCAGAATCTTTATGGTCAGGGAGCCGAAGGAGAATTTTCATATGTTGATGGTGCCTACGGAGGGGTGAATGATGGTGTCGATGAAAGCTGGGGGCCGCCCCTCGACGGCAGGTTGATCCCACAGTTCGACAGTCCTTATGATCCTGAAACAGGAGTACGCACTCCGACTCCGTGGATTGCGCGCCCTGATAATGTCAAGAGTTTCTTTGAGACCGGACTAAAAATTACCTCAAACCTGGCTATATCAGGAGCCAAAGCCGGATCAGACTTCCGCTTATCACTTTCCAATCAGAAGGTAAAAGGAATATTGCCGAATACTGACCTGACAAAGAACAGCATCTCCCTGAACGGATCAATGGATGTAACAAGCAGGATCAGAGTCGGTGGATCTGCTAATTATATTAAAAATAATAGTGATAACATCTCTGAAACGGGTTATAATCAGGGAAATCCATTACAGAGTATAGGCCAGTGGTTTGGAAGGCAGGTTGATATGAAATATCTTAAAGACAACAAGGATAAAATTGATCCGGTAACCGGCTACCCTGTCAACTGGAACCATAGCTATCATGATAATCCATACTGGCTGCTTTACAATAATACAAACTCAAGAGACAGGGACAGAATGATCGGGAATTTTAATCTCGATGTTAAGCTAACCAACTGGTTAAGTTTCAGTGGTATAGCTGGCACAGACTGGTCAATTGAAGATATAGATCAGAGAACGGCTCATGGCACCAACGGTGACGTATTTGGAGGCTATTACACATATTCAACTCGCAGGCAGGAAGTAAATGCCAACGGTAAGTTTACACTGACACATAATTTTGGAGGACTTAGTGTCAATGCATCATTGGGAGGGGAATATAATAAGTACGATTACCAGTTCCGTTCAACATCGATTGCTGATCTTATCATACCTGATCTGTATGCGGTAAGTAATGCCAAAGTTGCTGCTACCACAGGCTTAAATGAATACCACACTGTTCTCCAGAGTGTATACGGAACAGCAAACCTGGGATACCGGAACTTCCTGTTCCTGGATCTGACGGGGAGAAATGACTGGTCGTCCACCTTGCCGCTTGATAATAATTCATATTTCTATCCTTCTGCAGCACTTTCATTTATCCTGTCTGATGCATTTAGGATCAAATCAAACGTGTTCTCATTTATAAAACTTCGTGCAAGTTATGCAGAAGTAGGGGGAACGGCAAGTGCATACTCCCTTATGGGAACCTTTGGTGCAGCAAATCCCTATAATGGACAGGCATCGCTCGGCTACACCTCCACAATACCTCCGCTGGGACTTAAGCCACAGAGAAAGAAATCTGTAGAGGGAGGTGTTGAAATGAGATTCCTGAATAACAGGCTTGGCTTTGACGTCGGTTTTTATAAGGAAAACACAATTAACCAGATTATGGATATTGCTATTTCCAGGACAACCGGCTTCAGCAGCAAAACTATCAACGCCGGGAACCTTCAGAACATGGGTGTTGAGCTAACTCTCCAGGCAACACCGGTTCAGACAAATGATTTCTCCTGGAATGTACTGGTCAACTGGTCAACAAATCAGAACAAAGTGATTGAACTTTACGGGGATATGAAGTATCTCTACCTTTATAATGCTTCATGGAATGCCCAGGTTCATGCCCGTCCCGGAGAAGAATATGGTATCTTCTGGGGATATGGTATCGTGAGGGAAAACGCCAAGAAAGTCTATTATGATGAAGCTGAAACACAACTTTCACACATAGAGTATTCAGGAAGACCTATTGTTGATGAGGATGGCTTTTATATCCGTACAAACGCAAGAACGAATCTTGGAAATGTGTATCCCGACTGGTTTGGTGGTATTACCAACGCCCTCAGCTATAAAAACATTGACCTGAGTTTTCTTGTTGATTTCAAAAAAGGCGGTGTTCTTTATTCTGTTACCGACTGGTTCGGAACTTATGCAGGTGTACTTGAGAAAACTGCAGCCATCAACGACAATGGTAAAAATGTAAGAGATCCGATTGAAGAAGGAGGCGGGGTAAAAGTTGACGGTGTTTATGGTAAGCTTAATGCTGATGGTACAGTGTCATTTACTGATGCTGACGGTAACGTTGTTACAACTCCCGTTCAAAACCAGAGTTATGCACCTGCCCAGGATTTTTACAAGGATTACTGGGGAAAAAATGAGGTTTCATTATTTGATGCAAGCTTTGTAAAGCTACGTGAAGTATCGTTAGGATATTCTGTCAGAAATGTTGATTTCCTTGGTAAACTCGGAATCAGAAACATGAACATTTCTCTTCTGGGCCGCAACCTGCTGATAATTCATAAAAACACCCCGGATATCGATCCGGAATCAGGTATGGGAGCCGGAAATACCGTAGGTGTGGAATCGAATGCCATACCTTCAACCAGATCTTACGGGTTCAACCTAAGGCTGACCTTTTAACGGTGATCAAAATTTAAAACCAATAAATGCATTTAAATATGAAATACTTAGTTAAAATAAAATATCAGATTCTTGTCATGCTCCTTGTTATAGGGCTTGGATCATGTACAAAGAATTTTGAGGAAATCAACACGGATCCCAATAACCCTGTTGATGTTCCTGCAATAAATGTCTTTACCAATGCTGTTCAGGTTTCAATCGGTCGCCAGCTCGGAGGATGGATCCAGCATACATACCTGGGGCCTTGGTCTCAGCAGTGGTGCAAAGTACAGTACATCGATGAAGATAAGTATATGCCACGCGACATGTCCGGAGACTTCGACGGACCATTTTCTTCAGAGCTTAAGAATCTGCAGATTGTAATTGAGAAAACCACTGAAAGCGGAGACAACAGGCTTCTGGCCGCAGCAAAAATCATGAGAGTATGGGTATTTTTGCACCTCACGGATATGTTTGGTGATATTCCATATTCAGAAGCACTTCAGGGATTTGAAGTGGACGGAACACTTAATCCTGTTTATGATACGCAGGAAAGTATTTATCTGGCCTGCCTGGCTGAACTCGAGGAAGCCAATGTTCTTCTAACCGGTACAACTGTTAATTTTGGATTAGGTGATATATTGTACGATGGAGATCCGGTTAAATGGAGAAAATTTGCCAACTCTCTTAAACTGAGGATACTGAACCGTTGTGCCGGAACTCCCTGGTCATTTACCTACAATATGGCTGCTCCACAGGCCCCCGTCACAACAAATCCGGGCTCAGCAGCACTGGCAGATGCTGATACAAGAATAGCAGCAATTATTAATAATCCTGCCCAATATCCTGTCTTCACATCGAATGATGACAATGCAAGGCTGGTTTATCCGGGGCAACCTTACAGGAACCCAATTTACAATACCCTGTATGCCCGTACCGACCAGGGTATATCTGAAACTATGGTCAATTGGTTGAAAGACAGAAATGACCCCAGAGTGCATATTTATGCGCAACCCACTCCATTGTCACAGGCAACTCCTCCTGCTGATTATAATGGATTCCAGAACGGACGGGCAATAACATCAGCTCCTTTCCCCGAAGTATCTCTTCTTGGCACACAAATAGCGTATACTGAAACCGCTCCGGTTTATGTTCTGACATTTGATGAAGTTGAATTTATCCGGGCTGAATACTACATGAGAGCCGGGCAGGATGGTCAGGCTCAAGATGCTTATGAAAGCGGTATTGCTGCGTCAATGGAGAGGTGGGGCCTGCAGGATGGAAGTACAGTTTCTCCAACCTATGGAAAGCTTACCATTGCAACTATGCCTGAATCATACCCGGTAGATTATGCTGATTATCTTGCCGGGCCTCTCGTGGCGTGGGGTGGGACCGATGCCGAGAAATTTCAGAAGATATGTGAGCAAAGATGGGCCGGCATATTCGGACAGGGTGTTCAGGCATGGCATGAGGTCAGAAGAACAGGTTTCCCTGCCAGAGCATTTGAATTTGAACTTGAAGGAGCATACTATCCGAACCTTGGAATGCCGGTAAGAGTTCAGTATTCCTCAAGCGAAGAAACGTATAATACAAATAACCTGTCTGCAGCAAAAACACGTCAGAATGTTGAACTATCCAATGAGGGGATGTTTAACAGCCAGATGTGGTGGCATACAAGGAAAAATCCGATTCCGACAGAAACGGATGTTTTGTAAATAATTACATAATAATAATAAACCGTCAGAGAGCCTGGTCTAAATCAGGCTCTCTTTTTTTTGTTGATAAATATATCGTACCTTTATTGCAGTAAATAACAGTGTAAATAAAAAATCATGAAAAGGGGCAACCTGGTATTGGTAATGTTTCTTACACTTTCCGGTATCTTCTCTGTTCTTGATGCACAAACTGCCTGTAAAGTCCTGAAAACCGAAATATCATGGTCCTATACAGGAGAATGCAGGAAAGGATTGGCTGAAGGAAGTGGTGAGGCATCCGGAGTTGATTTCTACAAAGGTGATTTTGTTAAGGGATTACCTGAAGGAAAAGGTATCTATATATGGGAAAATGGGGACATTTATGAAGGAGATTGGAAAAAAGGGATGAAGCATGGGTACGGGATATATACTTTTACAAACAACAACAGGGATTCAGTTCTGGCAGGTGAGTGGAAGAGAGATGTATATATGGGTAATCCGGTCATGCAGCATTACGTTATTGAATACCGGAACAGTATCGGAAGAGTTTCTTTCGTAAAAGTAGGTGACAGGCCATACGTCAGATACAAATTTTCAAGAAACGGTATTGAGTCGTTGAATATCAATAACCTTTTTATGCAGGGAACCTCAGGTGCAGAAAGTACCACAGCTTCATTTACCGGTTTTGAGGAAGTGAAATTCCCATTTAAGGGGAAAGTGATGTTTAATGCACCAAATTCATTTCAGTCTGCAACCCTGACCTGTGAGCTGCGATTCATTATAAATGAACCAGGTTCATGGATAGTCACAATGTTCTATTAAGTCAGCGTCTTTAAATAAATACCCCTTCAGCAAAATAGAATAGAAGAGATACCGGAATGTGAGTCACTTCTCTTATTTGATTTAAGTATAAAACCAATTAATCACTGGCTTCGAATTAGATCTGAAGCAAATATCTGGTTTTTCTTCACGGCTTATTGTGTTAATAAGGATTTTATCTCAGGAACGTTCAACCCTGACATTAACCAGCTCAACCCTGGTAGAAGTGACCCGCAGGACGCGAAAAACGAAGTTATTAATTCTTATAACATCATTGCTGCGTGGGATGCTTCCGTAATGATACAGTATCAGTCCGGCAAGGGTTTCGTATTCATCCCCCTCAGGAAGATTGACATTATAAGTTTCATTCAGGTAATCAATTTCAAGCCGGCCTGAGAAGACAAACTCTTTCTCTCCAATCACCTTCTCGGTAAGCTCAATGAAATCATGTTCATCCTCAATATCACCGACAATTTCCTCAAGAACATCCTCGATCGTTACAATACCTGAAGTGCCGCCGAACTCATCAACCACCAGTGCCACGTTCTTCTTCTCTTCAACAAAAAGCCTGAGAAGCTTGTTTGCAGCCATCGTCTCAGGTACTATCGAGAGCTTCCTTACGTGTGTCTTTATATCAGGAGGATTTTTAAAGATATCTTTCAGCTCAAAGTATCCTGTTATATTGTCGATACTCTCCTGATATACGAGTATCCGGGAATGACCTGTTTTGATAAACATCTCCTTCAGATCCGAAACGGGAGTTCCCAGTTCAACAGCTTTTATCTCAGTCCTCGGCACCATGCACTCCCTTAGCTTTACGCTTGAGAAATCGAGTGCATTACGGAATATCCTTATGTTATGCTGGTAGGGCTGGGGCTGCCTGTTATCTGTTTCACCCTGGTTGATAAGGTGATCGAGGTCAACCCTGCTGAATACTTTATTCTCCTGATGTTTCTCTTCCGGCCTTTTTCCCGATAGTATCCTGATAAGAAAATTTGCCGCTGCAAGAGTCGACTTCCCGACAGGATAGAACAGGTAAAAGAAGAAGAGGGCGGGTATGCTCAGTGCTTTCAGCCAGAAATTGGGAGCGATAATGAAAATGGTTTTTGGAAGAAATTCTGCCACTAGAAGAATGATCGCAGTGGAAATAATTGTGTTCATCAGAAGCACAAGCAGATCCGATCCCATAAGCGGGGTGAAAACCGGCCCCAGAAGCCGGCTGATGAAAAGACCATATACCACAAGGGCTATGTTGTTGCCTATCAGCATTGTTGCAATGAACTGCCCCGGATTCTTCGTGAATATTTTTATAATTTCCGCACCGAAGACACCCTGTTTCCTGTCGAGCTCTATCCTCAACTTGTTGGACGATACAAAAGCTATCTCCATTCCTGAGAAGAAGGCTGAAAAAATTATGGTAATAGATATGATCAGAATGCCGTCCATGACGTGAAAGTAATCATTTATACGGAGGGTGGAAGAAAAGGAAGATAAATGCTATACTACTGCTCATCAGTGAGATAGATTGTTGCACTCACATTTCTGATCTTTCGCTTCCGGAGCCGGGGATCAGATTCAAAGCCGGTGCCCATAACTATCTGATCCTCATTTGTTATCTTTACAAACCTGTCGGTATAGATCAGATCTTTCTTCTCATCCCAGTAGAGCAACTCTGTTTCAAGTCTGTCATTCAACTCATTGACAGCCACAACACTATCCTTTAGTTCCCACAAGCTCTTGCTGTCGGTATATCTTGCATATTTTGCAGATACCGAACCCACCGGCTCAGAATTACCGTCATGAAAGAGTACCTTAATGCCTTCTCTGAATTCAGCATATGGCGGGTCGGCTTTTTCGTACCTCTCAAAAAGAGGAGAGATGAGCACAAGCATTAAGCGGCCTGAGTCCGTATATACGGTCCTGAAATTCCTTCCCGTATGCGATGGCAGGCTGAGTATATCCGATTTATCTATGGTCGGGATCTTATTCTCGCAGGAAAAAAGAGTTAAACAAATGATAGCCAGGGAGATTAACAGAAAACGGGAAGGAGGTATATGGGAGCTTTCATCCACGGCTTTATGCAGATTTCATGTTCCGTTCAGTCATATCTTCGTTTGAGAAACCAGTAATCATGCAGGTTAAGACTTACACCCAATGTGAAATAATTTTCGCGATGGAGATTATTATCAAATGACCCTGACCTGACAGTGTAATCAAAGAAAATATTTGCTTTTGACAGGGAACGTCTTACAGGAATGCCGAGACCTGCCGTAAAACCGTATCCCTTGATTTGCTCATTGTTGATTATGACGTAATTATCTTCGATATGAGCCCCGGCCCTGTATTCGATCCTTCTGAAATAGTCATAAATGGAGTATTTTTCAGGAATGAATTCAATGCCGAAATGCAGGGATCTTGTATCTGCAAGGTAACCTTCAGCACCAAGGATCTCAGCTTTCGACCATTTCGTTGTAATATAATCGAATGATGCGGTCATTTTATCTTTCCTTCCCAGGGAGAAACCGGCTCTCAGTGTTCCCGGGATATATGCCTTCTGATCTCCTCCTGTAAAATAGGAGAGGGTATCGGCTGTATTGAAGGCGCTGAATAAATAGGAAAAGTCTTCGTAATCAGATTTGTATCTTTTACCCGATGTTAATGAAATTCCTGCGTTGATAAAGTAGTTTTTATTTACGGGAAGGGCTACCTGTAATCCATAATCAAAATTGACTCCCCCGATCCTCAGATTTTCTGACCGGTTATAATGGAAAAC
>Ga0334882_1004344_pt1 | contig 12098 bp, 6 predicted proteins | sample GraSluR1_MG_5_FD_207226 | JGI IMG/M metagenome (GOLD analysis project Ga0334882, IMG submission 207226) | Sludge microbial communities from methane-producing bioreactor in Wageningen University, Netherlands - Granular Sludge_15_04-R1 | ecosystem: Engineered > Bioreactor > Anaerobic > Unclassified... | reverse complement strand
GGAAAAAAGGCGACAGAATGAAACCGATTCAAGTGATCATTGCCGGAGCTGGTGGGCGTGGTTATGGCTATGCCCAATATGCAAAAATGCATCCAGAGCGGATGCAAGTGGTGGGGGTAGCGGAGCCGCGTGATTTCCACCGTGAACGCATAGCAGATGAGTTTTCCATTCCCGATGCAAAGGTGTTTCTGGATTGGCGTGAAATGGCGGACGCTGCCAAATTTGCGGATGCCGTCATCATTGCCACACAGGATGCCATGCATGAAGCACCGGCAGTAGCGTTTGCTGAGTTGGGCTACGGCATGCTGCTCGAAAAACCACTGGCGCCAACGCTGGAAGCCTGTGAACATATCATTGAGGCAGTTAAGCAGGCGGATATACCCTTTGCTGTCGGACATGTGATGCGCTACACACAATTCACCCGGTTGGTAAAACAGCTGCTTGCTGAGGGAGCTATTGGTGACTTGGTGAGTGTAGACCTGGTTGAACCAGTCGGTTTCTGGCATATGGCGCATTCCTTTGTACGCGGCAACTGGCGTAACTCACAAGAATCCTCCTTCATGTTGCTGGCGAAATCCTGCCATGATCTTGACTGGATCCATTACATCATGGAGGCAAAGTGTGAGCAGCTCTCATCGTTCGGCACACTCAGCCACTTTAAACCTGACCAGGCGCCGAGAGGTGCTGCCAAACGCTGCCTGGATTGCCCGATTGAGGTTGAGCAGCGATGCCCCTATTCCGCCAAACGCATATACCTGGATGGCTTTGTTCAACGCGGCTACACGGGCTGGCTGGTGAATATCATTACTGAAGACCTCACGACTGAAGGGGTGACAGAGGCATTGCGCGAAGGCCCTTACGGCCGCTGCGTTTATTATTGTGATAATGATGTGGTTGACCATCAGGTAGTTAACATGGCATTTGACGGCGGGCAGACGGCCACTTTCAGTATGATGGCATTTACACCGATGGAACATCGCTCCTCGCGCCTGTTTGGCACGCGCGGCCAGATTGTCGGGAATGGAGAAACGGTGGAATTGTACGATTTCCTCAGCGATACCCGCAAGACCATTGAACCTGAGAGCGGCGGTAATCTTGGCATTGAAGGTCACGGTGGTGGTGATTATGGTTTGATGAATGCTTTCACGGAAGCGTTGTTGACCGGTGATCGCAACCATATCCTATCGGGTCCGGAGGAAACACTCGCTTCGCATGCATTGGTGTTTGCGGCAGAACAAAGCAGATTGGAAAACCGCATTATCCGAGTGTAATCATTTTCTGGTAACATAAGTGTAAACCAGATACAAGATAGGAGTCATAGGATGAAAACGCTTTTATTGATGCGCCATGCTAAATCCAGTTGGAAAGATTCTTCATTGTCGGATTTTCAACGGCCGCTAAAAAAGCGGGGTGGGAAGGACATGCTGAGGATCGCCCAGGTACTGAAAGAAGAGGATCTGATTCCTGAATTTGTGCTTTCTTCGCCTGCGGTGCGCGCCCGTGAGACGATCGAAATCCTGGCGAATGAGTTGGGCATTGAAGAAGAATTGGTCGAATTTGTCGATGAATTCTATGGTGCAGAAATTGAAGATTTCTTCGATGTGCTGGCGGATCTGCCTGATTCCTATAAAAAAGTGATGGTAGTGGGTCATAATCCATCCCTGGAAGCGTTTCTACAGACGCTGACTGGCGAAATTGATTCACTGCCCACAGCTTCTGTGGCTTTGATCAAGTTGGGGATCCAATCCTGGGAAGACATCGATGAAGATGAACAAATCGGGCAGCTGCGTGAAATTTGGCGTCCGAAAGAGCTGTAGCAGTATCGAAAAGGCAAGTGAGCTTGACTATGCAGAAACAAAAGAATAACAAACCGTTTGGCTTGTGGGAAAGCCCCATTTCGGCGCGCCTGTTGGGGGCATCTATCCGTCTTTCAGACGTGCAGTGGGCGGGTGATGGCTCGTTGATCTGGGCAGAAAGTGAATCCGGGTCAACGCGGTTATTCCGTCAGATGGAAGGACAGGCAACCCAGCAAATCACGTTCGATGAAAATGTACGCGGAACCGTTGGCTACGGCGGTGGTGAATTTTCTGCTGCGGGCAATTTTGTCATTTTCTGTGACAAAAACGGTGTCCTCTACCGCAAGGATTTCAAAAGCGGCCTTCCGCGACCGATCACACCAGGGTTCGGCCATACCGCCAGCCCCGCCATCTCGTGCGATGGAAACTGGGTGGTTTTTGTGTATTCTGATGGCAGTACAGACCTGTTGGGGATCGTTGATAGTGATGGCAGGCAATGGCCGCAAAAATTGGCGCAGGGGGCAGATTTTTATATGCAACCTTGCTGGCAGCCAGGCGGAGGGCATGTTGCCTGGATCGAATGGGACCACCCCAACATGCCCTGGGAGGGGACACGCCTGGTATTGGGCAGGGTGGGCGGTTTGGAAAGCCAACAACCTCATCTGGTCGAAAAACGCATTATCGCCGGTGACGAGGGGACAGCCGTGGCCGAACCCGCTTTCTCTCCCGATGGCAGCCAGCTGGCTTTTGTTATCGAAGATGGTGAATGGGAATCGCTGGTTGTCTATGACCTGCAAACTGATGATATGACCATCGTGGTTTGTGAGGACGGACTGGTGATTACAAAACCAGCCTGGGCGCAGGGAAACCATGCGATTGCCTGGCATCCGAATGGTGAAGATCTTTGTTACATTGCTATGACCGATGGCAACTGCACATTGTGGCAGGTTAATGTTGCAACCGGAAAACGTCAGCAAATTGAAGCAAGTCCATATAGTTATCTGCACCAACTCACAATGTCACCCGATACTGCCGAGATGGTTTTTATCGCATCAAGCCCGCATATCTCTGACCGCATAGTGGGTGTTCAAGACATGCAGCAGAGGATCATTCGGCGATCCAGCCCCGAGATGATCGCAGCGAATTACTATTCAGCGCCTAAATCGCTAACCTGGCAGGGCGGTGACGGCTTGACTGTAAATGCGTTATATTACCCTCCGACCAATCCCGATTTTACCTGTGATGGACTGCCTCCTGCTATTGTGCAGATTCATGGCGGCCCTACCAGCCAGCAATACAATCGTTTTCCAGAAATGGCTTCCTACTATACTTCACGCGGGTACGCCTGGGTGGAGTTGAATTACCGCGGCAGTACCGGCTTTGGACGCAGTTACCGCCGCGCGCTGTTGGGCAGATGGGGGGCGGTTGATGTTGAGGATGTGCTGGGTTGTGTGAAAGCGCTGGTGGAACAAAATTTGGCAGATGAGAAGAAACTGGTAATCATGGGCGGCAGTGCCGGGGGGTATACGGTGTTGAATACACTCGCCCATCATCCCGGTATCTTTGCAGCAGGCGTTTGCAAATACGGCGTCAGTGATCTTTTCACCCTGGTGCAGGATACCCACAAGTTCGAATTACATTACACCGACACATTAGTAGGCACATTACCGCAAGACGCCGAAAAATACCGTGCGTGGTCACCGCTCTATCATGTCGATGGCATCAAGGACCCGATTGCGGTTTTCCAGGGAGATGAAGACAAAGTGGTACCGCCCAACCAATCGGACGCGATTGTGCAGGCTTTAAAGGCGAACCATGTGCCGCATATCTACAAGGTGTATGAGGGGGAAGGGCATGGCTTCCGCAAGGCTGAAACTGTCGAAGATTACTTAGCGACCGTGGAAGCCTTCTTGATGAAACATGTGCTTTTTATCTGACGGTTAAGGGCGCAGTTGCCACAGGGTCATTTGCTCGTCAAAGGATACTGTCAAAACCGATCCGCCGTCAGGAGAGAGCACTGCGCGGTAGATGGATTCGAGATGCCCGCTGAAGCTCTGCAGTAGTTGCCCGTTGTCAGGATCCCACACATTAAGGTTAGCGCCGTCAGTGCCGAGTAACACACTGCCATCGTTGGCAAAGAAGAGTGCATTCGGCAGGTTGGTGCTTGCGATGAAGCGTCCCTGGCTGCCGGTATTGAGATCCCACAGCTGAATACCCGGTTCATAGCCAGATTCGGTGGTTTTGGCGGTGCCGATGGCCAAAAATTGGCGCGCGGGGTCAATGGAGAATGAACTGATCCAATCTTCGTGGCCGAATATGGCTGACATGGCCTGACTGGTACGATTTTGCACCTGGGCAGTGCCGCGTGCAATCCACACGATATCATCGGTGTAGCGGCTGTAGACGACATCGTACACAGGGGCTGCTGTTTCAAATCCGCGATAGGTCTGTAGAATGGCGCCCGTATCGATGTCCGCCTCAATCGCTGCCCATTCGTCCATCGAAGAGATCAACACCCTGGTCTCATCGGGTGAGAAGTGGACATTGTTGATTGGTGTTTGCGGGTCAATGACGATATGCAGGTCAAGCGTGCGCGTATCCAGGATTTGAACCGTCATCATATCGTTCGTAACTGCGATGAAATTGCCGAAGGGGCTGATCTCGTATATCATCACCTCTTCAGGCAGTGTGCTGACTGATATTTCTTCGAGGGTGGCCTGGTCGTAGGTGATGATCTGCTGTCCTGTGATCATTGAGAGCGGCTCATCGGGGGAATCTCCCCAAGCAATCTCTTCGGGGTTCTCGCTGGGGACTTGCTCGACGACGGTTAATTGCTGGTAGTTATCAATTGTGACAGCCTGTGTCGGTATTGGCGGTTGTGGTGAGGGTTCCTGCGGGGTTAATTGCCCAAGAAGGTTGCAACCAGACAGGGCCAGGCTGAGAGATAGTAAGAGGCTAAGTAAGATGTTTGTTGTTTTCATAGATCCTACCTTTTTTATTGTTGGTTTGATTGTACAAAATGAGTGGCGACTATTACAATACCAACAGTCGGGCTCACATGTATTCGCGCAAGTGATGGCTGCGGGTTGGGTGGCGCAACTTGCGTAGTGCTTTGGCTTCAATCTGGCGGATGCGCTCACGGGTTACATTGAAGTAACGGCTGACTTCCTCAAGGGTGTGGTCTTTGCCGTCGATCAAGCCGAAACGAAGTTCGAGCACCTGACGCTCGCGATCTGACAAAACTGACAGGGCTGCCTGCACCTGTTCCTTGAGGATCTCTTTGGCGGCAGCATCCATGGGTTCGAGGGCATCGTCATCTTCAATGAAATCGCCCAGTTCGTTGTTTTCCTCATCACCGACCGGCCGGTCGAGTGAGATAGTATCATCAGCCGATTGCAGGATACGCTGCACTTTAATACTGGCAGCCTGCCAGCGCTGCAGCAAGGCAGGATCGGTGACTTTCTCACCTTTTTCGGTGGCGTCATTAATGCGTTGAATATCTTCCTCCACCATCAAATCTGAATTCACCGCCAGTTCTTCGAATGAGGGTTCTCTGCCCAAATCCTGAATCAATTTTCGCTGGACACGCATTAAACGGGTGATGGCTTCGAACAGGTGGACCGGAATGCGGATGGTGCGGGCTTGTTCGGCGATATGACGGCTGATGGATTGGCGAATCCACCAGGTGGCATAGGTGCTGAACTTGAAACCGCGGGTCGGGTCGAACTTGTCGACTGCGCGAAGAAGGCCTATATTGCCTTCCTGGATGAGATCGAGAAAGCTGATTCCACGGCCAGTGTAACGTTTTGCGATGCTGACCACCAGGCGCAGATTTGAACGGATGATGATGTTGCTGGCATCCTCGCGCAGCGTGAGTAGTATGTCGACCTCGAAAGCGAGATCATCTATCGATTTTGGCAGCGTGTTGATGAGCTCATCCACTTCGAGAGGTTTTTTCTTAATCAGTGTACGTTTTACCGCGCTGGAAGTTTTCACGGGCAGAGTATAGAGCAGCAAATATGTCTGGTACAGGCTGTTGATGATGGCGTCGAGGCGCTCATCTTCGCCATCGATCCGGTTCCAAATATATTCAGCATAGTAATCGCGCAGGTATGAGCCTGCTTCCTGCGTCCAACCTTCGCGCAATGCCTGTGCTTCTTCAACAACCTGGGTAATATCTACCGGTTCTGCCGGTATCTGATCACCCAACTCTGCAACGGTTTCTTGAAACAATGTGAGCTGCTCAACCAAATTATTGATCTGTTGGACAAAAAAATCGCGGTTTACATGTTCTTTTTGCGATTGGTGATTGACTTTCCATTCGTCAATTTTTTTTCCAACCGCGAACTGTGCCGAAAGCTGGAATTCACTCTCGGCGCTCAGCAGGGGGATCAAACCAATTTCGCGCAGATATAGCCGCACCGGGTCGTCAGACACCCCCATACGGCTTACCTGTGCACGGTTTAGTATATCAATGGGATTATCATTGCTGTCGTCTGAATCATCCTCTTCGGTTTCTAAGGAGTCATCCTCTTCGGTTTCATCTTCTTCCTCATCAGGTAAATCAAATGAGTTGGAATCAGGGTCCATTTCTACCACGGTCTTCTCCCAGAACTATGTCAACAGGAATATACCCTCGGAACAGGGTGTTGAAAGAATTATTGTTGCAGACAATGCTAATACTATACCACACTACACCGGATTAGATGATGATATTTTCGCGAAAAGCTTTGTCAAGACGACTCTTTTTTACCGTTTCTTGCAACAGTGTCTGCTGAAAATCCTTATAATTTTCAGTATTTTCTTCGTCTTGCATCAAGAATTTGAGTTGATTCAGGTATTGGGTGCTGTAGTACATGCGTAAACGGGTGAAGGTTCTGATCAGATTGGTCAGAAGTTGCCGTGGTGAGGGTTCACCAAGGCTGAACTCAACCATCATGGCTGCGACAACAGGCTGCAGCACTTCGTCTTCTTCCAATTCATTCTCGATAAAGAGGTCGGGTTCTATTTCGTCCTGCACCAACGACCGTTGGATCAGATCGGCGATACGTTGATGAATGATCTCGTGGAAATCATCGGGCGAAAGGCGTGGGAGGTGATGGGTTTGCAGCCAGCGATCCAATTGAATCAATGCTTCGGGGTTACGCAGCAACAACTGCAGGCTGTGCTTCTCCAGTTGATTAGGTAGTGTGCCGTCTTTTTGGGGGAGTTCTTGTTTGGAAGCCACCACTTGCGAGGGTGAAGGTTGCCGTCGTGACCAACGTGTGCGGCTTTGGGTTGGCGGGGCAGTTGAGATCAGGGAACGTTCATCCACCTGCAATAATCGCGCGAGGCGCTGGCGGTAATCTTCGCGTTCAACCGGGTTGGCGACATCTTCGATGAGCGGCAGCACCTGGGCGGCGATTTTTCCTTTAATTTTTGGATCTGTGATGTCCTGTTCGCTTGCCAGCGTTTCCATCACATGGATGACAATCGGCCTGGCTTTTTCTATCAACCGCTGCCACTCTTCAGGGTTGCGCAGGATGATTTCGTCCGGGTCAAGCCCTTCTGGCAGCTGCACCACGCGGATATCGGCTTGCAGACGGGCTTCATAACGCAATAATCCACGTGCATCAAAGACCATTTCCTGTTCATGGTCGAGGGTTTCACGGGCGACATCCAGACCGCGCATGGTGGCTTTTTCTCCAGCGGCATCCGGGTCAAGGGCAAGCACGATATTCTGGGTCATATTTTTCAGTATGCGCAGATGATGCGGGCTGAGGGCTGTTCCCATGGGGGAGACGATATTTTCAAATCCTGCCTGGAAAGGAACAATGACATCCAGGTAACCTTCCACGATCACAACCTGGTCTTTTTCGCGGATGGCGCGGCGCGCAAGGTCGAGGCCGTACAGGAGATTGCCTTTGTTGAATAAGTCAGTTTGCGGTGAATTCAGATACTTGGGGATGCCCTCCGGGTCAAGCGTGCGGGCGCCAAAGCCGGTCATTCTGCCGCGGGCATCGCGAATGGGAAACATGAGGCGGTTGCGGAAACGATCATAATGGCTGCCGCGGTCCTGGTTGTAGGTCACCAACCCGACTTCCTGCAAGGTCTCCAGATCGTATCCCTGGTTCTTGAAGTGGGTCATAAGGCCGTCCCAGGCATCAGGGGCAAAACCCAGGCCGAATTGTTGAATGGATTGGTCAGACACGCCGCGGTCGGTGAGGTAAGCCTTTGCCTGGGCACCCTCATTGGTGTTCAACAAAGCATGTTGGAAGTACAAAACCGCTGCTTCCAGCAGATCTCGCTGGTTGGCATACACTTCCTGCTGCTCTTTTTGCTGGGGGCTGGGGGCTTCCAGTTGCACACCGGTGCGCTTGGCGAGGTATTCGAGGGTTTCACGAAAATCCCAGCCTTCACGCTTCATCAGGTAGGAGAATACATCACCGCCTTCGCCGCAGCCAAAACAGTGCCAGGTGCCGGTTTCAGCGAAGACTGCCAGAGCCGGGGTGCGTTTGTTATCGTGGAACGGGCAGAAGCCGGAATAGGAAGAACCAGAACGCCGTAATTTGACATTCTCAGATATGACATCGACAATGTTCAGTCGATCTTTGATCTCATCAACGGTGCTCATCTACTCGGTTGGCTCCCTTGGGTGAATGGTACATTTAGATTGTAATCGAATTGCCCCATAAACAGAAAATCTCTTAAAAACCCTCCATATAAGAAAGGACCATGATGTTTTCAGTCAGCTGGCTGATGTGCTGCAATAAGGCAAGCCGGTTACTGCGGACAGTCATGTCTTCGTCCATCACCAGCACGCTGTCGAAAAACTGGTTGATGTGGGGAACCATTGCCAGAAGGGCGGTAAAAAAGCCATCGACGGTGGGTTGTTCGGCAACAACCTTTTCAGCCTGCTGTAGAGCGGCAAATAGTTGGTGTTCTGCTGCTTCTGCCAACCTGTTTTCATCCAGATTGTACACTTCGCCGATACCACGGGTGATGCGCACACAGCGGGAATAGGCGGGCAGGATTTCTTGCCAGTTGTCATGAGATGTCCAGCGGCCCAAGGCCAGGCAAGATTGATAGGCGCCAGCCGGATCATTGGTCTGGGCGGCAAGGATGGCGTCCACAACATCGTAACGGATGCCGGCCTCAAGCAGGTAGTTCTTCAAACGTCCTGCAATAAAAGCAGCTACCTGTTCTTTGACTTCGGCGGTTACTTCGATCGGTTGCCTGCTGGCTGCAATGTCAATGGCTTTGCTCAAATCCAGCGATGTGTCAGTTTCGATCAAGGTCTGGATCAGGGTGATAGCAGAGCGGCGCAAGGCGAAGGGGTCTTTGGTGCCAGTGGGGGCCAGGCCTGCGGCAAACAACCCCACCAGCGAATCCAGCTTGTCAGCCAGGCCAATCACTTTGCCAGCAATACTTGCTGCAACGTCGCCACCCTGACTGGTTGGCAGGTAGTGCTCGTAAATGGCAGTTGCCACCTCTTGTGTTTCGCCCGAATGAAGGGCGTAATAGCGGCCCATGATGCCTTGCAGCGAAGTCATTTCAATCACCATCTGGGTTACCAGGTCAGCTTTACAAAGGTGAGAAGCTCTTTGAATGACCTCTCTATGCGTCTCAGCCCCAGGAATATGTGCAATCAGGGTTTCGGCGATCGATTCGATGCGGCGGGTTTTATCAAGCATGGAGCCTAACTTGAGCTGGAAGGTTAACTTTTCGAGTGCAGGCAAGTAGGATTCCAGCGATTCCTTACAGTCCTCTGTAATGAAGAAGGCGGCATCAGCAAAGCGCGCACGAACGACCTGTTCATTGCCATCGACCACGGAGGCGATGTTTTCATCACTGCCGTTACGAACAGCGATGAAGGCATTCATAAGGCGTTTGTTGCCGTCTTTCACCGGGAAATAGCGTTGGTGTTTCTTCATCACTGAGATTAATACCTCAGGCGGGAGTGCCAGGGAGGCTTCTTCAAATCTGCCGATGAAGGCGGTGGGTTTTTCCACCAGGTTGGTGACTTCCTCAAGCAAAGCATTGTCGATTTCCGGCAAAGCATCAAGGGAGTCGAGCAGGACTGCTACTTGCTGCCGGATGGTTTCTTTGCGTTTGGCAGGATCTAAAATGATGCCCTGTTCCCGGACAAAGGAATCATACTCTTCTATACTGGCTACTTGCTGGTATTCGTTTTCACTAAAACGCAATCCACGGGTGCTGCGGGCTGATTGGCAGCCCGCAAAAGAACAGGGGATGACTTGGGTACCGTGCAGGCAAAGCAGCCAGCGCACCGGCCTCGAAAAAGCCTTGTTGCTGGCGTTCCAGCGCATGGATTTGGTGAATTTGATGCTGTCAATTAAGGTTTCAAGCAGGGGCGGCAGAACTTCTGCTGCGGGTTTGCCGGTTTGGTGGATGGTTGCCACAGCATACACGCCGCCATCTATTTCCTGCGGTTCGAGTGATTCGATCGGAATATTTTTGCCGCGAGCAAACCCGATGGCGGCTTTGGTGGGTTTGCCATCGTTGTCAAAAGCGACTTTGGCGGGAGGGCCCTTGACCAGCAGCTCCTCATCTTCCTGCTGGGCGGCTAAATCATAGATGCGGACAACGATCCTGCGAGGTGTACCTTCGACTTTCAGCGAGGAGAAACCAAGGCGGGCATTTTTCATCATCTCATCAGTCAGGGTTTGGGTTTGCGCCAGGGCAGAGCGCAGGTCTTCAGCGGGTAATTCTTCGGTGCCAATCTCAAGGATGAAATCAGCCGACTGACTGGTTTGGGTGTCATTGATCGGGCTTTGCGAGGCGTGTTTTTCTTGCCGTGAAGTAGAAAGCCAGGGAAATCCCATACCTTCACGCTGCGCCAGATAGGCTTCTGCCACACGGCGTGACAGGTCGCGCATGCGGCCAAAGAAATGTTGCCGTTCAGTGACACCAATGGCACCGCGCGTGTCAAGGATGTTGAAGGTGTGACTGCATTTAAGGACATTGTCATGGGCAGGCAAAACCAACCCCTTTTTAAGGCATACATCTGCTTCGGCTTCAAACAGGTCATACATTTTTCGGATATGATCTACATTGGCTGTGTCAAAGTAGTAGGTGCTGTGTTCGATTTCAGCCTGCAGGAACAGGTCACCATAGGTGCGCTGGTCATTGAAGTTGATGTCACGGAAATTACGGACATTCTGCAGCACCATAGCAATGCGTTCAAGGCCATAGGTAATTTCTACCGAGACCGGATCGAGTACAATACCGCCTGCCTGTTGAAAATAAGTGAATTGGGTGATCTCCTGGCCATCAAGCCAGACTTCCCAGCCCAACCCCCAGGCGCCTAAGGCGGGGGAGGTCCAATTGTCTTCCACAAATCGGATATCGTGATGGGCGGGATCGATGCCAATGGCGAGTAATGACTGAAGATATAATTCTTGCGGATTGCCGGGATCTGGTTTTAAGATGACTTGGAATTGAAAGTGCTGCTGGAGGCGGTTTGGATTCTCGCCATAGCGTCCATCGTCGGGGCGAATTGAAGGTTCTACGTAGCCGACATTCCAGGGTTCAGGTCCCAAAACCCGCAAATAGGTGGCAGGATTATAGGTGCCAGCCCCAACCTGGGTGTAGTAAGGTTGGGCGATCATACATCCGTGGGATCCCCAAAACCTCTGCAGTTCGAGGATGATATTCTGGAAGTTCATGGCTTCATTCATTGCTCGTTCGCTCCTTCAACATCGAATCACAATCCCGTACCCTGTCTGGTGCAGGAAGTCAAAAAATTATACCATTCTCTATTGTATGCTTCAGATTGGATTCTGGGCAGCGATTTCTTTCACAACCTGCTCCGCCGAACTGAGGGCGGCGATCATGCCCAGGCCGTTCCAGGTGTTATCGCCGACATAATACAGGTTGTCATAAGCAGCCTTAACCGGCGGGAAGAGGATACTGCCAGCCGGCAGTTCGTATTGTTCCCTGAATTGGAGCGGGGTGGTGGCCTTTTCATAGATGATGTGATTGGAAAAACTGGGCAGGTAGGATTCCATTTTTTTCAAGAGGGTGTTGCGAAACCGGAAGACTTCTTTGTGCCAATCAATCTCTGCCGTCAGGTTGGGAACAGGGGTTAGAACCAGTAAGGATCGCAATGATTCATTGTCAGTTTCAGGATTGTATAGGTATAACCATGGGTCTTGCGGTATTCGCTGTTTGCTAAATAATAATTGCATGGTGTCTTTATAAGTATGTGTAGTCAGAATGTTATGCAGGGAGAGATGATCGACAGCGGCGTCATGAACGATGTGCAGCAAAAAGAAAGAACTGCTCACCCTGCGGTTGGGC
>Ga0334882_1004343_pt1 | contig 12098 bp, 10 predicted proteins | sample GraSluR1_MG_5_FD_207226 | JGI IMG/M metagenome (GOLD analysis project Ga0334882, IMG submission 207226) | Sludge microbial communities from methane-producing bioreactor in Wageningen University, Netherlands - Granular Sludge_15_04-R1 | ecosystem: Engineered > Bioreactor > Anaerobic >... | reverse complement strand
TTACCGACCGGCTGAAATAAATGGCATCACCATTCAGGCCGATTACTACTTTCGGATGATTGGGATTAACAATATCTTCCTGTTGCTTTACTTTCCTGACAAGTGTGGCAATCTCAACAGAACTGTCAGAAAAACAAGACATTAACAGGCTAATCTGTTCGGGTTTAATGAATGGTTCATCTCCCTGGACATTTATTATTACATCCATGTCAGATTTCCCTGAACTGAAGATAACATCAACAGCCTCGGCGCACCGGTCTGTTCCGCTCCTGTGCAATGGCGATGTTATCAGGGCTTTTCCTCCGAAGTTCAATACGGCATCATAAATTCTTGAATCGTCGGTTGCTACAAATACTTTACCCAGCACTCTGGATGCCTGTTCGTATACTCTTTGTATCATCGGTTTTCCGGAAATCATTACAAGAGGTTTTCCGGGAAACCTTGATGATGCATAACGTGCAGGAATAATGCCGGTAAAACGATATCTGGGAAGCGTCATCACGGGGCGAATTTACGAAAATAGAATTTCCCTATATTTTAAAAATATCTTAAATTCGCATCAACTTTTCAACACCATGAAAGATTTACAGAGCATAAAACAAAGATTCGGTATTATTGGAAACTACGGGGGGCTTAACCGTGCCATTGATATTGCCGTCCAGGTTGCTCCGACTGATCTTTCAGTGCTTATAACAGGTGAAAGTGGTTCCGGTAAAGAAGTATTTCCTCAGATTATACATCATTTCAGTACCAGGAAACACGGGCAGTATATTGCCGTTAACTGTGGCGCCATACCTGAGGGAACGATCGATTCAGAACTTTTTGGTCACGAAAAGGGGTCATTTACAGGAGCAACCGAGAGCAGGAAAGGATATTTTGAAGTTGCCAACGGGGGTACCATATTTCTTGATGAGGTAGCCGAACTACCGCTGTCAACACAGGTAAGGTTGCTCAGAGTACTTGAAACTGGTGAATTTATAAGGGTCGGTTCTTCAAAGGTGCAGAAAACAAATGTAAGAGTGATTGCTGCCAGCAATGTAGATGTTGTTAAGGCAGTAGAACACGACAGGTTCAGGGAAGACCTGTACTACAGGCTGAACACTGTGCCAATAAAGATACCTTCACTGAGGGAAAGGGGTGAAGACATCTTTCTGTTGTTCAGAAAATTTGCGGTTGACTTTGCGGAGAAATACAGGATGCCTGCAATACGACTGAGCAATGAAGCAAAGAACATTCTTCTTGATTATTCCTGGCCCGGGAACGTCCGTCAGCTGAAGAATATCACGGAACAGATTTCAATCATTGAAAGTGAGAGGGAAATAAGCTCAGAAGTGCTTCAGTCGTATCTGCCCGATTTTGGGTTAAACAAACTGCCTGCGATAATAAAAAAGGACAGGGATCAGGGATTTGCATCGGAACGGGAGATACTCTACAAGATCCTTTTTGACATGAAGAGTGACATGAACGATCTTAAGAAACTTGTTTTTAACCTTATAGGGAAAGGAGACTATGATCTTTCATTTCATGAAGCTAACTCCGGAGCCATGAAAAACCTGTTCCGTGATATCTCAGGCGAAGTACGGCCTGGCGAAAAGCCGGAAACCCATGTTGCTGAATATCCTTCGCGACACGAAAGAGATGACATTCAGGATACAGAGGAAATAATAGAGGAATCCCTGTCACTGGCGGGGAAAGAGGCTGAGATGATCAGAAAAGCCCTTGAGAAATACAACGGGAAAAGAAAAATGGCAGCAAAAGAGCTGGGAATCTCAGAGCGCACCCTTTACAGAAAAATAAAAGAGTATGACATTGCAATGTAAGGCTTTGGTTCTCGGAAATACAGGCAGAATACTCCTCATTATGCTGACCCTGACTGCTGCCTTCAATTACGGCTGTAAAATAAGCTATTCATTTACCGGTGCAAGCATTCCTGAAGGAGTCAATACCTTCAGTGTCCAGTATTTCCAGAACAGGGCACCACTTGTCCAGCCGGGATTAAGTCAGCAACTCACAGATGCTCTTACAGATAAATGTAAATCACAGACAAATCTCGATGTTATAAGCGGCACAGGGGATGTTAACTTTGAGGGTGAGATCACGGATTACAATACCAGGCCGCTTACTGTTTCGGCTGATGCCAATGCAGCTGTTAACAGATTCAGCATTTCGGTAAGTGTCAGATTTACAAATGCGGTCGACCCTGACCTGAGTTTTGAGCAGACGTTCACCAGATATGAAGATTACGACAGTTCTCTCGATCTGAGCCAGGTGGAAAGTGAGCTCTCGGAGAAGATCATAGAAATGATAGTAGAAGATGTATTTAACAAAGCTTTTGTGAACTGGTAATGATGTCCGATGAACAGGACTGATTTTATAAGAATGGTTGAGCGGAAAGCTCCGGTCGATACCAGGGCTTTGCACGAAATAAGAGAACTTATCAGTGTATTCCCTTATTTTCAGACAGCGCATATGCTGCTGCTCAAGGGATTGAAAGAGAACAATGATGTGCGTTTTGAGAGCCAGCTTAAAAGTTCGGCAATATATATCGCTGACAGGGAAGTCCTTTACTACCTGCTGAGAAAAGAATCTTCTTCCCGTGAAGAAGTAACAGAAAGCATTCCGGAGCAAAAATTAACAGAAACCAGGGCTTCATTTCCTTCAGCTGAGGATGTTGCATCAGGAGATGAAACCCCTGACATGACTGAAAGAACAGAACCGGCTCTCTTATCTGAGGATGTTGCTGCAAATACTTTTGCTGAAGAAATGCAGACACAGGAAGAGCCTCAGGCTGAGGTCACCCATGATTATCAGATCGACACCAGGCAGACGGTGATTGAACTTGCAAAAAACAGTGAAGCGCTGATAAAGGAGCTTGAAAATGAGATCAGGGAGCAAAAGGCTGATGAAGGAAAGAACAATGAAACAGGAGCCCCGGGCCGATCAATACTGATGTCTGTGGAACCTGAAGAAGACGGATACGGCAGCTCTGTTTTTGTTTTTGAGGACGAAACCCAGCCTGTGGAGGAAAAGATTTTCTACATGGATCCGGGAATTATTATTTCGGAGAACAAGGATTTGCTTGAGCTGGATATTGAAGAAGACAATACAGGGCCGGCGGAACCAGAGATTAATTTATCTGAGCCTGAAAGTTACCTGCCTGAGATATCAGAACAGCCTGAAGCGGAACCACCCGGCGAGGAAAAAATACCCAGAAAACAGGTCCAGTCTGATCTTATTGATAAATTCATTCAGGCAAATCCCCGGATAGAACCAAAGCGGCAAATTCCAGATCAGCCTGTGGAAGATCTTGCAGAACACTTTGCAGAGCAAACCGGGGGATTTGTTACAGAAACACTTGCAAAAATATATCTTAATCAGGGGTATTACTCACGAGCCATTGATATTTATGAGAAATTATGCTTGAAATTTCCTGAAAAAAGTAGTTACTTTGCGACTCAAATTGAAAATATTAAAACACTTATAAAATAGTTGTCAGATGGGAATGTATATTTTTGTTTCGATTTTAGTAATTATAGCCTGCATTTTGCAGATTATGATTGTACTGGTTCAGAATTCAAAGGGAGGAGGTCTGGCAGCAAATTTCACCTCCGCAGGGCAATCGATGGGTATCAGGAAAACAGCTGATTTTCTTGAGAAGGCTACATGGACCCTGGCTGCCACGATACTGATCATGAGTGTTGTCTCTGCTGCTGTTATACCCCGTGGTGCCGGTACAGGCCGCTCAAGGATTGAAAGTCAGATTCAAAATGCGGTTGATCCTGACGCAATCCCGATTCTGCCCACGGTAGTTCCACCGTCAACATCAACCGGAGACCAGGATCAGCCCGAAGATTGACAAAAGAATATATCATAAGAAAGTGTCAGTTTGTCACATGCTGACACTTTTTTGTTTTACGTTAACATGCAGGCTATGTGCGATTTGAACACCACGGCCTTGTCGCGATGCCGGATTTTGGCAGAGATTCACCGCTAATTTGTCCGGAACGGCCAGGAAAATGTCACTTTTTACCGTTTGGCATAAATTATGCAAAATGAGCTAGTCGTAATTCGATGTTTAACTTTAAAACTAAATAAAATGGCACAATTGAAAGGAAAAGTATTGGCCGGGAAGGTTCTGGTAAGACCTGATGAAGCTGAGGCCAAGACTGCAAGCGGAATTATAATTCCAGATTCAGCAAAGGAAAAACCCCGTCAGGGCACAGTGGTTCTTACAGGTGCTCCCAAAAAAGATGAAGAGATGGAAGTTAAAAAAGGTGATGTTGTTCTCTATGGCAAATATTCAGGTCAGGAACTGACAATCGACGGTGAAGATTATCTCCTTATATCACAGTCGGATATACTTTTCATAGCTTAAATTTGTAACCAATTAATAATTAAGGATATGGCAAAAGAAATTAAATTCAATATTGATGCACGGGCTCAGCTTAAGGAAGGTGTAGATCAGCTGGCAGATGCAGTAAAGGTCACCCTCGGTCCGAAAGGCCGTCATGTCGTTATTGAGAAGAAATTCGGAGCACCACAGGTCTCGAAAGATGGTGTTACAGTTGCTAAGGAGGTTGAACTATCGGATCCATATTTGAATATGGGAGCACAAATGGTCAAAGAGGTTGCATCCAAAACCGGTGAAATAGCTGGCGATGGAACCACTACTGCAACAGTACTGGCTCAGGCAATTATTCACGTGGGACTTAAAAACATCACAGCCGGGGCAAACCCCATGGACGTAAAAAGGGGCATTGACAAGGCTGTTTCAAAAGTTGTGGAACATATCGCTTCTCAGGCCAATGTCATCGGCGATGACCTGAACAAAATAGAGCAGGTGGCACGTGTGTCTGCAAATGATGACAAGGAGATAGGCAAACTTATTGCTGAAGCCATGAGCAAAGTGAAGAAAGAGGGTGTTATCACAGTTGAGGAATCAAAAGGTACAACCACATCAGTAGAGGTCGTTGAAGGTATGCAGTTCGACAGGGGATACATATCGGCATATTTCGTAACCAATGCTGAAAAGATGGAATCCGAACTTGAAAACCCATACATACTTATTTACGACAAGAAGATTTCGACCATGAAAGATCTGCTTCCCATACTTGAAGCAACGGCACAGACAGGGCGTCCTCTTCTTATGATCGCTGAAGATGTTGAGGGAGAAGCACTGGCAACGCTTGTTGTAAACAGGTTGCGCGGTTCATTGAAAGTATGTGCTGTTAAGGCCCCGGGATTCGGTGACAGGAGAAAGGAAATGCTTGAAGACATTGCTATTCTTACGGGCGGTACGGTCATCTCTGAAGAAAAAGGCCTTAAGCTTGAGCATGCTGCAATAGATATGCTTGGGAACGCTGAAAAAGTAACCGTTAATAAAGAAAACACCACAATAGTAAACGGTGCAGGCGACAAAGAGATGATAAAGGCAAGAGTGGCCCAGATCAAGCAGCAGATGTCGACCACAACCTCTGACTATGACAAGGAAAAGCTTCAGGAACGGCTGGCAAAATTGTCGGGCGGTGTGGCAGTTCTCTATATCGGTGCCGCATCGGAAGTCGAAATGAAAGAAAAGAAAGACCGTGTAGATGATTCACTCCATGCCACACGGGCAGCCATTGAAGAGGGAATTGTCCCGGGTGGCGGTGTTGCTTATATAAGAGCAATAGCCGCACTTGACAAGCTGAAAGGAGACAACGAAGATCAGACGACAGGTATAGAAATAATCAAGCGTGCCATTGAGGAACCTCTCCGTCAGATTGCCATCAACGCCGGAAAAGAAGGTGCAGTGGTTGCCCAGAATGTAAAAGCCGGCAAGGGGGACTATGGCTACAACGCCCAGACTGATAAATATGAGAAGCTTTACAACTCGGGTGTTATCGATCCGGCAAAAGTGGTCCGTATCGCTCTTGAAAATGCAGCATCTGTGGCAGGTATGTTCCTGACGACCGAAGCTGTTGTGGTTGAGGAGAAAGAGGAAAAACCGGCCATGCCTCCACAGGGTATGGGAGGTGGAATGCCTGGAATGATGTAAAATGGTTAAATAGTTAGTTAACATACTGAAGACAGGGGCGTTGCAGGCAGCATCGCCCCTGCTTTTTATGGCAGCCGGCACTGAAGATATTTTTATATATTTGCAGCTGATTTCAGGAAAAAGAAATGGGTAGCATCCGTAATTTCTGCATTATCGCTCATATTGACCATGGTAAAAGTACCCTGGCCGACCGGCTTCTGGAAAAAACCAATACAATAAATGAAAGGGAGTTCCAGGCACAGGTCCTTGATAACATGGATCTTGAAAGGGAAAGGGGGATAACAATCAAAAGTCATGCTATCCAGATGGAATATATCCATGAAAACAGAAAATATTTTCTAAACCTGATTGATACCCCCGGACATGTGGATTTCTCTTACGAAGTATCAAGGTCCATTGCCGCATGCGAAGGAGCCCTGCTTGTTATTGATGCCACACAGGGCATCCAGGCACAGACAATATCAAATCTTTATATGGCCATTGACCATAACCTTGAGATAATTCCGGTTCTCAACAAGATGGACATGCCCAGTGCAATGCCGGACGAGGTAAAAGATCAGATTGTTGACCTTGTCGGCTGCGGCAGGGAAGAAATTATCGAGGCAAGTGCAAAAACAGGCATGGGTGTCGACCAGATTCTCAGGGACATCATTAACCGGATACCTCCGCCTTCAGGCAATCCTGATGCTCCCCTTCAGGCACTTATCTTCGACTCTGTTTTCAATTCGTTCAGGGGGATCATTGCATATTTCAAGATTGTTAACGGGACATTGAAAAAAGGAGACAAGGTCAAGTTTTTCAGCTCGGGACATGAATATGATGCTGACGAAATAGGAGTTCTGAAATTGAGGCAGACCCCAAGAGATGTGATGTCTGCCGGTGATGTGGGTTATATTATATCGGGGATAAAAGTATCATCAGAAGTAAAAGTTGGTGATACAATAACTCACGTAAAGGATCCGTGCGAACAGGCAATATCGGGTTTTGAGGATGTCAAACCCATGGTTTTTGCAGGTATTTACCCTGTTGATGCTGATGATTATGAAGATCTGAGGGAATCAATTGAAAAACTGCAGCTTAATGATGCATCTCTTACATTCGTTCCCGAGTCATCTGCTGCACTGGGCTTTGGTTTCAGATGCGGATTTCTCGGGCTTCTCCATATGGAAATAATTCAGGAACGGCTGGACAGGGAGTATGATATGGACGTAATCACAACCGTCCCGAACGTTTCATTTAAAGTGTTCACTACAAAGGAGGAGGAGATTGACGTACATAATCCTTCAGGTTTGCCCCCTGTAAACCATATCGAAAGAATTGAAGAACCATATATTATGGCCCAGGTTATTACCCGGTCTGATTATACGGGAGCCATAATGAACCTGTGCATAGATAAAAGGGGAACATTGCGTAACCAGGTTTATCTTACCAGTGACAGGGTTGAACTTACTTTTGAGATGCCATTATCAGAGATAGTCTTCGATTTCTACGACAGGTTAAAGAGCATATCAAAAGGATATGCTTCATTTGATTATTATTATTCCGGATATCAGAAGGCAGATCTCGTAAGGCTCGACATACTGCTTAACGGTGAAATGGTAGATGCTCTGTCAACACTGATTTACAGAGGGCATGCGTATGAGTTCGGACGTAAAATATGTGTTAAGCTCAGGGAACTTATTCCCAGGCAGCAGTTTGATATAGCCATTCAGGCGGCAATAGGGGCAAAAATAATTTCCAGGGAAACAGTTAAGGCGGTTAGAAAGGATGTTACCGCAAAATGTTATGGCGGCGATATAACCCGGAAAAGAAAACTTCTCGAAAAACAGAAAAAAGGGAAGAAAAGAATGAGGCAGATAGGCAATGTTGAAGTTCCTCAGCAGGCTTTTCTGGCAGTTCTGAAACTCGATTGAGGCAATATCAGTTCAGAAATATGTCCTGAGCTCAAAAAGAAAATGACATTTTAATATTGATAATGAAAAAAATTCTAATTTAGTACTCCGTAAAAAGAGGTGTCATTGCAAAAATATTTGACCCTCAAAACTGACCTGAACAAAAGCCCCGGCCATAATTTTATAAGCCGGGGCTTTTTTCAGCATATAAGCTTATAGCCTCTTCCGTGTACATTCTGTATCTTAACTGAAGGATCACTTTTGAGATATTTTCTAAGCCTTGTAATATAAACGTCCATACTTCTGGCATTAAAGTAATTATCATCGATCCAGATGTTCCTCAGCGCATAGTTGCGTTCCAGTACCTCGTTTTTATGACGGCAGAGGAGCTCCAGCAGTTCAGATTCCTTGGTTGTAAGCTTTATGGTCTGGTCCCTGTAATTCAGAATCTGCTTTTGGTTATCGAATATATATCCTCCCAATTTATATTTGTCATCTTTCTTTACGGTCTCTTTACTCTTTGCTCTTCTGAGAATAGCCTCTATCCGGTACAGCAGCTCTTCCATTGAGAATGGTTTGGTTATATAATCATCAGCTCCTGCCCTGAAACCTTCAATAATATTCTCCTGCTGGCTTTTTGCGGTGAGAAAAATTATGGGAATAGAGGGTTCCCTTTCCCTTATTTCCCACGCCAGGGTCAGTCCATCCATTTCGGGCATCATTATATCGAGAATGCACAAATTGTATGAACTTACGGCAAAGTTATCAAGAGCGCTTTTACCGTCAGCGAAGAGTTCTGTTTCATAGCCCTTTGCTGTCAGATAGTCCTTAAGTAGCAAGCCGAGGTTGCAGTCATCTTCGGCAAGCAAAATCCTTTCATTCATTTTTGTCCGTTTTGAGGAATATTAATAATAAACCGGGTGCCTTTGTTTAACTGACTTTCTGCCCTGATGGTGCCATTATGCCCTTCAATAATCTTTTTAACATAACTTAGCCCCAGTCCGAATCCTTTCACATTATGTACATTACCTGAGTGTACTCGGTAAAACTTATCAAAAATTCTCTTCAGATTCTCCTTCCTTATTCCTATTCCGTTGTCTTCAACTGTTACAGTCAATCCATTTTTCTTGTTCTGAGTCGATATTCTAATTTCCGGTTTTTCCTTGCTGTATCTTATCCCATTATCGATCAGGTTTGACAGTGCGTTTAAGAAATGGGTCTCATCAATCATTGCAACCGGGTTATCAGCATTGAGGTTTTTAATAATCTTACCGTTTCTGTTATCGATCTGAAGTGAATATGCATCAACAGCTTTGCCTATAATATTATGAATATTCGTCTCAGAAAGCCTGAGCCTGGTATTCATCTTTTCAAAAACCGCCATCTGCAACACCTTTTCAACCTGAAGCCTCAGCCGCATGCTCTCATCGGATATGACCCTGGCGAGATGATCTATTTTCTTGTTTTTGTCAGGGATCGATTTATCGGCCATAAGTTGTGATGCCAGCGATATGGTTGATATTGGAGTCTTAAGTTCATGAGTCATATTATTTATGAAATCATTTCTTATCTCTGATATCTTTTTCTGCCTGAAAATTACTACAAAGGTACTTGTGGCCAGCAGTAAAAGTGCAATGGTAAAAAGAAGCGAGAGTATTCCAAGATTTCCAATGTTTTCATATTTATATTGCTGCTCCTGGAGGCAATACATTAATATCTGGTTCTGACTGGGAACGGGATCGTTCGGGAAAAGCTGGGCGATAAACTTATTTGTTCCCGGACGGTCAGTATAACCAGGTGTGCTCCAAATTGTTCCCAGGTGCCCTGAGCGGATTGAAAATTCATAATTAAGATAAATTCCAACATTGTTCAGCGCTTCCCTGAGCTGGGTATTTATAATCTGGGGATCAATCCGGTCGCGGATATCCGGAGTTGACCTCAGGATCTTTTCCATAATATTTTCCACCAGGATTATCCTGTTTGTGACCCGTTTGGTAACCCCTGCGCTAATAGCCTGTGCTGATGGTTCAAGCGTTTCTTCCTCCTGGAACGGCAGGATCTCCTGAGCTGATATTATTATTTTCTGACCGGCATTGCTGATGACAATCGGTTTTCCCGGGTCCCGCAGGCCATACATTTCAAGAAGTTCATGGTCAGGGTGATATCCCCTGAGTTTTTTTGCCAGGGCAGATCCTGCAGGTATTACAGCAGTAACCGAATCTGATGATGCAGGATCGATCTCGCTGACAATAAGATTTATAAGTTCCTGCCGCTCAAGGGCAAGGACAACAGATTCAAGAGCTTTGTTTGCATTGTAACGGTAATGCTGGTCAACAATATCCACGGCATTCTTTATCCAGTTCAGCTGGATCATGATCAGGCCTGATATGGCAACAAAAAAGAATACTGCCAGTAATACTATTGTTTTACGTTTCATACAGTTACAAAGGTACTTTGATATTGATATAATTTTACTTTCTTTAACTTTCTTTAACAATGAGAGAATTAGATCCGGGCTGCCGGTACAGCTCCGGCAACCTGCCCTGCATGCCTGATCCTGATGACAGGCATGTTTAATGCTTTGTTACCGGATGTCCATTTAATGGCATCAGTCGGATCAGATAAAATCAGGATTCAGGGTAATGGTCAGATATTATTATATGATTTATACAGCCTCAGGGGATCTTAAAAAATTTAACATTATATTAAAATAATGTTAATATTCAGATATTTATGAAAATTATTTTTTTTTTAAAAAACCAGTGTTTATCTTTGTAAAGCATTTGGCATGAAATTTGGAGCAGATTAAATAGAGGTTTTTTTCATAGGTTAGGTTAGTTTTAGGGTTATCAAAAGTGAGCCGCCTCCCAGGCGGCTCTTTCTTTTTTGCGGTTTTGCTGCCTTTTTATTCAGCCCCGGCCGTTGGCGGACTAAAGAAGTAAAAAATTTCTGTTCTTATCCTTTAGTGAATTGAAATCGAGGGTGAATACAGCTGTTACATTTTCGATCTTCCTGAGTTCTCCGGGCAGAAGACTGATATTTATAGTATTTGTATTATCGTGAACCAGAAGGAGATAATCTATATTTTTCAGGCTTTTCAGAAGAAACTTTTTCCCTGACCTGTTTGAAATCAGATGTATACAAGTATCGGGTGAGCCCTGATTATCTGAAAATCGTGCAAAATACATTTCGTTCTGCGGACTTTCCTTCAGCAAAAGAGGAGCAGAATTCCTCAGCGATATATCCAGTTTATGGTTAAGTCTGAGGGAGAGTTTATAATCCGGATCAGTTGAGACAAGGCCGAAGATTAATGGAATATCCTGATCTGTGATATTCAGTTGAACTCTTACTTTACGGACAGATTTTTTCATCCGGGCTCTGTTTTGAAAAGAGTGAAGTTATAAAAATGCGCTGATTAAACAAAGATGTCATTCATATGGTTAATCTTTGCCCAGGCTTTGCAGGCAGCTTCCTGTTCGGCTTCTTTTTTTGAAGATCCATGACCGGTGCTGAACTCTTTCTGGTCAATCAGCAGAGTTGCAAAAAATACAGATTTCTTCATTTTGAGATCATACTCCTCGTTATAAGTGAACGACAGTATGGTTTTATGCTTTTGAACCCATTCAAAAACAAGGCTCTTGAAATCAGTATCGGTTGAGATTATTTCATTTATATCCAGATATTTGCTGAAAACTCTTGAAATAAACAGCTTTTTGGTCTTTTTGAACCCTTTGTCGAGGAATACAGCCCCTATCAGAGCTTCAAGCGCATCTCCGTAAAGATTCATAGTCAGGCCGGAAGAATTTATATTGCTTATCAGGAGATTGTTCAAACCCATTGACAGGGCCAGATTGTTAAGGACATCTCTGTTTACTATCCTTGATCTTACTTTGGTAAGAAAGCCTTCGCTGGCATCAGGGAATTTCTCAAAAAGAAAGTCGGAAAGTATTGCATCAAGGATGGCATCTCCAAGATATTCAAGACGCTCATTATTAACTCTTTTTCTGTCGTTTAGCATGAATGAAGCCGAGCGGTGGATAAATGCGGTCTCATAGATCTGCATATTGCCCGGATGGAAACGGAGGATCTTCTTCAGTTGAGATCTGAGATTCCGTTTGTCAGGAGTAAATTCCCCGTAAGTCTGTCTGTTGAACAATGACACTAAACCT
>Ga0334882_1004338_pt1 | contig 12113 bp, 17 predicted proteins | sample GraSluR1_MG_5_FD_207226 | JGI IMG/M metagenome (GOLD analysis project Ga0334882, IMG submission 207226) | Sludge microbial communities from methane-producing bioreactor in Wageningen University, Netherlands - Granular Sludge_15_04-R1 | ecosystem: Engineered > Bioreactor > Anaerobic >... | reverse complement strand
TGGCATTTAGTCCTCCTCTTCTGGCTCTGGCTCTGGCTCTGGCTCTGGCACACCTGAGTCACTATAATAATTAGCAACGTCACGTGCTGTTACCTGTTCTAAGTTACATAATTTATAAGCAATATCACCATTTATAATGCGTTCTTCTGGCAATAATGTTCTAAAATACTCATTGTGATATTTAAAAACAATATTTTGTCTAAGCCAATCAGCATCATAAGCTGCTAATAAATAATAAACATCTTGATAATCATAAACTGTACCTGCATTTGTAACTATAGGCTCTGGTAATCTTCTTCTTGATATGCGTGCAATACCAAGCTCTACTTCAGTTAGTTCTTTTGTCAAATCTGGTATTTTAAAGCCATAACCATTATCTATCAATGGACGTTGATATTCAATAATTGTGACTGAGTTTTTTGTGATATGATTTATCATAGTTTTTCTTATTCTATCAAGCATCATATATCCTCAATGTTTGCTACTGTAGGTTTTATAACACGTATAGCACAACTATTTATATTCAACTTATCATTACAACGTTTTTCATAGTATTTACCCTGTCTTTCACAAGACAGTTGAATGGTTCCTGGTTCACTATATTTAAACTTTTCAGCACCAGTATCAATTTGTTGCAAGCCATCAACATTAAGTGAAGCTTCACCTGCTTTTTCAAACCATAAAGCACTTGCTGCACATTCTGCGTATTTGTATGTTGTTAAATAACTCAATAAAAAATCTTCATCTTCCAATGTCTGATAATAAGGTTTCATAAAATGTTTAAGTTTATTTAATTCGCTCATCTTAACCTCTTTATAATAATATTGACTATAATAGTCAATATTATTATAAATGCAGCAGTCATTTAATTGACTGCTGCATATTATCTTACCATGTAGGCAATGTTACTTTCTGTACAAAAGAATCAATACCAACTGAATTATAAATGCTTTCAACAAAATACCATGCTCTTTGTTCTCTTGTAAGAGTTTTGACATCAGGCGTTTTGTCAATTTCCATCGTAAGCCTTCTTTTAACTGGTATTTTAAAATACCGTGATGGCTTTATCAGAAAAATAGTACCATTTGTACAACCACCATAAGTGATTGACTTGTTTGGCATATCAATCACCTCGCCGTCATAAGCCACAAGCTTTTTGATTTGTGAAAGTGGTGCATATTTTTCAGGTGTTGAATTTCCAAGACCAGACATAACATGTGCACAATGCCGCATGTCCTGACTTGTACCAAGTGCAATCAGTCCTTCTGCAACTATTTTTCTTTTTGTTACAGGGTCTGTTCTTTCACCCATATCGTCAATTGCATCCATGAGTGTATTCATGAGTTTTTCCTGACGAAGTGTTCCAACTGCTGATGCTGCTGTAGCTTTTGCTCCTGCATATGTTGCAGCAATAATAGGTGCAATAGCCAAATCATCTTTTTTAGCTGCATATCCAAGAGCTACACCATCACTGAGTCTTGATAGGTCATATGAGCCATCAAAAAGCTCAGCAAGCAATGTCCAGGTAAAACCTGCAGCATATATTTTCATTGGAATTGTATCAACACCGCCACCGAGATTTTGTCCCTGTCTTACAGCCTGACCTTCACCATTGTTTTCCTCAAAGACAATACCATAAGGATAAAGTTCAGAAATCCTTACATCTTTGCTTGCATTTGGCATAAACACTTCATCATAAATAAACTGTCTGATAGTTGGATTTGCCTCTTTTCTTATTGTAAGGTCAAGCCTTATTGCATCAAAAAGGTCAGCCCAGTTATCATTAAGCGTATTGCCTGTTGCAAAAACACCTTTTCTTATTCTTTCATTGATTGAGCCACGTTTTGGAAAAACATAGTCAAGGCCATTCTCATATTTACCAGATAGAACTATCTGTGCACCTCTATGAACAGACTGCAGTCTGTTCAACATTGCAAGGTCACCTGCTGTAATAGCTTCGCCACTTTTTGGTATACTTGCACCAAAAGATGTTGCTACAATATCAACAGGGTCACTTACTGTAACCTTTTTACCATCGAGCAATTTGTCTTTAAAATCCGCTTTAAGGGATTCTTTCGATATAAACTGTGCCATGCATTTACCTCCAGAATATGCTCATAACGCCACGGTTATCTGCAGCAGCTGCTACAACTTCAAGGCCATCATCATCAACAATATCATTTTCAAGTGCTGCAGCCCTGTTTATTTCTTTATCTGTATCACAGTCAATTGCGCCTGAAATATTTGCAGGTGCTGCAGCAGCAGACCTCAATGTCAGTGTGCCAGCTGCAGCTGCAGTAGCTGTTGCTTTAACAATTACATCAATTATTCTGGCACCTATTGGTATTTTGTCTGAAATATCAATTGCAGTTGTAGCATCATCGTCTACAACAACAGTTGTAACTTTAACAGCATCTGAATTATAAACTACATCAACAATATTTGGTTCAGAAAGTCTTTGTACAAAAGGTCTGAAGCCAATTGCTACACCAGCATTTATGAAGGTACATATACCAACAGCAATTGCTGTTGCTTCTGTTTGTGCTCTCAAAACGCCTGCTGCACTTGAACCACCAGGAACAAAATAAACAACACTGCCAAGTGTGAAAGTGTCATCTGTATTTATCTGATTTGTTCTTATTTCTCTGTCACTATCAATGTTTATCAGACCTTTTGCTGTTGTAACAATACCATCAAATTCGCGACATTCACCAAAATAACCATCAAGTGAAACAAGCTCAAGATGCTTTACTGTTCTTCCAAGATTATTTGTTACAACAATCTGTTTTTCACCAAGATAGCTTTCTTCAAAATTGAAGTTTACTTTTTTATCTGTCATGCTTATGCCTCCATTGCTTCATGACTTTCGTCTATTTCATTTTCAAGAACATTTCCAGGAGCGCCACTCATTTCACCGGCAATTTTGCCCTGTATTGTTTTGAATACTTTCATACCAGCAATTTTTTCAATTTCGGCATCAATTTCTTCAGTTGTTCCCTGTTTAAGTGCAAAGAAATTATGAGCAAGCTCAACAAGTTCTTCATCTTTGAACTTTTCTTTGATTTTTGCTTCTTTCAGTGCAATAAAAGATTTTTCTTTTTCAGCAATGACAGTTTCAACAAAATCTGTTATTATACCGACTTTGCTTTCTACATCATTGAGCCGCTTAAGAGCTGTTTTTTGCTTCTCAGTCATTATGTCAACACCAAGACTTGAGGCTACATCATTGAGCGCCAAACGTCCGGAGTCTATTTGATTCTTGAGAGCAACAAACATTTCTTTATTCGTTACTTCACCCATGCTTTTTTCTCCTTTACTTTTTTGTTCATCATGCTTAAATGATGTTAAAATTATATCTGCATCAGAACCTGTAAGCTCAGCTTCAACTAAGGCATTACTTTGATTTGCTACTGACTCTGTTGCATAATAAGTTACTTCGCCTGTTTCTTCATTCATCTTTGTATAATACTTCATATAATCAGATGTTGAAGTTGCAAGCATTCCAGCTTTTATTTCGCGAATTGTTTGTTGAATCAGTTCTTTTTTACTTTCTGATTTGCCCTCAGGCAATGCATTACGTAAATAAAGAATATCATCTTTAACCAATCCACCAATAATATATCCATCAGGTATTGCTCTTTCTTTTGACGAAATAGCAAAATCTGCATGTCCTGGCACGTATAAAGGTTTTGGTGACTTGCTTAAAGCATTCACATAGCTATTTGCCCAGTCTTCTGTTAATACAATTTTTGTCCATTGGTCAGGTTTAGCTATATGATTTTCACCAAGAAACACTCTATTTATAAACTCAAATCTTGTTTCATCCAAAAACAATTCTTTTACAGCAGCCTTATTTTTTATAGGTACTGCTTCAATGTCGTTTATTGCAACATCTTTAAAACTTGTAACAATACCTGTTTTAAGGCTTAACTTTATAAAATCAGACATTTATTGCTCTCCTTATTGCTTCTTTACATGCACTGTGCCATGCAATCTGTGGTATACGTATAAGTACAATTATATTTAAGTACCATGGTAATTCATATAGCACAAAAATATTTGTAGGCATACTTCTTTGCATGGCTGGTGTTAAATTTACAACACCATATTTATTTATAAACTTACGTAAATCTTTTTTGTATTGTTCACGTTTTTTAAAAAAATCAACAACTTTTTTAAATTCACTTTTATAAAGTTCACGTGTTATCTTCATTTTCTCCAGCTGTGTCTTTGTCAGTGGCTTTCCCTGCCTTATCATCAGTTCTTTGTGTCTTTTTGTCAACATTTATTATCTCCGAATCTATAATCTTTTGATGCTCTTTATATGTTTTTGTTAATTTAACTATATCAAGAGCTTTTAATGTATCATATATTTCTTCTCTTGATACAAGGCGCTTATTGCTAAGTTTTTCAATAGCTTTAGCAAATGCATCAAGAATTTCAGCTTGCTCTTTAATACTTGCAAAATTCGGTCTTGGCCAAACTATTTTTATATCGTTTTTAATGTTGCTAAAATTAACAAAATTGTGTATAGCAATAATAACATTATAAACTTCAATCCATGCATTTGTTTTATCTTTTTGTTTTGATTCTATTTTTTTAATCCAAATAGGTCTATATTCTTTAACACTTGCAAGTGATGTACCGATATTTGCGCCAAAGTTTATTTCAGGTACTTCTGAACCTTCAACTATATTTGTAAATGCTGTTTCAGCCATTGTTGCATAATCGCCAGATGTTTTATTTAAATATAAATACGATACATCATCACCTTCAGCATTAAGAAATAAATCTCTATCTTCCATTGTAACAACTTTTTTGCCTGCAATAACAGCGTCATGTGTTCCTGTTCCAAAATTATTGTCAAGCCATTGTCGAATGCTCTTTGTTGTAACTTTCATTTTAGGATGACCATCACGAGTTTGAGCAGCACCTGCTTCATAGGTTAAATCGTGATAAAATTTAAGCTGTGGGATAATATTCTGTAATTCAGAGTGTCCATATAGTTCATTATCTTCTTTTTCATTACTAAAATGAATAATTGGCATAATACCAAGTTTATTTTCTACAGTTATAACTTTATTTATTGTGCCGGTAAATATTTTTTGTATAGTTTTTGCTGTTATAATATATGTTATACTAACACGATTATTTTTCTCATTTATAGTTGAATAAGTTATATTTTCTTTAAATCTATAACCAACAACTTCTTTTGTCATAGGATTCACAAAAATTGTATCAATTACATCGATAGGTATACTTACAAGAACAATTTTCTTTTTTGTATCATCCCATTGTGGCCAAATAAAAACATCACCATCAAGTTCTATTGCTCTGTGTACTTTTCTATAATTAATATCTACACTTTCAATAATATCAATTATCTTTTTCTGTGCATATAGCGTAGGTTCACCAATGAAATTAACATTATTGTTTATTATTGTCTTTGTTAAGTGTGCAGCAAGACTATAATTTTTGTTTGTATTATGATAAAGGCCACGTACAAAAGCTTTATCTGTTTTATCTGGATATTCAAAGTCTATTTCTTTAGTTGTATTTGACTTTACAACTATTTCTGTATGTGTGTTATTTCTATTAAAAAGTGTTTTGAACAAGTCAATTAAAGTCATATGTTTGTACCATACCCTAATATGCTGCCAGCTAATCCACTCATATCTTCTCCACCTTCAGGAACATAATTAGCCAGAGCTAAGCCATCAGCCCTATCTGACGATTTGTGTAAAGCATGTGTGTGCGTTGCCCATGTTTTCTTATCTTCAAGTTTCATAACTTCATACCCACGTTTGCCATTTATATAGTCATATTTTCTTGTATAAATTTGTATAGCCAATTCTTCATCACAAGGAATCTGCATTACTTCAAGATTATCTCGTAACTCAAAATACATTTCTGTTGCAATATCTTCATAGTGTGCTTTATCTTTTGGTGTGCCACCAAAATTTATTCTAAACACAGTATAACCATCATGTTCAAGTAAATCAGCAACTGCTGAGCCTAAATGACCATTATCAATTTTTATTATACTATTTTTTGTTGCAAACGTTTTAAGGTCATTAAGTGTGTCAACTGTATTTTGATACTTACCAATATAATAATCAACAACTTTATTGTCAATAATTTTATAAAATGTTATTTCATCGCCACCTTGATGTGCAATATCAGCACCAATTTGTGGCACCCTGGGTCTTGTTCGTGTAATAATTCTCTGTTGAGCTTTTTCAACAAGTTCTGCTGGACACACAAATGTCTCGTTGGCATCTGCCAATTCACCTTCCCATATATGTTTTGCTCTTATTAGGTCTCTTTTATAATCAGCATCTTTTTCTTTTTGAAGCGACTTTGGAAACCATTTGTTGTCTTTAAATGATAGCCATAATACTTTAGCATTTGGGTCTTTATTTCTTATGTAGTCAACATAAACAGGGTCACTGCTATATCGAGGATTAAAGTCCCACCAAAATACTGCATTCTCTTTTCTTATTGTTGGTCTTAATATATCAATACTCTGTCTTGATATTGATTGTGCTTCTGCAACCCAGCACCTATCAGCACCTTCAAGTGATTTAATTGTATCTGAATTATGGTCATGTAGTCCTGAAAAAATAAAAAGTGAATCATTGATTTTACTTTTTATTTCATTTTTTGTGACACTATATGCCCATTCCCACTTGAACATTTTAATAGTATCACTTAACAATTTTTGTACCGAATATTGTATACTTTTTTGAACTTCACGAACACAAACATTGAATAATGTTTGTTCCATGCTTTCTAATAACAATATTCTTGCTATTGACCATGAGGCACCTTTTCCACGTCCACCAACAATTATACGATGTCTTTCGTTACAATTATCAATGAGCTCTTGTTTAACTTTTAAAATAATAGGTACTTCTTGTATCATTATTCACCTTTCAAAATAATTTTGTCTGGTATTATTGATGGAGGTCCTGACTCTTTATTTTTGAATTTATCAGCCCATAATACGTTTGCCAGGTCCAATGCTGCTTTTTGTGATATAGGTCCACGATTATGCATGTTGCTTAACATTGTTGCCATTATGTCTTCACGAATTAAAGCATCTTGATAATTTATACGGTACATAAAAGAGGTATCGTTTAGCAATAGCTTTTTTTCATCATCTGTTAGCCCGACTTTCAACATCGCTATGTCTAAATCATATGACATGCGATAATTTTCAATTACGAGCTCTTTCTTTTCTTCTAAGCTGTGCAAGCGATACCTCCTTGCAGTTAAATAAAAAATCTATACACTACAAACCAATTTTATCAATTTTATCATAAAATGTTAATTATGTCAATAGATAATAATAATTATAAATAAGTATATTATGTATAGCATATTTGAATGATTTTGATTAAAAATTATCTTATAATAGAAGATTTTTGACATTTTTATATTTTAACCTTCTGAAATAATCAAAAACATTATTTACAGACTTTAATAGTCATTGACATTTAAAATATCTCATAATCATGTGTATATTAAGACACTGGAAAAATAATCTTTAATAGTTAATAACGAATTTAATGATTATTATTTGCTGTTGGTCATGTGGCACTGGTTGTGTGATGTTGCTTAATTATTGAAGGTCACAGGTCAATGGTTACAGGTTAATGGTTACAGGTTAATGGTTACAGGTCACTTGACACGTGCTATTAAATATATAACATATTTGAATCTTTTTTCTATATTATGAAATAGTGGTAAAAGGCCCTAAGGGCCCGGGGGCATCTAACTTTCTTGCATCTGTCTAATTTTATTTTATTGCTTTAAATATTATATTTATTATATAATATTTTTTCTATACTCCATGCCCATTATATTCATTATTATTTATATAATATTTATTATTTATTTTATATTTATTATATAATATTATTTATATAATATTGATTTTAAATTATATATATTTATAACTTTAAGCTATAATATTCATGAGATTATTTCATCATTTTTTTGATTAAAAATTGAAAAAAAAGATTGATTTTAAATTAGATATATGATATATTTATAATATGAAAAAGATAAGAAATATTGAATCGTTTATCAATTCATACAAAAATATCAATAGAATAAATGAATTGATAGCAGAAATTAAAATCTTGAATAATCTCGATGATTATTCAAGATTAAAAAGATATAATCTAATTATTTATAATATTAGATTATTAAACGATTATTTAAAAAATAATTCTTGATTATTTTTTAAATATATGATATATTTATATTAAGAGGTAATTTAGATGAAACCACAAGAATTAGTAAAAATTAAAAATGATTTTCTTGAATCATACAAGAATGATTTATTAGAATCTATCAATGATAATTTTAATAATATACCAATATTTGAATTGATAAAAGATTTTGTTTTATATTATATTCATGAAAATAATTTATCAATGTCTAATAATGATTATGAAAATATTTGCAGATTAATTAGAATTAGATTAAAAGTTGTATATGAATAATTATATATAATGATAATCAACTATTTGATTATCATTATATTTAAAATCTAATTCAATATTAGATTTTAAATATAATCATATATATGATTATAAATATATTATAAAGAGGCATAAAATGAATATTTCAGAATTAACAGAAAAATGTTTAAACGGTAATATGAATATCAATATTTCAAATAATATTGATAATGAAAATGATAATTATATCCTATATGATATTGATATTGAAGATAAAAATATTCTAATACAATTGTCATTTGAGATAGAAAAATCATCATATAATGATGATTCTGATATAGTTGGACCAGATTATAACATATATTATAAAAATGATATATTATTAATTATGGCTGATAATAAATATCTTGATTTGATTCAATATATAAATTTCAGTTATTCCTTGAATTCAATATCAAGATATGATAAAAAATAATTATAAAATATCTCATATATCTATTGACATATTAATAGATATATGAGATAATAAAATCATCAAGAAATTGTTCTTTGAAAATAAAGAGAAGGAAAGAGAGAGAGAGAATCAAATATATATAAAATTGATTATCTTTCAAAATCATTCAAGTCGTTGGCTTGAAATTAAAATAAATATCAAGAGGTAAAGAGATGAACAAACAAACAGAGGGAATGAGTATGGAACAGAAAGAGGCTTTTATGGAAAAGAAACGTGCGGCTGCCAGAGCCTATCAGGCAAGAAAAGATGAAGCCAGAAAAACCATAAATGAATGGTTGAGCACAAAGCCCAGAATTGAAGAGAATGTCAAACAGGCAATTCTGTATCTTTCAGGTACAGGACAGAGAATTGCAGGACCAAGGGTAGGCAATGCGCTTAAAGAAGCCCTTCTTGCAGGTCCCATGACACCGGTTGAAATATTCACAAAGTTTGAATATGGTACACCGACCATGAAGCAGAAAATCAGGGAGATGATAAAAGTTGCTCCTGAAGACAGAGTATGGGTTGAGTTGAAAGATGGAAAATACCAGGTTGTCGGCAAAGGTGCAAAGCCTCCGAAAGACTGGACCGGATATTTGCCGGCAGAGAGTGAAGAACTCTAATCAAAATAGCAGGCAATGCAAATTGCCTGCTATTTTTTTGTTCTTTTTATTTAATAAAAAAATCATGTTTACTTTAAGTTAGACAGACATAGACAGACAGTCATAGACAGCCAGTCATAGACAGCCAGTCATAGACAGCCAGTCATAGACAGCAAGCCACGGGTCCAGAATCATTAAATCGTCAATAAAGAATATCAATCATTTATGTTTTTTTCAGTGTATTTTGAAGGTCAAAAATTGTAATTAAATATGTCGTATATAGCCAGTGCTAATTCTTTACAATACAAGGAATTATATTCATATATGTCATATACAAATAAAAGAGCGATTGCGAGGTTATTGATTTTTCAATGTTTTTAAAAATCAATTTGAAAATATTTGTAACATTGTAACAGAGAAAAAGAGAGAATGTCACAAAATTTAATCAAATAAATCTATATAATACAAGGATTTATTCAATTTTTAAATAATTCGTTATTTATGTTACAAAGATTTACTCGGGTCAACTACTTTGAAAAAGGACCTTTTCGAGATTCAAAAAATAGGTGTAACATTGTCACATTTGTCACAAAGGGCCCCTAAATCCTTGTATTGTATAGATTTATCTTGTGACAATTTAGGCTCGCCTAACACTAATATATTTGTCACAAAATGACAAGTTTGTCACAGTAGGAAAAAATCTATATATGATTTTTTGAATATACCAATAGGCAAATGGCCCATGACACGGAGCCATTATCACAAAGCCAGCCAACCAGTCAGCAAGACAAAGCCAGCAAGACAAAGCCAGCAAGACAAAGCCCAACCAGTCAGCAAGACAAAGCCCAACCAGTCAGCAAGACAAAGCCCAACCAGTCAGCAATATATTAACAAAAAATATATCCAAAATCTCTATATAAAAATCTTCGATATTATTTAAAAAATGATTGATTATTCAGATATATATGATATAATTATATTGACATATATTTAGATATATGATATAATTGATTAAATAGAATTGAGATATAAAAATAATATATATAAAAAATTATATATTGGAGGTTAAGAATGGGCAACAAAAAATTAAAGGATAATACAGAGCTTATTGATGTAGTTACAAATATAAATGGTAAAGATTATTATAATTGTAAAGTTTTTGCTGAGTTAACAAATCGTTCTGAACAGGCAATCAGATTACTAATATTGAATGGCAACAGAATAAGAAAACTTAAGGCAATTAAAGTTGGCACAGCAATATTTATTGATAAAACAGAACTTACAGAGTTTCCATTTTGTTTGCCAGGCAGAAATAAGGTTATAAAACGCTTTAATGAAAAAGCAGAAGAATATATTGAAGTGAGGTAAAGAGATGCAAAATCAAAAATCAGTACTTGCTGATATTAACAGACCATTGGCCATGGTCAATGAACGACAAGAAAAAATAAAGTCAGCCATGGCTAATTTTAAGTTTGAATATTCTCTTATGTCTTATGATGCAAAACAAGACAAAGAATATTTGAAGAGTACATTATACAAATGGCTCAATGCAAATAATATTGCAAATGAAGTAACAATTGGTGAAACATTATTTATGATTGATATAATAAAAGCAGAGGTAACATATGGAAAATAATCTTAAAGTATTTTATTTAAAAGCAGAGAATCCTGCTTATAAAGGAAAAAGAAAGTTTGTTTATGTTTCAATTGTAGGCAATGATGCAGAGAAGATACAAGCGAGTCGTACAATTGAAAGAATGAAGAGCGACAGAACGTTGGACGAGGTGCACTTGACAACAGATGGTGCATGGGAGCGGTATTGTGAGAAGAGAAAAGGCATACCAAAGCTTGTTAAGATATTTAATACGCAGAAAGAGCTTGAGGAGATTGTGGCAGAGTTTGGTTATGTAATGTAGATTGGCACTGGACAAGCAACCAGTAATAAAAATAAGAGGTATTGAGGTAATGAGAAAAATAATTGCAAAAGTTCAATTCAATGAAAAGCATGCTTTTGTATTATCAAAAGAGCCAAAGTTGCTTTATACCAAATATGATGTTGGCTCAACACATATACTTATAGGTGTAGACAAAAGCAAAACATTCTACAATAGTTTATATTGTTATCGCACGAAAGAGAAAGCCTTTGCCGGGAGGACATTGCATATACCAATGGCTGATGGGTCAGAGACCATTGCCCAGGGTGAATACTGGCATGGTGGCTTTACACTTGTTGAAGACATTTTAGGCATTAAAACAGCTCATATAACTGCAAATGATATTGAGAGTTTGATTCATTGTTATGTTTTTACAGGCTATCTTGTTGATGTGGTAAAGTGGGACAGGCTCAAAAAACCTGAAAAAGTTTATGGTTATGCTGAATATGAAAAATATTGTCGTAATTTAAACTTAAAAAGACAGGTGGCGAAAATATGAAACATTTTGTAACAGTACCAGAAGCAGCAGAAATAGCTGGATGTTCTGCAAGCAGGATATATAACTATATAGACATGGAAGCTATAGATTATAAAAAATCTTCAAACAGAAAAA
>Ga0334882_1004334_pt1 | contig 12124 bp, 10 predicted proteins | sample GraSluR1_MG_5_FD_207226 | JGI IMG/M metagenome (GOLD analysis project Ga0334882, IMG submission 207226) | Sludge microbial communities from methane-producing bioreactor in Wageningen University, Netherlands - Granular Sludge_15_04-R1 | ecosystem: Engineered > Bioreactor > Anaerobic >... | reverse complement strand
GTGCACGGCCGAGACCGAGGTGTTCTCCCGGCTGCTCGGCGTCCATGTGCAGCGCCTCGCGACGATCGCCGACGGCAACGGCGTGTGCACCACCCACATCCCCGACCCGGCGGCCGTCTCCGGCCGCCGCCACCCCCATCCGGTCGACGCGCCCACCACGACGCGTGCCCCGGCCAGGACCCCGACCGACGCGCCCGCCGCCGCGGCGCGTGCCACTACCGATGCCACCCACCAGGAGGGCTGACCGATGACGCAGGTGACCAACGAGCCGCAGCTCACCCAGGCCGAGCAGATCGACGCGCTCAGCCACTACGGGTACGGCTGGCACGACCGCGACGAGGCGGGTGCTGCCGCCCAGCGCGGGCTCAACCCGGCCGTCGTCGGCAACATCTCCGGGCTCAAGCACGAGCCCGAGTGGATGCTGCAGCGCCGGCTCAAGGCGCTGAAGCTCTTCGAGCGCAAGCCGATGCCGACCTGGGGTGCCGGGCTCGACGACATCGACTTCGACAACATCAAGTACTTCGTCCGTTCCACCGAGAAGCAGGCCGCCTCCTGGGAGGAACTGCCGGCGGACATCAAGAACACCTACGACAAGCTGGGCATCCCCGAGGCGGAGAAGGCCCGGCTGGTGGCCGGCGTCGCCGCCCAGTACGAGTCCGAGGTGGTCTACCACAAGATCAACGAGGAGCTCGAGCGCCAGGGCGTGATCTTCCTGGACACCGACACCGGCCTGAAGGAACATCCGGAGATCTTCGAGGAGTACTTCGGCACCGTCATCCCGGCCGGGGACAACAAGTTCGCCTCGCTGAACACCGCGGTGTGGTCCGGCGGCTCGTTCATCTACGTGCCGAAGGGGGTCCACGTCGAGATCCCGCTGCAGGCCTACTTCCGGATCAACACCGAGAACATGGGCCAGTTCGAGCGGACGCTGATCATCGCCGACGAGGGCTCCTACGTCCACTACGTCGAGGGCTGCACCGCCCCGATCTACAAGTCGGACTCGCTGCACTCCGCGGTGGTGGAGATCATCGTCAAGAAGAACGCCCGGGTGCGCTACACGACCATCCAGAACTGGTCGAACAACGTCTACAACCTCGTCACCAAGCGCGCCACCTGCGAGGAGGGCGCGACGATGGAGTGGATCGACGGCAACATCGGGTCCAAGGTCACGATGAAGTATCCCGCGGTCTACCTGATGGGCGAGCACGCCCGCGGCGAGACGCTGTCGATCGCCTTCGCCGGCGAGGGGCAGCACCAGGACACCGGCTCGAAGATGGTCCACCTGGCGCCGAACACGTCCAGCTCGATCATCTCCAAGTCCGTCTCCCGCGGCGGCGGCCGGGCCTCCTACCGCGGCCTGGTGCAGGTCGAGGAGGGGGCGCACAACGCGAAGTCCTCGGTGCGCTGTGACGCGCTGCTGGTCGACACCATCTCCCGCTCCGACACCTACCCGTACGTCGACATCCGTGAGGACGACGTGTCGATGGCCCACGAGGCCACCGTGTCCAAGGTCTCCGAGGACCAGCTGTTCTACCTGATGTCGCGCGGCATGGCCGAGGACGAGGCGATGGCGATGATCGTGCGTGGCTTCATCGAGCCGATCGCCAAGGAGCTCCCGATGGAGTACGCCCTGGAGCTCAACCGGCTGATCGAGCTGCAGATGGAAGGGGCCGTCGGCTGACCCGCCGCCTCCGTCCGTCCCACCCGTACGCCCCGTACGACGACCACCCGTACGCATCGAAGAGAGTGATCCCGTTGTCCGTCGATACCGCCTCCACCGAAGGCACGACCGCCGCCGAGCCCGCCACCCGCCCGTCCACGGACGGCGCGGCCGCTCCGCGTGTGCCCAGCCTGCCGAAGATCGCCTCCCACCTGCACGCCACCCCGTCCTGGGACGTCGCCGACTTCCCGGTGCCGAAGGGGCGCGAGGAGATCTGGCGGTTCACGCCGCTGAAGCGGCTGCGGGGGCTGTTGGAGGCCGAGGCCACCGGTGACCGGCTGCAGTGGCAGACCACGCTGCCCGAGAGCGTCACGCTGACCCGGATCTCCGGCGAGCAGGCCCGCGCCCTCGGCGGCCGGGCCCCGATGGACCGGCTGGCCGTCCTCGCCGCGGCGAACGCGGACGGCGCCGTCCGGGTGGACATCCCGGCCGAGACCGAGGTGACCGCGCCGGTGATCCTCACCCTCACCGGCACCGGCGCCGAGACGGTCGTCCACGACCACCTGGTGATCACCGTCGGTCACCACGCCACCGCGACCATCGCCCTGGAGCACCGCGGATCCGCGACGTACGACGCGTACGTCTCGGTCCTGGTCGGCGACGGGGCCACCGTCAACCTGGTCGAGCTGCAGCTGTGGGACGACGACGCGGTGCACACCGGACAGACCTCGGTCCGGGTGGGGCGCGATGCGTCGGTGACCGCGGTGACCGCCACCCTCGGCGGCGACCTGGTCCGGCTCACCCAGACCACCGACTACGCCGGCGTGGGCGGCGAGCTGCACCAGTACGGCGTCTACTTCGCCGACGCCGGCCAGCACCTCGAGCACCGGCTGCTGGTCGACCACGCCACTCCGAAGTCGGTCTCCCGGGTCGACTACCGCGGGGCGCTGCAGGGCGAGGGCGCGCACACCGTGTGGATCGGCGACGTGCTGATCCGCAAGACCGCCGAGGGGATCGACACCTACGAGACGGACCGCAACCTGGTCCTCACCGACGGCTGTCGCGCCGATGCCGTGCCGAACCTGGAGATCGAGACCGGCGAGATCGGCGGGGCGGGGCACTCCGCCACCACCGGCCGGTTCGACGACGAGCAGCTGTTCTACCTGCAGAGTCGCGGCATCCCGGAGGCGGAGGCCCGCCGGCTGGTGGTGTTCGGCTTCTTCACCGAGATCATCACCAAGATCGGCGTTCCCGACATCGAGCAGCGCCTGCTGGCGGCCGTTACCGAGGAGCTCTCGGCGACCGTCGGCGCCCCGGCGCCGGCCGCCCCGGTCCGGGCCTGACCGCACCCTTCCCGACTTCGTCCAACCCAGGAGACCACCCATGGCAACCCTCGAGATCCACGACCTGCACGTCCAGGTGGAGACCGACAACGGCCCCAAGCCCATCCTCAAGGGCGTCGACCTCACCATCCGCTCCGGCCAGACCCACGCGATCATGGGGCCGAACGGCTCCGGCAAGTCGACCCTGGCGTACACCCTGGCAGGGCATCCGAAGTACACCGTCACCGGCGGCACCGTCACCCTCGACGGCGCCGACATCCTGGCGATGAGCACCGACGAGCGGGCCCGCGCCGGCCTGTTCCTGGCCATGCAGTACCCGGTCGAGGTGCCCGGCGTGTCGGTGGCGAACTTCCTGCGCACCGCCAAGACCGCCGTCGACGGCCAGGCGCCGAAGATCCGCACCTGGACCAAGCAGGTCACCGGGGCGCTGGCCCGGATGGATCTGGACGCCAGCTTCGCGCAGCGGTCGGTCAACGAGGGCTTCTCCGGTGGGGAGAAGAAGCGCCACGAGATCGCCCAGCTCGAGCTGCTCAACCCGAAGGTCGCGATCCTCGACGAGACCGACTCCGGCCTCGACATCGACGCGCTGCGCGTCGTTTCCGAGGGGGTCAACCGCTTCATCGCCCAGGGCGACCGCGGTGTGCTGCTGATCACCCACTACACGCGGATCCTGCGCTACATCACGCCCGACGTCGTGCACGTCTTCGTCGACGGTCACATGATCGCCCAGGGCGGCCCCGAGCTGGCCGAGGAACTCGAGGCGGAGGGCTACGACAAGTACGTGAAGGCGGCCCGGATCGATGCCTGACACCCTCACCTCCACCGGTGGGCCGGCCCGGTCGGCGGCCGACGGCTACGACATCGAGGCTGTCCGCAAGGACTTCCCGGTGCTGGAGCGTACGGTCGGCGACCACCCGCTGGTCTACCTGGACTCGGCGAACACCTCGCAGAAGCCCCGCCAGGTGATCGAGGCGATCACCGACTTCTACGCCCACCACAACGCCAACGTCGCCCGCGCCATGCATCTGCTCGGCGCGGAGGCCACCGCGGCGTACGAGGGCGCCCGGGCGAAGATCGCCGGGTTCCTCGGCGCCGCCGACCCACGCGAGGTGATCTACACCAAGAACGCCTCCGAGGCGCTCAACCTCGCCGCGAACACCCTCGGCTCCCGGCTGGGTCCCGGCGACGAGGTCGTCGTGTCGGTGATGGAGCACCACTCGAACCTCGTCCCCTGGCAGCTGGTCTGCCAGCGCACCGGGGCGACGCTGCGCTGGTTCGACGTGACCGAGGAGGGACGGCTCGACCTGGCGAAGGCCGAGGCGGAGGGTCTGGTCAACGAGCGCACCAAGGTGGTGGCGATCACCCGCCAGTCGAACGTGCTGGGCACCATCAACCCGGTCACCACCGTCGCCCGGATGGCGCACGCCGTCGGCGCCGTGCTGGTGATCGACGCGTCCCAGTCGGTGCCGCAGCTGACGACCGACGTGCAGGCCTGGGAGGCCGACCTGGTCGCCTTCACCGGGCACAAGATGCTCGGCCCGACCGGGCTCGGCGTGCTGTGGGGCCGTTACGACCTGCTGGAGCAGCTGCCGCCGTTCCTCGGCGGCGGGGAGATGATCGAGGTCGTCCGGATGGAGGGGTCGACGTACGCCCCGCCGCCGTACCGGTTCGAGGCCGGCACCCCGCCGATCGCCGAGACGGTGATGCTGGCGGCGGCGATCGACTACCTGAACGGCATCGGGATGGACCACATCGCCGCCCACGAGCAGCGGATCACCGACCTCGCCCTGAAGCGGCTGGCCGATGTCAAGGGTCTGCGGATCCTCGGCCCGACCGAGGCCGTCGACCGGGGGGGCGCGATCTCGTTCACCCTCGAAGGGGTGCACCCGCACGACGTGATGACCATGCTCGACGCGCGCGGCGTCGCGGTCCGCGGTGGCCACCACTGCGCCCGGCCGCTGCACGACCGGTTCGGGATCCAGTCGTCCACCCGGGCGTCGTTCTACCTCTACACCACCGAGCAGGAGATCGAGGCGCTCGCCGAGGCCCTCGACCACACCCGGGACTTCTTCGACCGGCCGCGCTCCGCGTCCCGGACCCGCCACCGGGAGGCGGGCGCCGCTGCCCGGACGCGCCGTGGTGACTCGCGTGTTGCGCCGCAGGCACGCCTCGTGGAGGAGCAGGAGTGAACGTCGAGGAGATGTACCAGGAGATCATCCTGGACCACTACAAGGAGAAGCACCACAGCGGCCTGCGCGATCCGTACGCCGCCGAGGTGCATCACGTCAACCCGAGCTGTGGTGACGAGATCACCCTGCGGGTAGCCCTCGACGGCGACACCATCACCGACGTGTCGTACGACGGGCAGGGCTGCTCGATCTCGCAGGCCTCCACGTCGGTGATGACCGACCTGGTGATCGGGCACAGCATCGAGGGCTCCCAGGTGCTCTACCAGCACTTCAAGGAAATGATGGAGTCGCAGGGCCGGATCGAACCCGACGAGGACGAGTTCGAGGACGGCATCGCTTTCGCCGGCGTGTCGAAGTTCCCGGCCCGGGTCAAGTGCGCGCTGCTGAGCTGGTCCGCGCTGCGGGACGCGCTGATCCGCGCGACCGCCGACGCACCGGCCCCGCGCCCCGCGACGGCGCGGACCGCTGCGCCGCGATCCGCCACGAACGAGCCTGCCAGGAAGGAACCCGCCATGAAGGAGGACCGGGTATGACCAACCACGCCGACGCTCCCGCGGACCGGGTGCGGGACCGTGAACTCATGGGCGACGCCCCGGCCGGGTCCACCGCCGTCCCGACCGCCGGCCCGGAGGGGATCACCGCCTCCCCGGTGCCCGAGGTCGAGGAAGCACCTGCCGTGATCGGGGCGTCCTCGCTGTCCCGGCTGTCCGAGGACGAGGTGCTCGAGGCGCTCAAGGACGTGGTCGACCCCGAACTCGGGATCAACGTCGTCGACCTCGGGCTGATCTACGGTGTGCACGTGGAGGAGGACTCGAGCGTCGTCGTCGACATGACGCTGACGAGTGCCGCCTGCCCGTTGACCGATATGATCGAGGACCAGGCGGATGCCGCCCTCGAGGGGATGGTCAACGCCCTGCACATCAACTGGGTGTGGATGCCGCCGTGGACGGCGGCGAAGATCACCGACGACGGTCGCGACCAGCTACGTGCGATGGGGTTCAACGTCTGACCACACAAGGAGGATGATGACCGACCGGCGTCCGCGCAACGTTCCTGTCGACCTGGCCCGGGCGCTGGCGATCCTCGTGGTGGTGTGGTTCCACCTGTCGTACTTCCAGCTGGCGATGACGATGGGACCCGACCGGCAGCCGCAGCTGACCCTGACGATGCGTACGGTCGGACTCGCCGGCTGGGTGGGCAGCTGGTTCCTCCAGGTGATGCCGCTGTTCTTCGTCGCGGGCGGCTTCGCCAACGTCCAGGTCGTCGACCGGGTGGTCCGGGAGGGACGGACGTACGGCCTCTACCTCGCCGAGCGGGCCCGACGGCTGATCGGCCCACTCACCGTCTACGTCGGCTTCGTGACGATCGTCGCCACCGTTCTCGCCTGGGTCGGGCAACTGCGCACCGCCGAGTACCTCAGCCTGATGGCGACCCGGGTGCTGTGGTTCATCTCCGCCTACCTCGTCATCGTGCTCCTCGCCCCGTCGATGGTCCGGGCGCACGACCGCTGGGGCCTGCGGGTCCCGATCGTCCTGCTCGCCCTGGCCCTGTTGGTCGATGCGGCGGGGTTCCTCACCGGAGAACCGGAGGTCCGGGAGCTCAACCACCTGTTCGTCTGGCTCTTCGCCCACCAACTCGGCATCGGCTATGCCCGCGGCTGGCTGCGTCGCGGGCCGATCCGCCGCAGCCTGCTGATCATCGCCGGCGCCGCGGCCGGGATCGTGGCGCTGCTCCGGCTGGTGCCCTACCCGGCGGCCGCGGTCGGCGTGGGCGACCAGGACACCTCCAACCTGGTGCCCCCCACGACGCCGATGGCGCTGCTGGCGCTGGCCGAGTTCGCCCTGCTGGCGCTCGCCGAGCACTACTTCGGCGACCGGCTGCGCCGGGCCGCCCGGCTCCAGCGGGTGCTGGCGGTGGTGAACGCGCTGGCGATGACGATCTACCTGTGGCACATCCCGATCATCGCGGCGGCCGTCGGGCTCCTGCTGCTGCCCAGCATGGCGGTGGGCCATCCGATCCCGTTCCTGCTCAGCACCCCGATGTACTGGCTGCTGTCGATCCCGCTGCTGATCCTGTTGGTGCCGCTGATCAGCCGGGTCGAACAGGCCCTGATCCCGCCGGTGGGCACCCGTCAGTCGGGCCGGCTGGCCCTCTACGGAGCGATCCTGCTCTTCGTCGGGCTGGAGATCATCCGCCGCGAGGGGATGGTGCTGCATCCCCAGGCCCCCGCCTCCACGCTGGGCGTGCTGCTGTTCATGGTCGGCGCCTGGTCGGTCCGGCTGGCGACCGATCTGCCGGCCACCCGCCGAGGACTTCTCCACCCCGGGGCCGACCGGCACGAGACCGAGAGTCGCGGCGGATCGGTCTAACGGCCCCGCGGTCGGGCGGCCCCGGCGGTCGGCGGGCACCCACTGTCGGCGGGCATAGGATGGCGCGGTGCTGATTGCCCGCGATCTCGAAGTCCGTGCCGGAGCCCGCCTCCTCCTCGAGCCCGTCTCGTTCCAGGTCGGACCGGGCGACAAGGTCGGTCTGGTCGGCCGCAACGGCGCCGGCAAGACCACCATGACCAAGATCTTGGCCGGCGAGTCGCTGCCCGCCGCAGGTGAGGTGCAGCGTTCCGGCCAGATCGGCTACCTGCCTCAGGACCCCCGCTCGGGGGATCCCGAGGAACTGGTCCGCGACCGCATCCTCGGTGCCCGGGGACTGGACCACATCCTGCGGCGGATGAAGGCCGCCGAGACCGCGATGGCGGAGGCGACCGAGGACGACGTCCGCGACGCGGCGATGGCCACGTACGCGAAGACCGAGACCCAGTTCCTCACCGCCGGGGGCTACGCGGCGGAATCGGAGGCGCACCGGATCGCGGCGAACCTGGCGCTGCCCGACCGAGTGCTGGCCCAGCAGCTGAAGACCCTCTCCGGCGGCCAGCGACGCCGCGTCGAGCTGGCCCGGATCCTCTTCTCCGACGCCGACACGCTGCTGCTCGACGAGCCGACCAACCACCTGGATGCGGACTCCATCATCTGGCTGCGAGGGTTCCTGCAGGGCTACTCCGGCGCCCTGCTGATGATCTCCCACGACACCGACCTGCTCGAGGCGACCGTCAACAAGGTCTTCCACCTCGACGCCAACCGGGCGGTCCTCGACATCTACTCGATGGATTGGAAGCGCTACCTCACCCAGCGGGCCGCCGACGAGGCGCGCCGCAAGCGGGAGCGCCAGAACGCCGAGCGCAAGGCGGACCAGCTGATGGCCCAGGCCGACAAGATGCGGGCCAAGGCGACCAAGGCGGTCGCCGCGCAGAACATGGCCCGGCGGGCCGAGAAGCTGCTGGCCGGGCTGGAGGAGGAGCGGCAGGCCGACCGGGTGGCGAAGATCCGCTTCCCGGAGCCCGCCCCCTCCGGCAAGACGCCGATCCGGGCGGAGAACCTGTCCAAGTCGTACGGCTCGCTGGAGGTCTTCACCGGCGTCGACCTCGCCATCGACAAGGGTTCCCAGGTCGTCATCCTGGGGCTGAACGGCGCCGGCAAGACCACCCTGCTGCGGATCCTGGCCGGTCTGGAGGAGCCCGACACCGGCGAGGTGATCCTCGGCCACGGCGCGAAGATCGGCTACTACGCCCAGGAGCACGAGACCATCGACGTGTCCCGTACGGTGCTGGACAACATGGTGTCGGCCTCACCGAACCTCAACAACACCGAGGTGCGCAAGATCCTCGGCTCGTTCCTGTTCACCGGCGACGACGTGGACAAGCGGGCCGGCGTGCTGTCCGGCGGGGAGAAGACCCGGCTCGCGCTGGCGATGCTGGTGGTCTCCGCGGCGAACGTGCTGCTCCTCGACGAGCCGACCAACAACCTGGACCCGGCGTCGCGCGCCGAGGTGCTCCACGCGATCAACACGTACGCCGGGGCGATCGTGCTGGTCACCCACGACGAGGGCGCCGTCGAGGCCCTCGAGCCGGACCGGGTGCTGCTGCTGCCCGACGGCGACGAGGACCTGTGGAACCCGGAGTACGCGGAGCTCATCTCGCTGGCCTGATGACGGGGCGGCGGCTGCGCCGCCGACCGGCGGCGGTCCGGCAACGCACCGTCGGCCGGGTGGTGTCGGGGCAGTCGGCAGCGACCCGGCGCTGGACCCCGCTGCTAGCATGGGCGTCCAGTCGGACGAGGCGGGAGGCGGACAGCGGCATGGTACCGGGCGGCAACGGGTCGCGCATCACGGGCGAGGAGCGGGAGCGTCTCATGCTCGTGTACGTGCGGCGGTACCGCGCGGGGGAGTCGATCCCGTCCCTGGCCACCGACACCGGGCACGCCGAAGGCTTCGTCGAGGGCCTGCTCCGGGAGGCCGGGGTGGCGCTGCGTCGCCGCGGGAACGGCCTCGCCGGTCCGCATGTTGCCGGCGCGACGCAGGCGGCGTCCGACCCCGCCGATCCGGCCCCCGAGCCCGACGGTCCGGCGTCCGAGCCCGACGGTCCGGCGTCCGAGCCCGACGGTCCGGCGTCCGCCCAGGATCAGCTCCGCGACCTCGAGCGGTCACCCGAGCCACTGACCGACTGGGGTCTGCCGACACCGCCGCTCGGGGTCCTGGTCAAGAAGAAGGACAAGGGTCGGGCCAAGGAGCTGGCGGCGGCCACGGTCAAGGCGCACCGCAAGCGAGCGGGCCGGTCCGCGGAGGCCGACGGGAAGGCCGCCGGTGGCGGCTCCGCCTCCCGTCGGAAGAAGGCCTCGGCGGAGAAGTCCGGCAAGAAGAAGCACCCGAAGAAGTCCCACCGGTGAGTATGTTCTCCCCCGGCCACGTCATGCGGCAGATGACGAAGGGCGATTCCCTCGGTGACCAGAAGCTGTCCAAGGGCACCTTCCGCCGCGTCGTGGCGTACGCGCGCCCGTTCTGGGGCCTGATCGGCGTCTTCGTCGCCGTGGTGATCGTGCAGGCCGGGCTGGGCGTGGCCCCTCCGCTGCTGTTCCGCGAGATCATCGACAAGGGCGTGCTCGGCCACGACCGGGCGGTGGTGGTGACCACAGCGCTGGTCGTCGCGGGCATCGCGGTGGTCAACGCCGGCTTCGGGCTGCTGCAACGCTGGTGCTCGGCCAGGATCGGCGAGGGACTGATCTACGACCTGCGCACCGCGGTCTTCGACCATGTCTCCGGGATGCCGGTCGCCTTCTTCACCCGGACCCAGACCGGCAAACTCGTGTCCCGGCTCAACTCGGACGTGATCGGCGCCCAACGGGCCTTCACCACCACCCTGTCCGGGGCGGTGTCCAACATCTTCGGGCTGATCCTGACCCTCGGCGCGATGCTGGCGCTCAGCTGGCAGTTGACGCTCGGCGCGCTGGTGCTGCTGCCCGTCTTCGTCATCCCGGCCCGGGTGGTCGGCCGCAAGTTGGCCGACCTGACCCGGCGCCAGATGAGCGACAACGCCGAGATGTCGGCGACGATGACCGAGCGGTTCTCCGTCTCCGGCGCGCTGCTGGTGAAGCTGTTCGGCCGCCCCACCGAGGAACACGACCGGTTCGCGGCCCGGGCCGGCAGCGTCCGCGACGTCTCGGTCGCGATAGCGATGAACGGCCGGTTCTTCATCACCACCCTGACCCTGGTCGCTGCGCTCGCCACCGCCCTGGTGTACGGAGTGGGTGGCGTGATGGCGGTCGACGGGGCGCTCACCGTCGGCACCCTGACCGCGCTGGCCGGGCTGCTCACCCAGCTCTACGGTCCGTTGACGGCGCTGACCAACCTGCGGATCGACGTGATGGGGGCCCTGGTCTCGTTCGAGCGGGTGTTCGAGATCCTCGACCTGCGACCGGCGATCGCCGAGAAGCCCGGTGCCGTCCCGCTCAGCGGCGAGGCGTCGGTCGAGTTCGAGGACGTCCGGTTCGCCTACCCGCGGGCCGAGGACGTCTCGCTCGCCTCGCTGGAGTCGGTGGCCGTGCCGGAGCACATCCCCGGCGCGCCGGTGCTGCGGGGGGTCAGTTTCCGGGTGGCACCGGGCAGCACCACCGCGATCGTGGGGCACTCCGGCTCGGGGAAGACCACCCTGACCCACCTCGTCGCCCGGCTCTACGACGTCACCGGCGGAGCCGTCCGGGTCGGCGGGATCGACGTCCGGGACCTGCAGGTCGCAGCCCTGCAGGGGGCGGTGGGCTACGTCACCCAGGACGCCCACATGTTCCACGACACGGTCCGGGAGAACCTGCGCTACGCCCGGCCCTCGGCGACCGAGGCCGACCTGTGGCAGGTGCTCGAGGCGGCCCACATCGCCGACCTGGTGCGTCGGCTCCCCGAGGGCCTGGACACCCTGGTGGGGGAACGCGGCTACCGGCTCTCCGGCGGTGAACGCCAGCGCCTGGCGATCGCCCGGCTGCTGCTCAAGGCGCCCCCGATCGTCATCCTCGACGAGGCGACGGCCCACCTCGACTCCGATTCCGAGGCCGCCGTGCAGCGCGCCCTGGACGCGGCGATGGAGCATCGGACGAGCCTGGTCGTGGCGCACCGGCTGTCCACCATCCGCGGGGCCGACGAGATCCTGGTGGTGGAGGACGGCCGGATCGTCGAGCGTGGCACCCACACCGAGCTGCTCGCACGCGGCGGGGCGTACGCCGAGCTCTACCGGACACAGTTCGCCGAACCGGACCGCAGCGCCGGAGCCGCCACCGGCTGAGGGGCCCTGGACCGGTCGGCCCTGGTCAGGCCCGGGCGAACTCCCAGAGCCGTACGGCCACCTCGACCTCGACCTCGCCGGGTGGCTCGTCGGTCGGCGTGGCACCGTTCGCCGCGGTCTCGGGCCGGGCTGCGTCAGGCCGGCCGTCCCCGGGCCGGCTGTGGAAGGCGTTCGGCCCCATCCCGACCAGGTCCGCGACCGTGTCGGCGGACAGTCGGACCGTGAACCGGAGGTCGGTGCTGGCGACGAGGTCGAGGTGGCCGGCCATCCGGTC
>Ga0334882_1004333_pt1 | contig 12124 bp, 10 predicted proteins | sample GraSluR1_MG_5_FD_207226 | JGI IMG/M metagenome (GOLD analysis project Ga0334882, IMG submission 207226) | Sludge microbial communities from methane-producing bioreactor in Wageningen University, Netherlands - Granular Sludge_15_04-R1 | ecosystem: Engineered > Bioreactor > Anaerobic >... | reverse complement strand
CTGAGAATCCTGATATTCTTGAGCGTCCATATCTTAGTCTGAATCCTCCATTTCTAAGAGGGTGTCCTAGTACTGGTCTTCCTCCTACTAAGTCTGATATGTATGTGTAATCCGGTGTTAATCCTGTATTTGTTGTTGTTTTTTTTGTTGATTTTGATTTTGTTTTTGTTTGTATTTTTAAGAATTCTTCCATGAATTCCCAGTGTTCCATGTTCATTTCTTCTTTCCATTTTTTTATTTTTGCCCAAAGTTTTGGTCCTTTTAGTGGAATGCAAGAACTGTGTATTAAGCAATATCCACTTCTTAATTTGTTGGTTGGTATTCTTGGTAAATCTTTTAGTAAAGCGCTTGATATTTCATATTTTTCTGATGGGTCTCCTGATATTTCTACTGGTAAATTTTTTAGTAAGAATTCTGATTCTTCTTTTGATGGAAAATATTGTAAATTAGTTATGTATTCGTGGTAATCTTCTAATTCTGCGTGGCATCTTTGAACTTCTTTTTCTGTTGGATCATAAACTGCGTATCCTAATTTTTTTCTTACGTAGTCCGCGATTATTACTGATACTGCTGCTGCTGTTCCTCCTGCTGCTCTTATTGGTCCTGCGTAATTTAAGCAAAAGTATTCTTTTCCGTCTTTTCTGTTTTTTATTTCTAATGATGTGAATCCTTCTAGTGGCGCAGATACTACTCCTAGTGTTACGTATGCAAATCCTGTTCTTATTCCTATTTCTATTGCTTCTTTTTTGTCTTTAAACGTGCAAAATTTTTCTTCACTTATTTCATGTGCTATTTTTAGTGCTACTCTCCAATCTAGTGGTTGGTATTGTTCTTCTAGTTCTATTATTCTTTTTATCGCGTCAGTATCTGCTATTTGTGGTGCTACTGCTGATATTAGTCCTATTACTCTTTCTGCTAGGTTTTCTGCTAGTTTTATTTCTACGAATTCTTTTGGGTCGTAGCCTTTTTTTCTTGCTTGCGTAGCTATTTGAAATTGTTTTAATGATTCTTTTTTTAGTGAATCAAAGTATTTCTTGGTTTTTTCTGAGGCTATCATTTTAGTTTAATTTTTTTAGTTCTTCTACTTCTTTTGTTACTTCTTTTTCTTTTTCTTTTGATTTTTTTGATAAAAAATTTATTATTTTTACATCTCTTGTTTTCAAGTTCACTATTGGTATTCTTGCTGGTAGTGGTTCTAGTCCTCTTTTTATTTGGTCTTCTGTTGTTTCTGTCCAGCATGAAGCGTTTATTATTGTTATGTTTCTGTAGCTTGATATGTTTGATCTGTGAATGTGTCCTGTTATGAAGAAATCGGGAACTATATCTATTAGTAAAAAGTCTTCTTCTGCGTCTGGTAAGTATAGTGTTGATTTATGTGTTGGTGCTAGGTGTCTTTTTTGTAATAAGTGTTTCATTATTTGATCTGATTTTTTTTGTCCTCCTGCCGCTCTTATTTTTGGTATGTTATCTGCGTAATATATGAGTGATCCTCCATGGTATAATAATAAATCAAATCCTGGAAATGTTTCTGTTTTTCCTATGTTTACGTATGCTGGATTTGATACTAGTGTTATGTTTGGTAAGTCCCATAATGGTTTTGCCATGTCTTTAAATGGTGCTTCTTGTGGTTCTGATAATCTTCCTGCGTCGTGATTTCCTGATTGTGTTATTATTTGTATGTGTTCTGGTATTTTTTTTAACCAACGTGCTGCTTCTTCGTATTGTTCTACTATGTTTAGTATATCTAAATCTTTTTCTTGATTAGGGTATATTCCTACTCCTTCTACTATGTCTCCTGTTAGTATTGCGTATTTTACTTTTGATGCTATTTTTTTTTGTTCTTCGTTTCCTAGTTCTTGATTTATCCATTTTATGAATCTTTCAAAATCTTCTTTCATGAAGTGGTTTGATCCGAAATGTGTGTCGCCTATCATTATTGCGTATTCTTCTTCTTTTTGTTTTTTTAATTCTTTATTGAGTGGTATATCTGGAAATATTATTTTATCTACGAATATTGCTTTGTTTAGGTATGTTCCTGTTATTCCTATTACTTCGTCTAGAACTATGTTTTCTGCTGTTTCATATATTTCTTTTTCATCATCTGTTTTTCTTATTATTGCGTTGCAGGTTCCTGTTGTGTCTTCTAGTGTTAATATTATGTTGTTGTTTTTTGTTAGTTGTTTATCTAGAATCATTCCTATTATTGCTGTTTTATCATTTTGGTTTTTTGTGTTTAATCTTGATATTGATGTTGTGCTATCTAGTTCTTTTCTGTTTTTTAGTAATTCTGATAATTTTTTGAATCTGTTGTTGAATACTGATACGAAGTCTTGGAATGTTCTTTTTTTTGGTTCTTTATCATATGATTTTATTATGTTTACTTTTGTATTGTTTTTATTTTTGTTTTCTTCTATGTATTTTTGTATTGTTTCTTCATCTAAGAATTCTGGTTTTTTTGTTTCTATTATTTTTTTTATGAATTCTTCATCATAATTTTTATCTAATATGTCTGGGCTTACTAGTATTTGTTTTTCGTTTAGAAAATTTATTGTTGATTCTTTCATTTTTTATCATGTTTTTTATAAAAAAATTGGTTAATTTGTTTTTATGTCTAATTCTTCTTCTAATATTAATAATACTTTTTTCTCTATTGTTTTTGGTAGTGATAGTGTTATTTCTCTTGTTCTTCCGAAGCGTCCTTTACTTATTACTTTGCTATTTATTATTCCTAGCATATCTAATTCTGCTAGTATGTCTGATACTCTTCTTTGTGTTAGTGGTCTTAGTCCTATTTTGTTGCATAATTCTTTGTATAATTCGTATACGTCTCCTGTTAGGATTTCTGATTTTTTGTCTGTTCCTAGTGATAGTATTGAGTATAGTGTTGCTTGGAATTGTTTTGGGTGTTTTTTTACCATGTCTGTTATTCTATCTCTTTCTATTTTATCTTCTGCTGCGTCTATATCTTCTATTTTTACTATGGTTTTGTCTTTTCTTTCTGCTAGTTCTCCTGCTACTCTTAGTAGTTCTAGTGCTCTTCTTGCATCTCCGTGTTCTCTAGCCGCGTATGCTGCGCATTTTTGTATTACTCCTTCTTCTATTGTTCCTTCTTTGAATGCTATTTCTGTTCTTCTTCTTAGTATGTCTTGTATTTGTAATGCGTTGTATGGTGGGAATACTATTTCTTCTTCTGATAGTGATGATTTTACTCTTGGGTCTAAGTTGTTTGCGAACATTAAGTCGTTGCTTATTCCTATTATGCTTAGTTGTGATTTTTTTAGTTCTGAGTTTATTCTTGTTAAATTGTATATTATTTCGTCGCCTGCTTTGTTTACTAGTTGGTCTATTTCATCCATTATTATTATTATTATTTTTTCTTCGCTGTCTAGTGCTTGAAAGAATATGTTGTATACTTCGTCTGTTGGTAGTCCTGTTGTTGGTACTGCTTTTCCGAAGAATCTTGATAGTTCCGCTATCATTCTGTATTCTGTGTCTGCTATTTTTTTTAATTTGCAGTTTAAATAAAATATTTGTAGTGGTAGTCCTTTTTCTTTTGATATATTCTCCATTTGTTCTGCTACGTATTTTGCTACTAGTGTTTTTCCTGTTCCTGTTTTTCCGTAAATGAATAAGTTTGATGGTTTTTCTCCTTTTAGTGCTGGTGCTAGTATATTTGCTATTATGTTGATTTGTTCGTCTCTGTGTGTTATTTCTCCTGGTATATATGTTGATTGTAATACTTTTTTGTTTTGAAATAAGTTTTCTTTTTTTAGGAATTTTTCGAAGAAATTGTTTAAATTGTTTTGTACCATTAATTCCAGAAGAAATGGAGGTTTTATAAATATTTTTCTTTTGGAAAGTATTTGTTGTAAAATATTGTTTTAGAAGAGTTTTATTGATTTGATATGTTTATTTTATTATGTATTGGAAAGGTTGTAGCCCTCCCCTTCATTTCCTATGGAATTTATTTATTAAAAAAATGATTTTTGTTTTATTTTTATTTGATTTTTATTAATAATTTTTTGTTGATTCTGAAGATTTTTTGAATTTTATGTTGAACTTTTTTATAAATAATGTTGTAAATGTATTGTAAAAATTATTTAATATAATTAATTATGTGTTATTCATTAAATTTTGTTTTTTATCGTCTAAAATTATTTTTTTATTTGAATAAGAATTGGTTTTGATTTTTTGATTTCAATTTTTTAATTTTTAATTTTTAATTTTTTGATTTTTAGAAAATGTTTAATTAATAATTAATAATTTGTATTTAATATATATAATAATAAAAATAATTTAATTATATATAATATAATAATAAATTAATAACAACATAATTAATTTCAATATAGAAAATAATTGTTTTGTTTTTTTATCTATTTTTTTTTTATAATATAAAATATAAATAACATTTAATATAATAATAAATATAATATAAATAATAATAATAAATATAATATCAAAAAATTATTAATTAATACAAAATCAAAATTAAAAAAAATATAATATAAAAAAATATAATATAAAAAAATATCATTTAAACATAAATATTTAAAAATAATAATTTAAATACAACATTTTAATATATTATATCATTAATATTTATTATAAAAAATATTCAAAAACAAATTTAATTTTAATATTAAAATAAAATATTCATCATCAAAACATAAAAACTTTTTTTCTTAATTTTTTTTCTATGAGAAATCAACGGGTCAGTCCTTCTGCTTTTTTTTTAATAAATATTTATTAAATTAAAATTTTCAAAAAAATTATTTCAAACATAATCAAAAAATTTATTTGATTAAAAATCATATTTTAGAATAAAAACTATGACGAGCTCCACAAGCTTGACACTTTATGTAATATATATCTCCTTCTTTTACCATTTTAGTATCAGGACCATTACATTCTTTACAGAAAACAAATTCATCAACATAACTACTTATTTTCTCATTTATTTTAGTAGCTGGTATTTTAGATCCGAAAACAACTGTTTGATTTTTTAAATTTCCTGGTGTTGCTAATTCTTTTAAAACATATTTTAGTAAGTGTTGGGGTTTTCTTCCTATCGTGTCTGCTATTTGAAAAAAATTACTTATTACTGTTTTATTTCCTTCTATTCTTCCTTTTACTTTTGGAACTTCGAATCTAGATGTGGTATTAACTTTTTCAGGAAGAACTTCTCTTGCTTTCCCCAACATATCTTCATAATTCATAAAGAAAAGAATTGATTAATTGTTTATAAATCCTTTGCCTTTTCTTTTAATATTTGAGCTTTATCTGTTTTTTCCCAAGAAAAATCTCGGCCAAAATGTCCATAAACAGATGTTTTTGAATATATTGGTTTTTTCAAATCCAGCGTTTTTATTATTCCTTGAGGGGTTAAATCAAAAACATTTCTTACTAATTTATCAAATTGTTTTTCACTTAATTTTCCTGTATTAAATGTATCTACTAAAATACTTGTTGGTTCTTTTACACCAATCGCGTAGCTTATTTGTACTTCGCATTTTTCACACAGTTCAGAAGCTACTAAGTTTTTCGCTATGTATCTAGCCATGTACGCGGCGCTCCTATCTACTTTGCTAGGATCTTTTCCTGAGAATGCTCCTCCTCCGTGTCGCCCCATTCCACCATATGTGTCTACTATTATTTTTCTTCCTGTTAATCCAGCATCTCCTACTGGTCCGCCTATGACGAATTTCCCTGTTGGATTAATAAAAATTTTTGTTTCATCATCAATTAGTTTTCCACATATAGGTATTATGACTTTTTGTTTTATAAATTCTTCAAGGTTCTCTACGTCTTCGTCGTGTTGTGTGCTAACCACGACTGCATCTATTCTTGTTGGTTCTCCATCATCATATTCTATTGTTACTTGGCTTTTAGAATCAGGTCTTATGAAACTATTTTTATCTTCTTTTCTTACTTCTGCTAATTTTTTAACTAATTTATGTGCTAGCATTATAGGTAAAGGCATTAATTCAGGTGTTTCTTTGCATGCGTATCCAAACATCATTCCTTGGTCACCTGCTCCTCCTGGATTTACTCCTTGTGCTATGTCTGGGCTTTGTTTTGATATACTTATTATAACTCCGCAAGTTTTAGGATCAAATCCTGATTTTGAGTCGTAACCTATTCTTGTTATTGTTTTTCTTACAACTTTTTCAATATCTACATGTATTGTGCTTGTTACTTCTCCCGTAACTAATACGAAACCTGTTTTTACTAAGCACTCAACAGCAACTCTTGATTCAGGATCTTTTTCTAAGTAAGCATCTAATATCGCGTCACTTATTTGGTCACACATTTTATCTGGGTGACCTTCACTAATACTTTCTGATGTGAAGAATTTTTTTATTTTTTCCATTCATTTGAGCGAATTCGCTTTTTTTATAAAATTTACTGTGTTTTAACTTGTTCAAGAATTATTCTTTTTTTGAAACTTCCTCTTTTTTTTAGTTTTTCTTTTCTTACTTTTTCTATTTCTTTTTCTTGTATTTTGTAAAATTTGTTTATTGCTTTTAAGACTTCTTTAATATCTGCTAGTTCTTCAACACAAGGTTTTTTTATGAATTCTTCTACTTCTTCTCTTAGTTTTTCTTTTAATTTTTTTTCATACTCTTCTTTTTTTGCTATTCTAATTATAGGTGTTTCTCCGTTTTTCTTTATTATTTCATGTATTTTATCTCTTGCTAATTTTTCTTATTTCATTTCTTTTCTTTTTTTGTTTCTTTGTTTATGTTGTTTCTGTTTTTTCGAATTAAAAAAACAAATTTTATAAAGAAAAGAATTAATCTTTGTGTTAATGACAGCACACACTTGGTATAATTCGTGTATTATTAGTTTAGTTAGAGTGCTGTTTATTAAGAAACACAATAAACTCTATTTGCTTTAAATCCACTTTTTTTTCTTGGGGTTTCTGAAAGCAAATAAAGAGTTATTAAGAAATTCTATGAATTAATTTTTGGATTAAGGCACTTAGGGTTATTAAACCAGAGGTGGTAAAAATGCAAGAATGTGTTTTGTGTGAAGAATACATAACGAATCCATTATGTCCTGAGTGCATAGGTGCGCAGATTAAGACTTGGTTGCTTGAAGCTAAGCCTGAGTTGATTGACTTGTTAGACTTAGAGACTTCTAAGCTGTCTCAGCATTTGTTTAATAAGAATTTTTGCATCTCTTGTAAGAAGGATATGGATGTGTGTTCTTATTGTTATACTGAGCATGTTCTTGAGTGGTTGGAAGATAAGTTGTCCAAGGAGTTATTATCTGACTTCGTAAAGTTTTTTCATTATGACTTTCATAGAAAAGGTTATTTTGAGAAAGCTAGAGTTAAAGGTTTAATTTAATTTTTTTATTTTTTTATTTTTTTTCTTCTTTTTTTCACATTTTCCATAGGAAATGAAGGGGTGTTTTGTGTATACTGGTTTACTCTCAGCTTTGTTTTTTCCGTCTTTAAAGGTTTAAATTAATATTTTCCATAGGAAATGAAGGGGGTTTATGTTTTGTGTTGTGTTCTTTTCAAAAAGCATGTGGAAACATAAAAGCATTTATAAAGGAGCTATCATTTCCTTTTTAAATAAGTAAGTTATTTTTTTATTTTTTTTAGTCAAAACCACTTTTTTTTTTAAGAGGTTTTAGGGGGTTGGAAAAAATGGCTTCAAAAAAAGCTACAAATAAGAAAGAGGGTTTTGATCCTCATGAAAACATAACAGTTGTTAACATCGTTGTTTCTTCAAGTTTGGAACATGACATTCCTTTGGAGAAAATGGCTGCTACTCTTCCTAACACAGAGTATAATCCTGAGCAGTTTCCTGGTTTGGTTATCAGGATTAGGGAGCCTAAGACTTCTGCTTTGATTTTTAGTTCTGGGAACATTGTTTGTACTGGTGCTAAGAGTCTTGATAAAGTAGAAGAGAGCATTAAGAAAATTATTGAGAGCTTAGAAAAAATAGGTATTAAAATTAAGATAAAGCCTAAAATTAGTGTTCAGAACATTGTTGCTAGTGGTAGTATAGGTATGGATTTGAATCTTAATACTTTAGCTATGAAGCTTGATAACACTGAGTATGAGCCTGAGCAGTTTCCTGGTTTGGTTTACAAATTAATGGAGGCTAAGGCGACTTTCCTTTTGTTTAGTAATGGTAAAATTGTTTGTACAGGCACTAAATCTGAGGAAATGGTTCATGCAGCTGTTGATATGTTGTTAGAAAAATTAAACAAAGTAATGAAAAAATAATCCTTTTTTTCGTAAATTTAAAGGTTTTATTTTAGTAATACTTTTATTCTTTTTTTCTTTTTTTTTTTATAAAATTCAGGAGTTAAAATGGATGCGCAAGAACAAATAACTAAATTTCAAGAATTCTTAGAGGAGCATTATCATGAAGATATGGTTAGAGCTGTTGCTAAGGGTGCTGAGTCTTTAGTTGTTAATTTTTCTGATCTTGCTAGGTTTGATATTTATTTGGCTGAGGAATTATTAGAGCGTCCTGAGGATTCTTTGAAAGCGATTGAGTACGCTGTTTCTCGTTTTGATTTGGGTGATGGTGTCACGTTACGTTTAAGGTTTAGGGAGTTGCCTGAATCTTCTCAATTATTAATTAGTGAAATAAGAAGTAAGAATATTGACAAGTTGTATCAGTTTAGAGGTATCGTTCGTCAGAAAACTGATGTTAGGCCTCAAGTTACTAGTGCGAAGTTTGAGTGTCCTAGTTGTGGTAATGTTATTTCTATTTTGCAAGTGGATACTAAGTTTAAGGAGCCTACGTCTTGTAGTTGTGGTCGTAAGGGTAAGTTTCACATGGTTAGTAAGGATTTGGTTGATGCTCAAAAAATTGTTCTTGAAGAAGCTTCTGAGGATCTTGATGGTGGTGAGCAACCTAAGCGTATGAATATTTTTTTGAAGCAAGATTTGGTTAGTCCTTTATCTGATAAGAAGACTAATCCTGGTAGTAAAATAGTTGTTGTGGGTATGTTAAAAGAGATTCCTATTGTTTTAGCTACTGGTGGTAAATCTACTAGGTTTGATTTAATTATTGAGGCTAATCATGTTGAGCCTGTTCAAGAAGAATTTTCTTCTTTGGAGCTTAATCCTGAGCAAAGAGAAGAAATTTTGGAGTTGTCTAAGGATCCTAAGATTTATGAAAAAATTGTTCAGAGTATTGCTCCGACTATTTATGGTCATGATCGTATTAAGGAAGCGTTGGTTCTTCAATTGTTTGGTGGTTGTAGGAAGAGTCAGGATGATGGTGTTAAAAGAAGAGGAGATATTCATATTTTGTTAGTTGGTGATCCGGGTAGTGGTAAGTCTCAGCTTCTAAAGAGATTGTCTATTGTTGCTCCTAAATCTCGTTTCGTATCTGGTAAAGGTGCTTCCGGTGCGGGTTTGACTGCTTCAGTTGTTCGTGACGAATTCTTAAGGGGTTGGGCTCTGGAGGCGGGAGCGTTGGTTCTGGCTAATAAGGGGTTGGTTTGTATTGATGAGTTAGATAAGATGACTAAGGAAGATACTAGTGCGATGCATGAGGCTTTAGAGCAGCAAACTGTTACTATTAGTAAGGCTAATATTCAAGCTACTTTGCGTTCTGAAACAACTGTTTTGGCTGCTGCTAATCCTAAGCTTGGAAGGTTTGATCCTTATGAGATTTTAGCTAAGCAGATTGATTTGCCTTCTACTCTTATTAATAGGTTTGATTTGATTTTTCCTGTGAAGGATTTGCCTGATGAAACTAAGGATGAGAAGCTTGCTCATTTTATTCTTAATCTTCATAAAGGTGAGCGTGGTGAAGAAGAAGTTCAATTAATTGATACTGATACTATTAAGAGGTATGTTGCGTATGCTAAGCAATTTGTTAATCCTAAGCTTACTGATCCTGCTCTTAATGAGATTAAGCGTTATTTTGTTAAGATGCGTAATTCTGGTTCTCAAGAGGGTAAAGTTCAAAGTATTCCTATTAGTGCGCGTCAACTAGAGGGCTTGGTTAGGTTGGCTGAGGCTTCTGCGCGTGTTCGTTTGTCTAAAACAGTTACTAAGAAGGACGCAGGTGTTGCTATTGATTTATTGCATCATTGTTTGCAACTTATTGGGACTGATAAATCAGGCAAGTTTGATATTGATCGTATAGCTACTGGTATTAGTGCGTCTCAGAGAAACGCGTTAGTTGTTGTGAAGCAAATAATTGCTAATTTGGAGCAAGTTCTTGATAAGAAAGAGGTTCCTGTTGAGGATGTTATGCGTGAAGCTGAGATTCAGGAGATTCCTCAGGAAAAAACAGCTGAGATTATTGATAAGCTTAAAAGAGGAGGGGATCTTTATTCACCTAAGCACGGTTTTATTAGTAGGATATAATTGTGTTTAAACGCTTAATGTTTAAGAATTTAAAAGGATTAAAAGGTTTAAAATGAAAGATTCAAAAAACAAAAAAGATTCTAAGTCTCATTTATCTAAGTTAAAAAAGACTAGGAAAGAGTTTAGAAAAGAATTTAATAAACAACTTCTTACTGCTATTTCTGCGGCTTTTGCGTTTCTTATCGCGTTGAGTTGGAGGGAGCCTATAAGTGAAGCTCTTAATTTGCTATTAGAACCTTTAGGAGAAAGAAAAACTATTTTGATTAAATTTTTAGGCGCGGTTATTATAACTTTGATTGCTGCGCTTGTTCTTTATTTTTTGTCTAAGAAATTAAAAAAAGAAGAAGATACTAAAAAATAACAAAAATTAAAAAAAATAAGAATTTTTATTTGTTTTCAATCATCCAGTCAATACTCATGATTGTTCCTGGTGTTAAATCAACACCTTCTAAGTCATCCAGAGTAACTGTTGATATATTAACATCATTTTCTATGTCTAATAATTCATTCATTTCTTTGTTGAATTCATTATTCTTTTTAAGTTTGAAAACTCCTTCTTTGTTTCCTTCACTTATAGGGTTTCCATCTTTGTCTTTTTCAACCCATTTATCAAAGACTTGTTTTTTTATTTTTTCTATGTCTTCTAAGATTTTTGATAATTCCCTGATGTTCTTAGCTATTACGTAAGAAGTTTTCACTGGTAGTTTAACATCTGATAAATTATTTAGTGCTGGTATTGCTTCAATAACAACTCTGTTTTTTAATTTCATATCGTTATCCCCCCTAATTAATTATTTTTATTAGTAAGGAATGTTTTTTTCTTTTTAAAGTATTACTTTTTTTTCATGACCTACGCGTATAGATGGATCAACCCATATTTTGTAGCCTTTTTTTCTTATAGTCATACAAAAAGAAACATCTTCCATTGAATAATCAACGAAGTCACCAATCACAAATTTTTCTTGTCTGAACCAAGGATAAGTTAATGATTCGAAGACGCCTTTTTTTATTAATATAAAACCGAACCCTGTGTAAGCCACATCTAATAATTCTCCTTCTTTCAAGTCTTTACAATCTTCAGGTTTTAAAAAAGTGAAGTAACCATTTTTCTTGAAGAATTCTTCATCCCATTCCTTAACCGTTGCGTATTCAATCCCGTTAGACATCATGTAAACACCGGAAACAATATCTTTGTCATGTTCTAATAACTTATCAAATTGTTGAGGTGTAAAAACAGAGTCAGAATCAATCCACATCAAATAATCATAATCAAGCTCCTCGTTAAAAGGCTTCTGATTCTCCCCTCTAAGAACGTTACCTCCTAAACACATGTTTCTAACATAGTAAATATTACAAGATTCTTGCCGACTAACATAAAATCTTATTCCTTTATTTACACAATGCAATAATAATTCACTCCACCTATCTAAGAATTGTCCAGAAAAATTATTCCCTGGCAAACAAAAAACAACGGTTAAAGGCTTATCAGATTTCTCCTCTGTTTTCTTTTTCATATTTAATCACCCAAATATTAATTAACAATAATTAAACGTACTTAAATCTTTTTCTCTAATAAGTCTAAACGCTTCTTCACAGTTTCAAAATCATTACTTAATTCTTTTATAGCTTCAATTATAGGTGCTACGAGGTTTCCGTATTGTATTGATTTGTGGCTGTTTTTTGGGGTGTTTACTATTTCAGGAAATACTTTTTCTACGTCTTGTGCTATTAGTCCTATTGATTCTTCGTTGTTTTGTTTCCATTTGAATT
>Ga0334882_1004330_pt1 | contig 12127 bp, 14 predicted proteins | sample GraSluR1_MG_5_FD_207226 | JGI IMG/M metagenome (GOLD analysis project Ga0334882, IMG submission 207226) | Sludge microbial communities from methane-producing bioreactor in Wageningen University, Netherlands - Granular Sludge_15_04-R1 | ecosystem: Engineered > Bioreactor > Anaerobic >... | reverse complement strand
AGATAGTAGATACCACAGGTAATGATGTCTTCGGCATGGATACCTTCAGCCATATACTTGAAGCTGGATTCAGCGAGTATAAAATAGGTGTCATACCGCCTTCTCTTGATCAGGTACTCGTAGGAAGTATTAGCAGGATAAGGAGTCATGATATAAAGGCACTTTATATAGTTGGTGCAAATGATGGGATTTTTCCCGCATGCATGGTTTCTGATGGAATCCTTACGGACGGAGACAGGGACGAACTCAGGGAGATGGGTATGGAACTTGTGGAAAACAGCAGGACGAGAGCCTTTGAAGAGAGATTTCTCATATATACAACCTTGACTATAATGAGTAGGTATCTCAGGATCAGTTATGCCATAGGAGATGATGAGGGAAAGTCGAAGAGACCGTCTATTATAATATCCAGGCTGAAAAAAATTTTCCCGGAACTTGTAGAAGAAAGTGATCTTATTGATGAAGGTGTTGAGACAAAAGGCGGAATGGAATCTGTGAGCGTACCCGGGGCCACTTTCAACAAGCTTATTCAGAATATAAGATATGATTCGCTAAAAAAGGCTGCTGATCCAGTCTGGCTTGATGTATACAGATGGTATGAAGGCAGTAAGGACTGGAGTGCTAAGTTGAACAGCATACTTGAAGGATTCAGCTACACCAATGAAATGGAGATAGCAGATACCAGAAAGGTAAGAAATCTCTATGGAAAACATCTCAACATGAGTGTTTCAAGGCTTGAAAAATTTGTACAGTGTCCATTTGCATACTTTGTACAGTACGGTTTGAAGGCAGGGGAGAGGAGAATATACAATCTTACACCTCCTGACATAGGAAGCTTCATGCACAGTGTACTTCAGGTATTTTCCACCAAATTAAAGGAGGAAAAACTTACATGGAGGGACATAGACAAAGAATGGTGCAGCCAAAATGTCTCCCTTGTAATTGAAAATATGCTTGAGGAAAGGCCAAATTCAATATTGAACAGTTCAAACAGATACAGACATATTACAACAAGACTGAGAAGGGTTGTTACAAGAGCTGTCTGGCTTGTGACGGAGCACATAAAAAAGAGCCGATTTGATCCGGAGGGATATGAGGTTTCCTTTGGAAAGTCCGGAGATTTTCCGCCTATTTCAGTGAAGCTCCATTCAGGTGAGGAAATAAGCCTCTCGGGAAGGGTTGACAGAATAGATATAATGAGACAAGATGGGGCAGACTATCTGAGGGTGATAGATTACAAATCCGGAGTAAAGGAATTTGATATTTCAGATCTATATTACGGACTTCAGATACAGCTTCTCGTATATCTGGATGTGATACTTTCTGAAATTGAAAAGCAGACGGAAAAAGCTGCCATTCCGGGAGGAATGCTGTACTTCAAGCTGGATGATCCCATAATCAGCGGCAAGGAAGGCATGACGTACGAAGAAATAGAAAGAAAAATAGTAAAAAGCCTCAGGATGAACGGGCTACTGCTGGATGATCCTGATATAATAAGGGATATGGATGACAGCATTGATGGAGCTTCGGATATAATACCGGCATCCATAAAAAAGGACGGCAATATTTCATACGGCAGATCATCTGTTGCTACACTGGACCAGTTCAACATGCTTAGAAAGTATGTGAGAATTACCATGGCAGATGTATGCGAGAGGATACTTGAAGGTGATATAGAAATTTCACCCTGCAGGGAAAATCTGAAAAGCGGCTGTGATTTTTGTATTTATTCTGCCATATGCCAGTTTGATGTTATGGTAAGGGGAAACAGATACAATGTACTTCAGAAAAAGAGCGTAGATGAGATATGGAGGGATATAGAAAGACAAGTAAATGATAGATAAGGGGGATATTTATAATGAATGAATGGGAGATGATATTGAGACTGCTTCTGGCAGGTGTGCTCGGAGCATTTATAGGATTTGAGAGAAGAAGCCATTTCAAGGATGCGGGACTCAGGACACATTTTGTAGTTTCACTTGGAAGTGCTCTTATAATGCTCGTATCAAAATATGGCTTTTTTGATCTTGCAGGAATTGATTCTGTAGGACTTGATCCAAGCAGGGTGGCTGCACAGGTTGTAAGCGGGATTGGATTTCTCGGGGCGGGAACTATAATAGTGGAGCACCAGTATGTAAGAGGTCTTACTACTGCCGCTGGATTATGGGCTACGGCAGGCATCGGCCTTGCTATTGGAGCTGGAATGTATATACCGGGGGCAAGTGCCACCCTTCTCATACTTGTAGGACTTGAGATATTCAACAAACTTCAGAGAAGTGCCCTGTATTCCATTGTAAAGGCAGATATGTCCATAGAAGGTGTAAATCCCTCGTTGGATGTGTTGAAGGATTCAAAAATGAGAATATCGAATATACGTGTAGACAGGCATCACAATAAAAAAGACAGGGATTTTGAAGTAAGAATTACATTCAGGCTGTACAGTAAAAGTCCGGATGATACCAGACAGATTATGATAAGTCTTCTTAAAGTAGAATATGTAAAAAATGTGAATGTAGATTGATGATAATATTGATTTGGAGGTAAATATATGAAATTGTTGTTGACCAATGATGATGGAATAAATGCACAGGGACTTTACACCCTGGCAAAACACCTTGAAGAGGATAATGAAATTATAATCGCCGCACCATCGCAGCAGAGAAGTGCCAGCAGTCATTCCATAACTGTGGCAAGGGGGATAGCGGTGAGACAGAAAAAAATTCAGGGAATAAGAGCCGAGGCATACAGTGTAGACGGTACTCCGGCGGACTGTGTCAGGGTTGCAGTGGATAAAATAGCAGGAGATGTGGACATGGTAATATCGGGAATAAATGAAGGGTATAATGTAGGAATCGATGTAGTGTATTCTGGAACAGTTTCTGCTGCAATTGAAGCTGCTCTCTGCAAAATACCTTCCATGGCAGTATCCATGGGTGTGGGTCAGCCCGGATATGACTATAATATAGCTGCGGACTATGCAAGACAGGTTCTGAATACTGCAAAACAAAAAAGATACCTCAAGGATGATATAGTGCTGAGCCTCAATGTACCGCCTTTGAAGCAGGAGGATATAAAGGGCATAAAGGTATGCAGAACAGGCTTTAAAATGTATGATGATTTTTACGTAGAAAAAGAGGATGAAAACAAAAATAAAGATTTTCATCGTCAGGGGAAATTGACGGGATACGATGTGGAAGGAACGGATCTCTACTATATAAGGAGAGGTTATGCCACACTTACGCCACTTCACTATGATTTGACAAACCATGATATATTGAACAATGTCAAGAATATATTTGAGCAGAGAAAAAATGGACAGTGAAGCATTTCACTGTCCATTTTTTCTACTAGCAGTTACAGCCTTTTTCAGGCTTCATATAAAAATTCTTTTTCATACCTACGCCGCCCTGTACATCCATGAGAGCTTCTCCAAAACGCTGAAAGTGGACTACTTCCCTCTGTCTTAGAAACCTCAGTACATCTCTCAGATCAGGGTCATCTGTCAGGTCTGACAGATGCTCATAGGTCATTCTTGCCTTTTCCTCTGCAGCCAGATCTTCATGCAGGTCGGCAATGTGGTCACCGGTAGATGCAAAGTAGGCGGCTGTCCAGGGTACACCGTTTGCATCCACCAAAAATGGGGAATGATCGTGCTGGACATAATTTGCTCCAAGACCGGCAGCCTCCAGTTCTTTCGGCGTCACACCTTCAACAAGCTGATGGAACATTGCACCTATTATCTCTACATGTGCGAGTTCCTCCGTACCTATGTCTGTAAGTAAACCTTTTGTTTTGCCTGTGGGCATTGTGTAACGCTGGGTTAAATATCTCATGGAAGCACTCAGCTCACCGTCAGGTCCTCCAAACTGGGTTATGAGATATTTGGCCATCCGGACGTCTTTTTTCTTTATATTTACAGGATACTGCAACTTTTTTTCATAATTCCACATAATCTATCCTCCTATTTCTCAGATTCCCAAGGCCATGGATCGTTTATCCAGCTCCAGGGATACTTGCTTGTGCTTGATCCAAAATTGGTCAGCATACCATAATTGTCCTCATACTCCTTTTTCAATGAAAGAAGCTGTGTGGTATATTTGTTATATGCTGACAGTGCATCCCGGTTGTTTGGAAAGTTGTCGAGGTATAGATTGAGATCTACTGCAGCAAATTCAAGTTCTCTTATTTTGTTCAAGAGGCTTTTCCTGCTCAGTTTACTGCCCTTATTGTTTTTACTGCCAATATTGGCGTTGTTATTATCCTTCATGGTTCTCCTCCTATATTATTTTTTTTTCGGATTGTAGGGCTTGACAAGATTGGGAAATACTGTTCCTTCCCTCAGTGCTTCCTTGAGTGGCAGCAGCCCAATAAAAGGCTGGGGCATTATATAAACCCTAGCAAGCTGCATCTGCGGCATCATATTTGGAGGAGGCATGAAATTGGGCCTCACGTTTGGTCCCATATTGGGTCCCATGTTCGGAGCCATATAAGGCATGAAATTTGGATACAATGTTTTCACCTCTAATAGTTGTTTACAATGTCAATATATTCATTTTCAATTAAAATGTTAATGATATATGTAGAGTATTCGTTATAGATTTAATTATATAAATTTATGATAAAATTTTTAAATATAGGTTTAATACATACTCATTTAATGGTATAATCATATTAATTAGTGAATTTTAGTATTTATGCAGTTAAATTTATGTAAACCTCCATGGATCATATATATGTGTACCCTCCAGTTATATGCTCTTATATATGTCGGAAGTTTACATAAATCTTTCTTCTATATTATTATACGATTGGAATTGTCAAAATGCTTCAAATTTATTTTTATATAATTTGAAGCATTTTGTATTTTAATTTTGAATAAATAAGAACACCAAGGCAAATAATAAAATCGGAGGTGTTTTTATGTCAATTACTTTAAGCAACAAGGAAAGAACTTTGCTGGAAGATCAAAAAACCCACGAACAAATATGCATAGAAAAGTATACCAATTATTCAAATCAGACACAGGATCCCCAGCTAAAAAAAATATTTACGGACAATGCCAATGCTGAAAGGGAACACCTGAACAGTATAAATTCTCTTTTGAGCGGGCAGATACCAAATGTGAGTGGAGGTTCCAGCACAGCACAACAGCCAGCACAGCTGCCTCTGGCAGGTACTGCATCTGCAGGCCTTCAGCCCCAGCCGGGTGCTGCAGGGCCAAATGATGCGGATTTCTGCAAGGATATGCTTATGACGGAAAAATACGTATCGGGAGCTTATGATACCACAATATTTGAATTCAGGGATAAAAATGCAAGGGATGTTCTGAATCACATACAGAAGGAAGAACAGCAGCACGGTGAATCCATATACAACTATATGGCCAGCAAGGGATTGTATAAAGTGCAGTAAAAGTCTGAACTCAAAATTGACTGTCGCATTAGCATATTTTTTATGCTAATGCGACAGCATTTTGTATATTGGTGTATTTATTGAAGATTTATTCCCATGGACATAAACAGCCTGATCTGGGCTATTTCGCTGCTTGAGAGTCTGTCTAGCTGATAGGATCTGGCATTTCCTGTCTTTGTCCATACAGCAAAGTGTTCGCAGTTATTTTGAAGAAGATTGTAGCTTTTTTCACCAAGTCTTGATTTTGCCCTTCTTACTGTCTCATAGGAATTGAATTTAGCTCCATTTCCAAGGTCCAGTACAAAATACTTTCCCTTTTTGAAATATGGATATAGGCTGGTTTCCTGTATTTCAGTATCAGACACCTTTCCGTTGCTGCTGCAGTAGTGAATAATCCTGTTGTTTCCAACATAAACTCCATAGTGGTCGTATTTGTAGCCCATATAAACATCGGATGTGCCTACTATATCCCCATATCGGGGTGTTCTTTTTACCTTCTTTGGCAGAGGTGCATCCTCGTTCTTGACTTTGAATTTCACTATTTTATCTTTGTCCATACTGCCATTTTTGAAGTGGAGGTTGTGTGAAATGGTGATGTAATACAGGTTGTCATGTGTAAAGCCATTTACAGGTGGATTTATCAATATGTCTTTTTTGCCGGTATCCAAAAATGCATATACCTTGATGGGCTGTCCATTACTGTTTTTTACGGATATACTTTTCCTCGAGGTAGAATCCCAGACTATTTCCCCGTGCATTGAAATCTTGATCTGGCTGTATCGGTCCTCGACACTGAAGTTGTTTCTAGCGAAATATATCCTGTAGCTGGAATATGCTGCTATAATTACAGCAATCAGTATCAGTATTTTTAAAAGTTTATTCTTTTTCATAAAAGCACCCTTACAATGTATTATTTTTTCTAGGGAACCATCCTCTGGCGACTCTTTTTTTCTGTTTGAATACCTCGGATATACTCCATAGTGATGTAAAACCAAGTATTCCAAGAAAACCAGACAACAATATATTTTTTACCATAAAGGAGACTATTATACCTGCTGTTCCTACCACAAAGAACAGTACCCATATTTTCACTCCGAAATGGTATTCACCTTTTATTACGGCTATATGACCTATTGCTGTTAGCACAAGAACTGACAGACCCATCAGAATTCCATAATTATTCATATTTTTGTAGCTCCTTGTATTGATTATATTATTATTATATCATTTAATTGAATTAATGTATCGGGGGTGTGGAATATGACAATATTATACATAATGCTGGATATGATTTTGGTCATAATAGCAGCTGCTGTAATTTTTTTAATGCTTCCCGTAAAATATTCTGTGGATGTTTTAATGGAGGACAGACATGTGAGCTTCAATTTCAAAGTTGCGCTTATCTTCAATATGATTTTACTGGAAGGCGGTGGCTGCGGTAAAGACATTGAAATAAACATCAAAATATTCTTTTTCAAAAAGAAGTTGAACCTCAAGACTAAAAAAACTAGAAATACCAATAGAAAATTCAACTTCACCATACATGATCTGCTTACAAATATAAAGGAATATAAAAATCATTTTCACAAGATATTGGACAAGCTTAGGCCGGAATACTTTAAATTGGAGGGAAAGTATGGCTTCAGCGATCCGTCATGTACCGGAATGCTTGCAGGGCTTATTTATATGGTCAGGCCATTTTTCAAATTTTCCTGTATTGATATTAAGCCGGATTTTTTGGAGGAAGAACTGTATATAAGTATGGGCATTTGTGGTAAAATAAGACCTGTAGTCATTATTAATTTTGGAGGTGTGTCATGGATATTAAAGAAAATGCAGAGGCGCTTTTTTCAAAGCTTGAAAACTTCTTTAAAACAGAAACCGTCGTAGGAAAACCTATAAAGATAGATGATGAAATAACACTTGTTCCATTTATAACTGTAACCTTTGGATGTGGTACGGGTACGGGAGAAGGAACCGATCCCGGCAAGAAACAGTCAGGAGAAGGGGGAGGTCTGGGTGCAGGTGCCAGAATAACTCCAGATGCGGTACTTGTAATAAAAGGTGAAATGGTGCAGATGATTCCCATAAGAAACAAGGGTAATCTTGACAAGCTCGTGGAACTTGTTCCCGGAATAATTGAAAAGCTTGACAAGGGAATAAAGGAACATAAGGCAAAAAAAGAGGCGAAATAAGTTTTGTGAACCTATTTCAGCTTTGTATAATGTGTAAGGTGCTTTCAACTTTGGAAAGCACCTTTTGTTTTGTGGGCTATGTTGAAAAGTTATTAAAGGTTTTCATTAATGAAATCAAAAATAGTGTATTTATTTTATTAGTGAAATATAATCGATTAACTGTAGTTTTATTTTATATGTCTATATTCAATTTATATAGCTACTTTTAGGAGCTTGATTCAAAATCCAGCTGTAATATTATTTTTTGGCATGATACTTGCTCATAAAATATAAACGTTAACACGATTTTGAAATTGGAGGTATAAAAATGTTAAAAGGTATAATTACACCAATGATTACTATTCTTAACAAGGAGAGGAGGATTGATTTTGAAGGAAATAAAAAAATGATTGAAACTCTGATAGAAGGAGGAGTAAACGGAATTCTATTTATGGGCAGTATAGGTGAATTCTTTGCCATGAAAATGGAGGAAAGAAAGGAATTCATCAGTTTTGCAGTAAAAACCGTAAATAAAAGGATCCCTGTCCTTATAGGGACTGGAGGAACTTCAGTAGATGAAGTTATTGAACTTACAAAGTTTGCCGAAACAGAAAAAGCTGATGCAGCTGTCATAATTTCTCCCTATTATTTTAAACTTAATGACGAGACTATTTACAACTACTACAGTGATATTGCTAAAAATACAAAATTACCTGTTTTTATATACAACTTCCCGGAAAGGACAGCTGTAAATATAAATCCTAAACTTGTTCTAAAATTAGCTAGTGAATTTTCCAATATAGTTGGTATAAAGGATACGGTAGATGGCATGAGCCATACCAGGGAACTTATCGATATAGTAAAAGGTGAAATCCCGGATTTTGCTGTATTTTCCGGATTTGATGAATATCTAATACCTAATTTGCTGTCAGGGGGAAATGGACTTATAGCAGGGCTTACAAACGTTTTCCCAAAATTGTTTACAGATGCGTATAAAGCGTTTACTAGAGGAGATTTTCAGGAAATAAATAAATTTCAGAAGAAAGTAAACAGACTTATGTCTGTATATTCCGCAGCACCGCATTTTATTACTACTATAAAGACTATAAAAGCTCTGCAGGGTCTTGATATAGTTCCTATGCCTAAAAAGCCATATGGTCTTTTGGATAATGACAGTATAGAAAAAGTCAAGAAAATTATTGAGGAGTGAGTAATATGAAAATAATGAAAACTGTTCAAAAAGTTCCTGGTGGAATGATGGTAGTTCCACTGCTCATAGGTGCATTAATAAATACTTTTGCACCAAATGCCCTTAAAATAGGATCTTTTACTACGGCACTCTTTTCTAATGCTGCTGTTGCTACAGTAGTTGGCATGCAGATATTTTTTATAGGTACCAATTTAAAAATCAAGGAAGTGCCTGAAGCTATGAGGAGAGGGGCAATCTTATTGATAGCCAAGTATGCTGCCGGTGCGCTTCTTGGTATAGCAGTGAGTAAAATATTTGGGAGGGCTGGTTTTATGGGAGTGTCGGCTCTTGCAATAATCAGTTCCGTTACGGGGGCCAATGGAAGCCTGTACCTTTCTTTGATGGGTGAATATGGGGACTCCAAAGATGCAGCAGCTATGGGAATTATGAACATACATGATGGACCTTTTCTTGCACTGCTTACATTGGGAGCCTCCGGGCTTGCCAATATTCCACTGATATCGCTTTTTGCTGCTGTAGTACCTCTGATAGTAGGTTTTATTTTAGGAAATCTTGATGTTGATGTTAGGAAGTTCTTTTCTGCAGGTGTTGGCATGGTAATACCATTTATAGGTTTTTCAATTGGTGCAGGTATAAATTTTGGAAATATAGTAAAAGCTGGCTTAAGTGGTATTTTGCTGGCTGCAATGGTATTTTTCATTGGAGGCGGAGTAGCATTATTTGCCGATAAGTTTATAGCAAAAAGACCTGGATATGCAGGGGCGGCTATAGCAAGTGCGGCAGGTAATACAATAGCGACACCGGCTGCAGTAGCATTGATTGATCCTACATGGAAGCCATTTGTTGCATCTGCCACTACACAAATTGCAGCTGCAGTTGTAATAACAGCTATAGTAGTTCCGCCATTTGTTGACTTTATAGCAAAAAAATATGGCTGTCCTAAATTTGACAGGGAAAATGCGGAAGAGCTGAAAACGACATAATAAGTAGTATTTAGAATAATTTTAATAAATTGAATATTTTAAATTTATAAAAGAAAGAGGGAGATTTAAATGGCAAAAGTAAAGGCAATTGTAATTAAGGCTATTGACAATGTAGCTACAGCAACTAGCGAAATTCTGCCTGGAACAGATATAGTTTTAAAGATCAACAATGATGATTTGAAGTTACATGTACTGGAAAAGATACCTTTCGGACATAAACTTGCAATTAGGAATATTGATGAAGATGAAAAAATAATCAAATATGGAGAGGCCATTGGAGTAGCTTCAGAAAATATTAAACAAGGAGAGCATGTTCATGTTCACAATCTCAAGCCTATTCGCGGCCGTGGAGATTTGAATCAAAAATAAAAAAATTTATATTTATTGGAGGATATAATTATGGAATTTATGGGATATCGCCGACCTGATGGATCAGCCGGCATTCGTAATCATGTTTTGATTTTGCCTACAGTAGTTTGTGCTAATCGTGTGGCAAGAGGAATTGCAGATAATGTTTCAGGAACAGTATGGATTGAACATCAGCATGGATGTTCTGAACTTGCACCAGATGCAGAACAGACAGGAAGAGTATTTATAGGACATGGGATAAACCCTAATGTCTATGGTGTAGTTGTGGTTGGTCTTGGATGTGAAGTTGTGAGAGCACAGGACATAGCCAAGGAAATAAAAAAACAATGTCCATATAAGCCGGTACACTGTGTTATAATTCAGGATGCAGGTGGCTCATACAAGGCAATAGCAGATGGTTCAAGTGCAGCAAACAAGATGATGGAGGCTGCAACAAAGTTAAAACGTGAGCCAATTGATATGTCTGAGCTTATTCTTGGAACAGAATGTGGTGGTTCGGATGCATGCTCGGGAATTTCAGGTAATCCAGCTTTAGGAGAAGCCAGTGATATACTGATAGATGCTGGAGGAACTTCAATTCTGGCTGAGACTCCAGAATTAATTGGAGCCGAACATATAATTGCGGCAAGAGCTGTAAATGAAGAAGTTTCCAGGAAATGTTTTGAAAAGGTTAAAATGTGTGAAGATTCTGCTAAAGCTTTAAATGTTGATATGAGAGGTGGAAACCCGTCGCCGGGAAATATTGAAGGAGGGCTGTCTTCTATTGAGGAAAAATCACTTGGATGTGTTCATAAAGCAGGTACCAAACCTCTAGTTGATGTAATTGACTATGCTGAAAAGATAACTGAAAAAGGACTTGTATATATGGATACTCCGGGTAATGATATTGAGCAGCTATCTGGTATGGCGGCAGGCGGATGTCAGGTATGTGTGTTTACAACTGGAAGAGGTACACCTACAGGTTCAGCTATTGTACCTACTATAAAAGTTTCAACTAATTCTGAGATATTTGAAAAAATGAGGGATAATATAGACCTAAATGCAGGTACTATAATTGATGGCGATGAAACAGTTGAGGATGTAGGAAAAAGGATAATAGAAGAGATAATTGATGTAGCTTCTGGAAAACTTACAAAAGCTGAAATTCTCGGGGAAAATGATTTCGGAATTTGGCGTATAGGACCTACTATGTAGTCCTATATATTTGTCAGAAATAGGAATTGCTGTAGATTTAGATAAAATTCCTATTTCTGTATCAAGAAATCATGATATTCTTTGCAGCGTATAGTAATATAATTAAATAGAGCACTAATATTAATTAGGTGGTGAGTTTAATATGAATAACAATATATTATTGGTTGCACCTTATCATGGGCTTGAAATCTTAGCAAGGAAGTTCAATGAAAAATCTAAAGTTAAGTTATCTATCATAGAAGGAAATATGAATCAGAGTATTGATGAAGTAAACTATGCCGTAAAAAATGGTATAAGGATTGTGCTTAGCAGGTGGGGTACATCAAACTATTTGAAAGGCAAAGTTGATGTGCCAGTAATTGACATATCTGCAACGCCTGTTGATGTATTGAAGGCTGTGAATAAAATAATCATTGAGGGCTACAAAAAGGTTGCTATTGTCAATGTATCAAATATCATCGGTAAAAGTGAAAGACAGTATCTCAATAAAATTTTGGGTATAAATTTGCAATTTTCAGTGTGCCATGGAGTAAATGATGTCAGAATGAAAGTGAAGTATCTTGCAGAAAAAGAGCACATAGATGCTATAATTGGTGATGTAACCGCAGTATATGAAGCTAGAAAAGCAGGAATATATGCAGAACTGCTTGAATCTGGAGAAGAATCTATTGTGAATGCATTGTCATTATGTACCAATATACTGAATTATGATTTTATTAGCAGGTATAGGAATGAACAGATAAGAATTTTGTTGAACAGAGCTGAAGAAGGGATTGTCCTCAAAG